>Ga0209976_10001131_pt1 | contig 16032 bp, 16 predicted proteins | sample SumtaG_FD_182806 | JGI IMG/M metagenome (GOLD analysis project Ga0209976, IMG submission 182806) | Deep subsurface microbial communities from Indian Ocean to uncover new lineages of life (NeLLi) - Sumatra_00157 metaG (SPAdes) (version 2) | ecosystem: Environmental > Aquatic > Marine > Oceanic >...
AATTAAAATTTAAAATTATTAAAAATTATTTTATTATTTATATTTAAAAAAAAAAAAAAAATTATTATCAAAAATAGATGTCATTATCATTAGACTTAAAAGGATTGCAAAAGAGGGTTGTATCTTCTCCAGATTTACCAAGAGATTTAATGACTGAGAATGTTTTTCTTGGAGATATATGGGATGAAGTATTACAAGCAAAACACCATAGGAGAATTGTTGGAGATTTAACTAGACAATCATCTATAATGTCCCAGAAATATGAATGGAGGCGAGTTATATTAAACCCAATTCATTCAAGATCAACAGATTGAGATCCTAAGAAAAGAAATTAGTAAAATAGAGTTTATAAAAAAATGTAGAAACTGGAAGAAAATATAATTATTTTTTTGGGGGTAAAATTGTTGAATTTGTTTGTAAAAAATGTACTTACATGAATTAAAATTTAAAATTATTAAAAATTATTTTATTATTTATATTTAAAAAAAAAACTATAATCTATTATCAAAAATAGATGTCATTAGATACTAATTATTTAAACACTAAACCCGATTATTTAAAAGGATGGCAGCTCTTTTACAGTCCTATTGATAGGGAGTTTCCTAAGAAAACTGAGGAGAAGTTTGCATCATCTCCAGATTTACCAAGAGATTTAATGGCTGAGAATGATTTTCTTGGAGATAAATGGGATGAGATGTTGCAAGCAAATCTCCATAAAGGAATTATCGGAGCTTTAACTAGACAAACATCGACAAGGTCCCAGAAATATGAATGGAGACGAGTTGTATTAAACCCAATTCATTCAAGACCAACAATTTATGGGGATACGCCAGAAACCCAGACAATGACAGCTGAATATTTTCAGGGTACACTAGAAGGTACTGTTGTTGGTATTACTATGCCTCGTGGATTTCAAGAAGCTGGAGTTTCCGAATACACATTATGGTGGAACGCACAGGTTAAAATGGCTTTTGATACAATGGATAGATTTGCTCAATATGGTGCATATTCAAGGATTTTGAATAACAAAGATCGACTTAAGTACTTTATTGGATTTAGAGGAAGACCACTTAACATTACTGTTCAAGAATACTTGGAAACTTACGTAAATCCTGTTGTGAACATTTTCAAGAAAAGAGATGGATGGGTTAGATTAAGTAAATTTAAGAATCAATACCTGGATAAGTTTTATACAGAAAGAACACAAGATGAAGGTGAACAAAGTTGGATTTATCTCATTTCACCTGATGTGGATGATTATATTAAACTTGAAAGAGATGAAAATCTTCTTTATTTGTACCGAGGTGAAAAATCTAAAACCCAAGCTCCGTTAATGAGTATTTATGAATACTCAACAACTAAAATTCATGGAGATGCTGTATTTATTATTAAAAATTTCCCAAATGAAACCTCAATTTTGGGTAAAAATATCTTGTATAGAAACAAGGAAATAGCAAAATATTACAGATTTAGACCATGGAAAATGTTATGTGAAGATAAACCTGATGCTAACCTTTCTAATTATGATATTTTCATAACAAATGATAGAGAAGAAAATATAGAAAGAATTAGATATTTGGACGCTCTCAAAATGGACGTTATTGATAAAGTTCCAGAATTCTTTGGTCTAGAGAAAAGAAAATCATGGTGGGATTTAATTAAAGCAACAATTAAAATTGTAGTTACTGATGATGATGACGGTTATGATTCGAATCCATTAAGATGTATTAAAAAAATTACTAAAGGATCTGTTAGAAAACCAGAAGATTATTTGTTATATATGCTTAGAGCCGCTGGGATTTCGAAATTAGCTGATAAGGTAAACAATGGTATTGCTGATGGTAGTATAACTGAAATTAAAGATTCAACAGATGGAAAGTTATTATTTAGGAAAGTTTTAAGTTTTTCCAAGTTTTTAGAAAAATCTACTTTTCACGAGAATACAAATGATACAATTAAATCATTAATTAATGATTTAACTCCTCGATATGGATATGCGGGATTTTTATTGATATTTTTAGTACCAGATATACTCACTGTTACGCATTCTAGTGAAGTAGTTGATCATGAAGCGTCCTTAATAAAGGCTTTACGAGAACTCAGAGCGAATACTGATGATATAAACAAATTTGTTGAAAACATTACCATGTTTTTAAAAAACACACTAATGCATTTACAATTGGACAAACTTAGAGATCAAATTCAAATATTAACTGATTTAAACATTGACCCACCATTTGGATTATTTATTTTTAAAAGACCAATTTATAAAGGATCAATGACCCCACATGTTAGAAAGGGATGTATTGAACAAAAATCTACTAAAATGTTTGTTTCTGTGAGTCAAGAATATCCTGCTGGAAATATTCATGTAGCCATTCATAAAGAATTTGGAGAATTATTATTAGAACCAAGAAATGTTTCATTATTTAAAGAAACTTTCATTAAAAAAAATATTTTGGGTGGAGATAATGAATATTGGACAAAGAGAGGAAATAAATCTACAAAAGCTAAATACGTTTATAAATCTGGAACTCTTTGGATTGTTCCAGTAACTTTAAATGAGGTAATTGGACCAAGAGTGCATATGTTAGATAGAACTGGATTTGATAATAAAAGAGAGTGGGAACAGTGTGTCACAAAATTAAGGTTAGAAGATGAACATGAGGAACATGGTTTTTATTATTCAACGTGGAAACGAGTTAGAAAATACTATGGATGGGGTTACATAAAGGAAAGTCATAATGGTAGAGATTATAATTTCAATTGCAAACTCATTAAAGAAGATACTAATCATTGGGCTGGATACGAGAAATATCAATGGGATACAACGTTTGAACATGAAACTGGTCCATTTAAGAAGCATCACAGGTTCTGGGATGGTGTTCCTGTACAAGTTCATGTTACAGGGGAAGGTGTACCATATAGAGACATGATGCAAGATAGATATTAATTTAAAAAATATATATGAAATGGTGTTAAATATTTTTTAATAATGCATGTAGTTATGTTTAAAGGATTAATAATAAAAAATAAGTTTATTTTTTGAATTTAATCATTTTACCTTTTATAAGAACAAAAATTATAACAATTTATTTGGGGGTGTGGCCGACTGGTAAGGCGCGTATAAGGACCTTGTTAAAGATCCTTCCAGCAATAATTTTCCATTTGATCGGGCGTTTATCCTGGTTCGAATCCAGTGCATCCCCTCTATTTTTTTTTTTTTTTTTTTTTTTTTTTTTTTTTTTTTTTTTTTGAATTTTATTATTTCCCCGAAACATTTTTCAAATTTTTTTTTTTCCTAAAAATTTTTTAAAAAAAAAAACTTAAAAGCCCAACAAAAATAATGAAAAGAAAGAGGAATATAAAACAAGATAATGAATTAAGACAAGAAAATTCTCCAAATAAGAAGCGTAAGATTTCTAAAGCGTGTCAAACTGAAGTTCAAGGTATTAATGGTTGGTGTAATATAACTGATAATAAAACTATCCCAGAATTTAATGATTGTGAATTTTGTCATATGAATATACATGAAAACTGTAGCTCTGAATGCCAAGTTTGTAGAAATTATATTTGTAATAATTGCTTTGATATGAATTCCGGTGGGGTTTCTTGTGATCTTTGCTATGGTGTTATTTGTCCTGATTATTCAACATTTTTAGATTATTTAATTGCTGGTAGACAATATGAAAAACTTAAAGAAATTCATTCCAAAATTAAATGCATAAAGTGTAATGAAGAAGTAAAAAAAATAATAATGGATGAAATAGAAACGATATGTCTTGATATATCACAAGAAGATAAAGAAAAAATAAAAAAATTGGTATTTTAAATAATAATTTATCATCAGATTTCATTCCTAAATTTTTTTAAAAAAAAAAAGTTTAATGTTTAATGATATATTAAAAACTTCACTTATATTAATTCTATTTACCTTTATAATTGGATGGTTAATTATTAAAATAACAAAAAACGAAAATTACAGAAATATCTTTTTGTTTTTACTAAAAAAAATTCATTATGTAATACTTTATGGTGTCATTCTTTGTGTTGTCGTGATAATACTGTTAATTATATTCTTACCACCACCAAGTGACGAATCTATTACAGCAAGATATAAACATTTAGTTGATCAAAAACATAGTTCTTATGAAACTAGAGTTTTAGATGAAGGTGATGAAATGCCAGAAATTTACTGTGTTAAAAATAAAAAGGAAATTTTAAAGGTATTATCAAATAAGGATTTAATTGGAGAAATGATAAAATCTCTAGTTATTTCAAATGCTCCATGTGTAGCAAGTTATCATTTCAAAAAAAAAAACGAAACAAAAATGCCCAATTTTATAATGTTAAATAAAAGGTTTTATACAATAAATGGGATTGGGAAAGTTGTTAAGTTTATTTCTAAATTCACTGGACTTACAAACAATTTTTATATTAATACATTTATAGAATCTTATGGTAAAAAATCACATCAAGGAGAATATTATTACATATTTAATTTGAAAATCATTGGTGGGAGTAAAAAAAAGAATATGAAAGTCGAGAGACATACAAGTTTATGTAGATGGAGTGGTAATACAAAAAAAAATAATCATAAATTCTCTTTACAAATAGATTGCGTTGAAGCAATTTTTTACAATAACAATATACATATTGAGGACTCACTTTTATTATTTAGAGGGAACTTGGCTTATTGTATCGAAAATTTTGATAATGATATCTCAAATAAAAAGATTTGTTAATTTTAGACTTTGTGAAGAGAGTTTTTATTTTTTCTTTTTCTTTTTCTTTTTCTTTTTCTTTTTCTTTTTTTTCACAGTTTTTTTATTTAAATTTATTTTTTTACGTGTTTGTTGATTAAAGTTTTCATTAAACCCCATCTTATATGTTTCCAATGCTATATCTTGAGCAATCGAATAAATTTTATTAATATATTTTTTTTTAACCTTTTCAATTAAAATAGTCCCTGGATTAGACATGATAAATACATTGTGTTCTTTATATCTTTTTCTTTTTTTAATTTTGTATTCTTCAAACTTTGTTTTGTTTGAAGTTCCATTACAATTATTATTGAAAAGTATAAAATCAAAATCAAAATCTTTTAAAGCCTTAAATTCTTTTTTACTCATTGTTTAATAAAAAAATTCAAAATCCCACCTTTTTTATTATTAAAAAAAAAAAGAAAAAGTAAACTAAAAAGAAAAATAAAAAAAGATTAACATTTTATATATTTTTTGATCGGAAATCGGAATTAAAAAAAAAAAAAATAAAAATGAAAATAAAGTTTTGTTTATTTCTTAGCTTGATTTTGTTAATTCACTTTGCAGATTGTGGTGATGAAACAAAAGAGTTTAAAATTGAAATAGTATCCAATGCCCTTCTTTTAGAAAAAGTAATGTTAAAAATTGATGTTCTTGTTAACCAATTGACTCAGGGGGTTAAAGAAGATAGAAAAAGAGATTTATTAGACTTAAAAACTTATTTAATAGGTGAAGTTAATAAATTAATTGGTGAGCAAATAAAAAAAAATAGAGATCCTAAAAACGCATGTTGTCGGGCTTATGGAAAAAGACATTGCAATGTATGTTGTCCTTATATAAAATATCCTCATTGTCAAGATGGTAATTTATATGGATCAAAAGATATGAATTCTGATACCCCACCAGAGGGGGATTTATATGGTGAAGCAGTTTGTGAATGTTTGGATTTTTAATAAAGGATTTTTTATTTGTAACCGAATCCTTGAGGAAGAAATTGAAGAATAAATTTTTATTTGTGTAACAAGGCTTTTTTTAATAAATATTATAACTTTTTATTTGAAATTTATTAAAAATAGTTGACAATGAGTATTACATTATCAAATTTAAGTTATGGTCAAGTCGCTCTTTATTCTCTATTTTTTGGAATAATTTGTTTTGTAGCTATTATTTTAATTGCGATTTATTCTTTAATTTCTAAAAAAATAAAAAAATTTTTTGTCAAATATTTTGAAAAACAAAACGAAAAAAATAATTTAATTGGGTTTAGTCCTGGAGAAACAAATTATTATAAAAGAAAGAATAAAATAAATATAAGGATAAGAGCAATAAAAATAACATTGAATTGGCTCGAGAAAATTATAGGAATAACATTTGTTTTATTTCTGGTTTTAATGATGATAAGATGGTTGATAACAGATGATACATTTGCTTATACAATAATAACACTTATTATATTCATAATGAGTAATAATATAACTAGTTTTATAAGATCATCATGGGCATCCGATAAACACGTTTTTAGTCCAGTTATAGCTATTGGTGAGCGTGTTATAGTGGAGAATACACGAGGGATGGTAGCAAGTATTGGGAAAGATTTTTTTTATGTAATGAATTTAAAAAAAAATAATAAAGAAACAGAATGTCAACATCATAGATTTCCATTATCCATATTAGATTACTCTAAGTTGACTAAAATAGAACCAAAAAATATAACACATATGAAAAAATTTAAAAATTTAAACCATGACCAAAAACAAAAAAAGAGTAGTAGTAGTAAAGAAGAAAGGACAATGAAAATACAAGAAAACTTAGACGGTGATATAAAAGATGTAAAATTAAGTGAGTCTAGTATGTATAAAGATGAACTAAAAAGAAGGAAATTTGGGTTAAATGTTGATGGATCAAAAAAGGATGATACTTTAATAACAATAATATCAGTATAAATATAGTTATTGTTTTTTAAAAAAAAAAAAAAAGATTATTTAAAGATAAAAATGCCTGATTTTTTTAGACATGAAGAAATACAGCAAAATAATGATAGAATAATTAATCAAGATGTCATAGAAAATAATGAAGGAATAATTCCAAACATCTTTGATGGAGATATTTTAAATAAAGAAAATTTTGTTTTTAATTTATTAAGTGTGATTTTATCTAAAATTTATGATATGTTGAATGTCCACATTATATTTTTCCTGGCCATGATTTTAACTTTAATAATAATTATTGTTGTAATTTATAGAAGGGTAAATTAGAAAAGAAAAAAAAAAAAAAAAAAAAAAAAAAAAAAACGTGATGAAAAAAATATTTGGATTTTTTTTCCTATTTTTAATTTATTTTGAGTTCATAAGATGTAAAAAAAGTAAAACGTTTGTTAGTTCATTTTATAAAAAATATTTCAACTATGAAACATTTTATTATGTTTTTCCTATTTACGATTTTAATTTACATAACACCCCAGTTATATTCACTAACGATACTGAAATTGAATCAGAGATCAAATATTATAATAAAATGAGAAAAACCACTATTGTTCATACCTATGGTTCTACCATATTAAGTTTTTTAGGATTAACAAAATTTTTATCATTTGGAGCGTCTGTTGGAATTTTATCTAGTGTTGTTTTATACACAACCCCTATATCATTGGCATATTGGGGGTATAATGTATACATTACTCATAAATCTGCTCATCTTGAACAAAAATGTAAATTTTTACTTAATGAAAACAAAATCGATGATAGATATCAAAAAACATGGGAAGAATATTTAAGAATTCCCAAAATCCTGTTTAACCCAATTTTATTTGCTATTTTAATATATCTATTTTTATTTGTGTATGTTTTATATGGTAATTATATTGAATTTGCCATATCGACTACAAATATTAAAGTTCCCAGAGTCTCATTTTTAATAGTTCTAATATTATTTTTTTATGTTTATAGTTTTTTTCAAACTATTCGTTCTTCAAATTTAAAACTTGACGTTAAACGTGGGTTAATTAGAAAAGAAATAAAATGGAAGTGTCATGTGAATAGAATGACATTTACTCGAAAACTTAAAAAAACTGTATTTTCTTTAGTTGGGATACAATCTGATGAAGATGGATATTTAGTTGGTGATAAAGAATGTATGAATTTGGAATTATCATTATATAATATTGAAGAATCAATAATAGATATTATGTATAAAACAATTACCAGGTCTTTACTTTCGATTGTAAAAGAGCTTTTTAATTCAATAAGATTCATTGATAAAATTTTAATAATTTTTATTTCTATAATTTTTATTATTTTAAGACCATATTTTTTTTTTATATTTCTAAAAAAAAAAGGACTGGGGGAAAAAAAAGAAAAAAAAAAATGGAAGTGAATGAATTAACTAAAAAATTTAAAAAATCTTCTATTATAATTTCAACTGATTTAGAAACAGATGATTTACTTGCAATTTGGATGTTATCAAAAATTATCCCAAATAAAAATATTATGTTTTTAGTTGGTGAAGGTGATTCTTATATTAAATCAAAAAGAATGGAGCGTTATGCTAAAAGTCTCGGATTTACTAATTATAGTGTAGTTCAAGGGATTGGATCTAAAAAGTTATTTAAATACGATGGACATGATATATTTAAATTAGATGAAATCAAAGAGTTTAAAAAGGATATAGAAGAAGGAACAGATGAAGGAACAGATGATATTAGGTTATGTGTAACATTAGCATCATTAAAATTTTTTATAAAATGGAACTCACCTTTAATTTTTTCATTAAAACCCCCTAGAGAATTAATTGAGTTATGGAAAATGAAAAATACAATCTTTAAAAATTGTATTATGTTTGGATATATGAGCTTCAATTTAAGATGTTTAATGAAAGAATGGAGTCATGAGAACATAATTGAATTTTTAAATTCCTTTGAGGAATGTTATTTTTATGAGACATATCATGCTGTTGGAAAAAATAACATTATTTCTGGTAAAGATATTGATATGAAAAAATTACCAAAATTAGTTTATGATTTAATGATTTATTGGAATAAATCAATGCTTGAAAATTGTCAAGAAACATGTGAAACGTATAAAGATAGGAAAGATAAACGAGGGGTGTCCAAGTTTAGAAGAAATTCTGCTGTTGTGAAAGCCATTAATGATAATAATGGTGAACAATTTGTTAATGCAGATTGTGGACTTATTATGTCATTATTAGACCAAAATGTATCATACATTAAAAAATCTTTGAAATTTGATGAATCTGGATATTCTATTTTTAGTGAAGGTGGAAAAATAAATGTTATAAATGTATGTGATAAAAAAAAGTTTAGGGAGTCACAAATTGAGTTGTTAAAAGAAATGTTAAATTTTTTGTTATAAAAAAAAGTTTTTTATAATTTTTATTTCTATAATTTTTATTATTTTAAGACCATATTTTTCGTTCTTTAAAAAAAAAGGATGAACGATCAAAATATAATTCATTCATTATTGAATAAAAATTTTAATATTCTTAATAAAGTTTTAATAAATCAAATATTAGATAAAAGTATCTCATTTTTTGAAAAAAGATTTAACAAGGCCATACCTACTGTTTCAATAAATTCTAAAGACCAAATTGTTGTAATTGGGGACATACATGGGAATGTTGATGATTTAAGAGATATACTTGAAATTAATAACGAGAGAATTTATGTAAATTTAAAAAAACATTATTTTGTTCTAGGGGATTTTATTGACCGTGGTGGTTATTCATTTGATACTGCCTTGGCTGTGTTTTTATTGGCTATAAATAACCCTAATAAATTTTTTGTAATTAGAGGAAATCACGAGGATATGTTTTTATCTTATATTAGTATTAGTTCTATTGTTAGTAAGAAACTAAACCTCTATAGTGAATTTTTTTATAGATATCTGGTTAAGAAACACAATATTCAGGTTTCAAATAGTTCTATAAAAACTTTTTTAGATGATAAAAATAAAAAAATAAAATATTTTACAAGACGTGATAAATATATAGTTAAAAGAATATTAGCTATAGAAAAGCTTAAAAAAAAATTTAGTTTTCAATCTTTGGATATTTTTAAGACCAGAATTAATAAAGAAACTAAAGAAAAAATTAATTTTGAATTAGATTTTAATGGTATTGGATATCAATTTTACAAAAACAACCTTCATTTAATACTGAATAAGTTTAAAGACGTTTTTAAAAACCTTCATTATGGTATTGTATTAAATTATGTTATTCTGGTTCCATCTCTGATGGGAACAACACCATTTGTAAACTATAGAACTCTTATGGTTCATGGTGGAATTGGATTTGGTATTATAACTGGAACAAAAGATAACCCTATGATACAAGAATATAACAAAATAACTATTAATGGGATCAACAAAATTAAAGTTAAACTTATTAATAATTGGAGAACTTCATATTTCCCAAACGTTCCTTATGATGAAAGATCGGTTGTATTTAGGTTTAACAAAAGAAAAGAGGATATTATAAATTGGGAAATAAAGTTTTTAAAAAAATATTTTGATGAAATAAAAAATAAAAAAAGGGAAGATATTAAAAAGTTAAATATTAGTAATAAAATAGAGGAATCATTCAACATTTTACTTTCTATTGTATGGTCTGATATTTCAGTAAAAAACCGCATTTCCGTTAGTAAAATAAGGGGAGTTAAAAGAACAAAATATAATATAGATTTATTATTTCAAAATTATGTAAAAAATTTTCCAGCAAAAAGAACATGGGGACCAGATATTACTAAAAAATTTTTAAAGAATAATAACCTTAATTTAATTATTAGAGGACATCAACCTAAATTTGGAGTTTATATCCTGGGAACAAACAAAACGAAAAATAATTTTGGGTTTAGAGTTCATGGCCAGCACAATAACAAAGTTATTACTATTCATAGCAACTCAAAGAGCTTTAGTGAAAATGTATCGAGGTTTCATTGTATTGATATGAAAGATTTTATTTATAATGGGAAATATCCAGATGAAATAAAGTTTAAAAGGGAATTTGTTCAAAATAATTATGGAACGTATTTATTATTCAATAAACAAAAGTTATTTATTAAGGTTATAAATAATTATTCAAAAAAAGTTAAGAATTTTTATGAACTTAACTTGTTAAATAACCAAAATAAGTTCGAATATAATGTTTGGTATGAATGTAGAAGGAATGAAATAGAGTTTGACAAAGATTTCAAAATTATGTATCCTTTAGCAATAAATCAAAAATACAAGGGTAAAATAAAATCCAGGAATAGAAAAAATCTTAAAAAGGATGAACGAATGAAAGCGTTTCAAGTTTTAGATCAATTAAGAGCAAAAATACACAATTTAAAAACGTCCAAAAAATTAAAAATAAAAGATTTGAGAGATATGGAAACCTTGGTTTGTTTGGCTAAAACATGTATTAGAAGGGGATTGGGTTAGAATCTCCCCTTTGATTGTTACATTATATTAATCACATTATATTAATCTGTACCAATAAACACTTCATTCATTTCTGATATAGATCTTCTAAACTTGTATTGTTTATTTATTGCAACATGAGTTGGATTTTTTAAATAAAATGTCCAATGTAAAGCTGATACAAGTGAAATGTATAAATCATTATTAGTTGCTTTGTTATTTAAATTCAATTTTGAGCAAACTTTAATTTTGGAAGAACTTGTTTTTGATGGCATTTTTCTTACATGTGAACATTGATCTATTAACATACTAATCATATTTTTAATTCCCATTCTATTTCTTGTTATACAATTTTTGTGAATTAAAATTCTTCTACTTTCCATTTTATCATTTAACGTTTGAGCAAACCTTTCTTCATCTCCCTCCTTTTTCCTTACACCAAACCTTTTTTCATTTTTTATTGCTTTTATAAAAACCACCTTATTTCTTAATGTATAATTTTGTATTATATTTTGATAAATCTCCCTCCCATGGTTAACTGTATTATGTTCAACAAGTAAAAAAATAGTAAATTCTTCATTAGGAAATGTAAAATTTTCAACAAAATATAATAAATCTTTAATTATAAATCTTACAATATTTGTATTCGATGGTGTTAATTCAGTATTCAAATAGCATATGTAATCTTCTTGGGCGGAATTTTCTCCCAAAATTGTTGTTCCGCTAAAACTTCCATCATCAGATGTCATAGATGGATCAACGAACATAAAGTATTCTTTAAAATATTCTTCCTTATATCTAATTATATGCCTTTTTAAATACCCTTCATTCCAAACTTGACCATGTGTATTTGGTACAATATTATACATTTCCTTTAAGGCTGAATTTTTAGGCATTAAGCTTATAATGGCATTTCTTCTCTCAACGTTAACAAAATGAGCTTGAAGTTTCCGCATATGGTTACATAAAGTCGCTTGTTCATATTCTAATTCAGCACATTTTACACATATTTCAGCAAAGTTTATTAGAAACACAAGTTCATTTTGATCATTAAGCCATCTTAAACTCCAATGTCCACGCTTTTTAAGTGTTGAGAATAATAAAGCACAAGTTGTTTTTATTTGTAATTGTGGTGGAAATTGTTCATCTGCCACTATTTCCTTCCATTTAAAAAATTCATCTCCAAAAAATCGTTTACCAGCTAATCCATCAATATTTCCTTCATGTACATTAATAACCCTAATATCATTATTATTGTATTTATGAATTAGTTCAATCCTTTTAAGTGTTTTTCTCATAGTAAACATTTCATAATCTTTTTTGTGTTCTAGTATATATGTATAAACTCTGTTTAAAATCTCCTTGGCGTGATCTCCTTTATGTGAAATTATTAACCATTCGCTAGGTTTGAATGGATGTTCGATATTGGGAAAGGATAATATTGCTGCTGCTGCAATTCTTGTTAAAAGTTCCGTTTTTCCAAATTGTCTTTTTATTACTATAAGAGTACAATTTTTATTGTGTTTTAAATCACAGTCAGTTTGTAATCTTTCCCAGTTTGAAGAACAATAATTTAAACCGAAACACCATTCAAATATTATTGGAATGATTAATATCAGACATTCGAATTGATGTCTTTCTAATGGTTTCTTTTTATTTAATATTATTATTCTTAGGAATTTTTTAAGGGTTATAAGACCATTTTCAAATTCTATATCAACTTTTTTACAAAAAAATCTATCTTTATACTCAGATTTTAAGTTAGATAATTGTTGAATCCATTCCTGTTCAAGCATTTATTATTGCTTTTTTTTTTTTTAATTTTCATGTTAGAAATAATATGAAATTACAGAAGGTTAATTAATAAATCAGCCAAAATTTCGGCCAAAAAAAACAAAATTAAGAATACGATTTAACTGGTAATTTTTTAATCAGAATATAAAGGCGATTTGTCCGATCGGTCAAGGAGTGTGTTTTAAGATCACATTTTGGTGGGTTCGATTCCCACAATTGCTATCTTATTTTTTTTTGAAATTATAAAAGTTTAAAAATTAAAAAAAAAAATTAATATCAAAAGCAATGTATTATTCAAAATTAAAAAAATAAATAAACAGAGCTAAGTTTAATTATTTTTAAATTATATTTTTTATTATTCAATTTTTCAGTGGATAAAATCACAAAAATAAATAAATATTAATTAAAATTTAAAGAGATGACAGAAAGTCAATTTGTTGTATCACAGATCGATCTTGGGACAACTGAAAAAAAGTTACAAAAATTTGAGGGGTTGATGAAAAAAGTGACATTGGCCTTGCAATTTGGTCAGTTTTTTATTATGATTTTTTTCTTTGGGACTTTTTCTTTCCTTCCTGTACTCCTTGGCATTGATAACGGAGATGAAAGATGGTATTATAATAAACTTATTTGGATTAAATGGGGTATTATAATACCGACCCAGATAATGGTCTGGTATTATTTCATTGGTGAAAATGTCGTGAAAGCAATGTGGATGTTGCCAAATGAAGGTATGAGAACAATGGTTTCAAGGGTTGGAGTCGTGTTCTTATTTGCTGGTCTTGTTTCATCATTATTATATGATTGCTATTATTTAGTTCATGGGTGTATTGTTGTGTACAAAAGTCGAGATAGAAGTGGAGCGGATCCAACCGAATTAATGGTAAGCAATACCAATCTTGGATTTTCAATTACTTTATTAATCCTGAATATTTTTGATGGGGTAGCTGTTATTGCAGAAGGGATTATTATTGCTATATTTTTAAGAAAAGTTTCAGGTGTTATGCCAGCCTTAAAAAACATGGGAGTGATAACATATGCTAAATTCCTCGAGAGAGATGTTGGAGCTGAGAAAGCAAGAGATTATTTACAAGATAATTTAACCCAAGCACAATTAAATTCATTAGCTGGTGGTAATAACAACTGGAATAAACAAGAGATTAAATTGTTAAGTGGGGGGGGGAACGAGAATGAGTTGGAGTTTATATAAATAAGTTAAATTTTATTAATTGATGGAAAAAATGTGATACAAATATAAATAATTGTATTAAAATGATTTTTAAATTCTATTTCTAAAAAAAAATTCGTTTAAAATTACATATTGTACAAAAACTATCGGCGACTTTTTTTTGAAAAAAAAAAAAAAATCATGGGAATTTCTAATATGAAAATTATATTTAATAACATATTAAAAAGATATCCTAAAAAAATAATTTATGATAAATTTATATTAATAAATAACCTCATAAAAGAAAAAATTATTGATGATAATTTTTGTAAATGTATAACACATAATAAATCTAATGATGAAATTGTTATAAAAAGTGTAAATCTTCGGCAATCGTCAAGTTATAAAAATTTAAAGTGTTATATTAATGATGAATTTGGTATGGAAATGAAATCATCACCAAACATAGTTAAATTATCTAAAAAAAAAAGATCTTTAACTTTAATATCAAGCAATCCTGGGGTTTATACTAAAAAATACCATATTGCATATAATGAGATGTTTAATAAGTATAATAAATGTTATATTCGTTTAGAAACTCCACATACAATGATATCAAAAGACGTAATTATTAAATATACATTAAAATGTGAAAAAAGTAAATATTTAGAAATAAGTTCAAGTTGTGGAAAAAGTAAATATTTAGAAATAAGTTCAAGTGTTGGACATAGTTGGATTTGTGATTGTGAAAAATGTGGAGATCATAAAAAAGATAAAAGAATAGCATGGCATATTATAGATCATTTACAATATGATTACAAAAGAGAAAAAAATAAATGGATATTGTTATATTGTTCAACGAGACATAATTCCTTAATTTATATACTTCCAAATGAAATAATAAATGTAATTATCTCATTTTTATAGTATATATATAATCTCAAAACTAGTGTAATATAAATAATTGTATTAAAAAGGGGTTTTAAATTCTTTTATTCTTTATTAATAATTTTACAATTTCTAAATGTCCTTTCTTAACCGCAACTTTAAAAAATTTATTAAATTTTTCTTTTATTTCTTCCATTTTTTTTTTTTTTGCATATTTTTCAAAAAAAAAATGTTAAAAAACCAAATAGTCCTATTAATGAAATTTATTATAACATATCAAACTTTAACAATGTTATATTTTTTATTTGTTTTTTATGTGTATCCTGGACTTCTTAAACAAGATAATTTAATAAAATGGAATTTGACAGATAGAATAAATTTAAGACTAAATACTTATGGTTATAGGTGGACACATCAAAAGGGATTATGGATTAAATGGAGTACAACTATATTTGTTAATTTTATTGTATCACTTAGACTTTTTAGAGGTAAACAATTAAAGAATGGTTGTATATTGGCAACTTGTTTTTTATTATCATTATTATTCTCAATGTTATATTGTTTTGTGTATATAATATGGGGGTTCATTATTATATATAAAAGCTTTGAGAACAGATTTTCTAATCCAACTGAATTAATGGCTGATCCAATTATTTTCGCGTTTTCAATTTCATTAATCATCTTAATGTTTTTTGATTTTTTTTTTGATTATTTAAAATTATTGTCTATGTACCCTCTAAGATATTACTTACTGCTTTTTAACATTATATTACACCGGTGTAATATATTTACTAAATTAAAATGTTGGTTTTGTAATTAAAAACATTAATTTATTTTATATCGTTTAATATTGACAAATAGAAATCATTATCTAAATTATTCATATCAATATATTTTACCCCCTTTTTGATCTTTTTCTTTTTTTCTTTTTTTCCATCCTTTTTTATTTTTTTTTCAAATAAAAAAAAACATTTTCCATAAAAAAAAAAAAAAATCATGGGAGTTG
>Ga0209976_10001132_pt1 | contig 16022 bp, 27 predicted proteins | sample SumtaG_FD_182806 | JGI IMG/M metagenome (GOLD analysis project Ga0209976, IMG submission 182806) | Deep subsurface microbial communities from Indian Ocean to uncover new lineages of life (NeLLi) - Sumatra_00157 metaG (SPAdes) (version 2) | ecosystem: Environmental > Aquatic > Marine > Oceanic >...
AGTATTAACCTCCCCACAACGATAAAGCGCGGCTAAAACAGATTTCATACGTCGCCCTATGTTATACGCGCTGAAAGGGAGATGTTCATTAGACAAATTCTAATCCCTTCGAAATGAAAAAATCTCGAATGTGTTGGTGGTCCCGTTCTATTTTCTCCATGCTCTCTATCATATCGCGTATAACGCTCTGCGCTGAGATTCGTTCTAATTGAAACGAAAAACTATCTATCGCGTCCTCTTTCTCTTTCTCCGGGATATCTGCTAGGTCCACGAATTTCTGAAATAATTGATTAATGTCGTTTATGCGAGTAATGAATGATATTTTCAAATCATACATTTTCAAATAGTTAGCTAGTTAGTAGTTATAAAAGATTAACGCATTCACGATAAATCAGTTAAGAGAACACTTATTCGCTGAAAGGGCGGGATTAAATATTATCGTTCGAACCTCGAACGGTTTTAATAACTATTGTGGGTTTACTCGGGGATATCCACCACAGAATGGAAACCTTATTATAAATCTAACAGATACGATAGATTACGTGCCTACGGGAAAGTACAACCAAAAGGACGCCCAAAGCGGCGAGCCCCCGGGAAGGTACATATAGCCCAAAACGGCACGGCGGGGGGGGCTAACACCTCCCAAATTTTCATTCACAAAGCCATCAATGAGGGGAACCGGGGAAAATGAAAGAGATCAAATTTACTTATATCGACGGATTCAAAGACGTTGAACCCTATATAAACACGGAAATCGAAAGAATCTCTCCCTACCTGAAAAATATCCTCCGGGCACTCCTTGATCTAAATTGGCCTGAAACGGAGGAAGAGGAGTTAGACCAAAACAACCCCGAAGTTCATTTCACGATACCCTTTAAACGAGTGTTGGTTACTGGGGGCGTCTATAACCGAGTATTCGAGTTAACATTAACGGCTGACACTAATTTCGAGTTTTATATTGAAGTGGGCGAGGTTGCGCTAGAGACTGGGGATAGGCTAGTAGGTAGCGCCCGAATTAAATTTTCAGATTGGCTCGATAATGATCGGGGATAAGAGGGACTTGTTTAATTGGGAATAGACGTTCGTTTTATCTGTTTAAAGTGTGGCTCATGTTGCAGGAATCTAATTAGAAAGGACGGTAAAGCCGGGTTAATGCTTCATCCTGAGGAAATCAAACTCTTTCAAAAAAAAGATATAAAACCCTGTCTCGCCGCCGGAAAATCTTTTACGCATGCAAGTTTCAAAATTTATACTTATCAACTTACGAAAAAAATATGCCCACACGCTAAAGATAATTTATGCACAATTTATGAGGAGAGGCCCTTATCGTGTATAGGATATCCCTTTGTGTTAACCGGGGATTGGAGATCCCCGAGCACTAAATTATTAGTTGATATAGAATGCCTTTTCATTCAGAAATTTTTAGGAGACAGCGCGGGGAGGGCTGTTTTTTTCCCAGTAAACGAAGAGATTAAAGCTAAAGGGTTGAGTATTGAAAAACTGCAAGCTTTTCATTATCCCAAAAATCGGAAAATCAAAAAATGGGCGTATAACCTCAAAACGGAAAAGTGGGGGAAATATGTCTGATATCCCGTAATCTTTAATCACTCGGGCGTATCTTTCTTTGATACGTGAGGGAAAAAGGGTATTGCGACGGTGAGACAATCACTGGTTATTCTAACCCCCGCGGGCGTAATCGCGTAAAACGTCCGCGCCCTCACGCACCTTTTAAATGGGGATAATCCCCATTCAAATATGAAACTTAGAACCCATGATAGGGATGCGAAAAACACATGAGAAAATATTCCTTCTTTATTTTGTTATGTTGGGCTGTTTTTATTTTCTTTCTCTATCTTGGATATAGTGAAAACTTTGATTTGCCACGGTTTGAATTACCGATTGAATATGCGTATTTGCCAATGGCTTTGAGAACACAAGAATCGGCAATAATGCTTCTTATTTCTGGATTAGTATTGGGCTTGTTTTCCTTTGCTATTCTTTTTCCATCAAAGCGTGCAGATTACGCTGGAGGAGTATATGATGAGATCTCACCTGAGGTCAGAAAGTTGATAGATTTACCGACCGCGGGGCATGAGAAACACGATCCAACGTCTGTTCCGAAAATAATTCGGGGAAATAAAGCGAAGATGGGGACAGCGATTATTGATGGTAGAACAGTATATTCCCGTAGATTTACCCAGTCTCCAGATGCATTAGAAAAAATGGCGAGTGAGCATACTGTAGAGGAGGCGTGGGCCATATTGAGAACGGATTTCTGGGATACTAAGAGGAGGAACTTAAAGAGATTCAATCCTGAGATTTATGAGCAGATTATGTATTGGGAGAGTCATTTAGATGAATATTTTGTTTATATGAATATGAAAAGGCTCTTTAATTTACCTTATTTGGAACAGGATTTTTGGGTGAGAAGAAAGTTATAGGGTGTGAGCGTGCAACGTTTAGGCTTTAACGAATTCTATCCGGTTGTCAACTGAGACGGCTTTCAACTCCCCACTGAGGAATTTTAGGATCGTCTCAGTCTTTTTATCCGCGTATTCTGTAAGGAGCATTTTCTTACACTCGGGACAGCTATACACGATTTTCTGGGTGCTCCCCTCTACCGGGGATTCGTCGGAATACCATCTAAGGAGATTAGGAAAAGCCGTTTGAAACGGGTCCAAGTCTACAAGATATTTATTCTCTTCGAGGACGTAGGCCACGACCTGATCGAGGTCCATTTTGCATGCGGGACACGTCGCCATATTTCCCCATTATCCCCTTTAGCGCTTTAAGTCTAGCTCTTTCTGCGCGAGTAAGTTTTAAGCGGTGATACGCTCCACGCGCTTTAACGCTTTGAGTCCAGTTCTTTTTCAGTCCAGCCGGGGATTCGCATAAGTCCATCCGCGGCTAGATCCTGGTCCAGCTTTATCATGCGCTCCGCGAACCCCTCAGGGTCCTGAGCGCGTCCGGTGGCCTTATCCATGTTGGGCTAGCCTCTCCTCTAACTCTTTAACTTTCAATTTCAATGCTTTTATTTCGGAGTCCTTATTTTCGAATTCTCTTTTGAATTCGCGGCTAATTAGAACCCGAATAAATGAGGCATGAGTTTTGAAGCCATTATGGTTTTTTAGTTTAAGAAACCGTTTTAGTGATTCCCCTTTTAGGTCTAATCGTATTGAAACCGATTCCACATTTTCAACCATGTTTGGCTAGCTTCTCCTCTAGCTCCTTAACTCTCAACTTCAAAGCGTTATTATCGAATTCTAAATTGTCTATAGTTTCAGTCATTTCGTATGCTTTCCTTCTAGCTGAATTGAGTATCCGAATACATTCCATTATCTGTTCGGCTGGGGGCATTCGTTCTAATATATTCTTTAAATCCGATTCCATGGCTTATCGTCGCCTAAGTTACGCGTGGGTTTACTTAATATTTCTGTGGGTTTTTCGAATACATGGTCTCGTATGGCTATATAATCGGTGCATCTTACCTATTCACACGATACCTTTATATGCGAAATACCCCCTAAGAAACTCAAATGGAGTTACAAAGCTACCAAGCCGGAACACCCGCGGAAGAGTTTGAAAAGGCCCTAGTTGCGTTAGCCCCTGATACGAGGAGCCGCTATCGGGTTCAATTAGCGTTTTTTTGCGAAGAAATGAATACAACCCCTCAGGGACTTTTCGATTTTGCACTAGACACATATCGCAGCGAAAAGACCGCGGATCGTCTAGCCATGAAGAAAGCATATATCGGGTTCTACGATCTACTTATCGGGAGAGGGCTACACCCCAACACAGCAGCCGCGTATAGGCATTCAGTAAATAAATTCCTAGAGGCTAATGGACTCCCTAAAATCAATGGAGGGGTTAAGACGGTTCAATATCGAGGAGTGTCGAGAATCAAACCCGAAGAGGTAAAGCGCGTTCTCCGTCTCCGAATGTCGGATAGAATTTTTGCTCTTGTCCTCGTTTTAGATCAATCGGGAATCAGATGTTCCGATGTGGCTCAACTAACTATAGAGGACTTTAAACAAGCGAAAGTCGGACACATGAAAAATAAGGAGTTTAGAACATGGAGGAAACCCCTGATCTCACAGAAAACAGGGGTTAACGTCCCGGTGACGCTGGGACCTGAGGCGATCCAAGCAATAAAAGACTATATCAAAAACCGAGAGACGGGGCACATTTTTCTCCGGGAAAAGGGCATGTTCCACTGGACAGAAAATGAAAAAGGGGAGAGAATCAAGACCACGGAAAGAACCGAAAAAGGATCTCCCATGAGCCGAAAGAATATGACAATGGCGATCTGGCAACTTATGAGACCACTCCGAGAAGAAGGACTTCGAGTTTCGGCGCACAGCTTTAGAAAGCGTTTCATAGACGGCTGGGATCAGGCACGAATGTTGAACACCGGAAAATATATCGCGGGAAAGAAGATCCCGAATAATGACGCCGCTTATCTGGATATTGAGGATCGATACTTCGAGGCATATATGAACCATTACTTCGAATATATCTCCCTCGAAAAGAGCGACATAGAGACCGAGAACCTAAAGAAACAGATTCAGGCGCTAGAAAATACTATAGCCGTTCAACGAGGGGACGAAGCACTCTCGAAAATAAAAGAGGACTTGTTAAAGGAAATAAGGAAAGAACTAGGACTAAATTGATTATTTACTTTCCAACGACGTTACTCTTTTTTCGATATCCTTAAGTTTTTTATTAAATTGGCTTATCATTTCTTTCTGAATTACAAGTAGCTCGTTATATCTCTCCACCATTTTATCTAAGCCACTCATGTTTTATCGTGACTATTTTAGGGGCATAGTGCTTATATCAGTTTCCTAAGTGGGTCCAAAGGACCTTTTTAGAAAAAGACGTTCAGCGAGGAATGACGAATCCCCATTTTTCACCATTAATCCGTGGGGTTAGTCGTGGTTAATTAATAATTAGTCTTATGTAGTTGAAATCCTGTTACATAAAACGGCGTTCAAATATGAGTGCTCAACCTAAGGCGTTCGTGGAATTCCTAGAAATGACGAAAAAGCTCCTAGACGATTTCATGAAATACATGGAGCATATGGATAATAGGATAAAAAAAATTGAGTCCCAGCTAGCCCCCACTGAGACCTGAAAAAGCTTGCGCGACCTGATCCTTTATGAAGTTCTGTATATCGTCCATGCTCATGGCTATATTCGCTATTTCTGGGATCTCTGTCTTATCCGGTTTATCCAGAACCCTGAGGGCGTCATAACACTCTAAGTATTTCACTGTGAGTTTCCCCGTTAGTTCCGGCTGGCTGTAGACGCTAGCCTTCTTTCCGTTAAGTTTTTTTATCCATCCATCGGGCATACCCGCGTCCTCTAGCTGGGTCCTGTGAAACTTTCTAAAACTATGATTTGCTATTCCGTTCAGTCCCAGCTTTTTCGCTGTTGCTGGGATCATTTTCTTCAAACTACCCTCCGTTATCCGTTCCCAACCGGATATGCTTTCAAACAAAGGCCAGTCTTCCGGTATAGTCTCGCCGCGCCCTCGCCTTTTCTCTCGTATCGGTTTAAGATATGCTTCAACTGCATTAACGCTCTCGGGGCCGAAATGGATATACGCATATACCTTCATTTTCGTTGTTTTTTCCGGGTCTAGTCTTTTGAAGGGTTCGCCACGTTCGTTAAAGACCGTCTCGGCGTTAAGCCAGTCACCGTAATTGAGCATTCTAAGATCGCCTATCCGTAAACCACAGTCCTTTAGGGCCAGAATAATCGCAACGTTCCTTACCCTATAACCAGACCGAATCATCAATTCAATAATTTGTAGAATCTGTTTTTTAGTGACTACAAGAGTTCCTTTAGACTCTCCTTGTGGTTGGTGCCTACGCTTTAGATGAATTTCCATGCCCGCGACTTCAAAAAAGCTACTCATAGCCTTGCGTACCTGTTTGCATGTCGAAGCGGAATATCCTTTTTTCTCCATTTCAGCCATGAGGACTTGAATCTTTTTCTCTATTCGTTTTCGTTCCAAGGGTTCAGGTGATATTTGGTCGGCTTTTCGCATCTCGTAAAGTTGGGGTGCCGTAGTGTCAAAGCGTTTACAGAACCGATTGAATTCATGGATATAGATTGACTTAGTGCCCGAGGCCATTGTATCCAATATATCTATCCACTCATCATAGATACGGTCCGCGGCACTCTTAGTATTCAATGTCTTTCTCTCACCGTCCAAGAATACCGATTTTTATAAACGTATCAATAATTGGCTTTAACCACTGCGTTAAGGTCTTTTTTTGACGCATTTTCAAATTCGGTATTTCTGTAATAGTGGTGAGGAATTCTATTTTAAACCTTTATGGAATAGTAATTCATAGTAAAGTTCCCTATTGGCCCATTAGCCCACCGGAGCACCTATCCCCCCCGACTATATGAAATAATGATGATCGTTGACTTCGAAAAGCTGAGGGAGATATACTGGGAGGAACTTGTAAAATTCATGACGGCGCTTAAGCCGGAGATCGAACACATGTATAGAGCCTTAAACTTTGAGAACGAAGAACTTCTCTCTGATCAAATGTCCATTGTCTTAAGGAAGCTCTTACAGGGACATTCGAAAATAATGGTTCTCAGGATTCTGGACAGCATCGGGAACCCCGATCTATAAAGGACCTTTAGGGGGTCGCGTGGTTATGATCTCCTCTTTGATACGCTCCTTTTCAGACTTCGAGGGCACGGAGATCCCTATCGTTAACCCCTCGATTTCCCCGGTACCATGATCGAAGAGGCTGATCTTTATGTCCTTAACTAAAACATTTTCTTTAGAAGTCTCAGCTTCTTTCTCGGCTTTCTCCCAGTCCGTAGAATCCATTAGCTCCCTCATTTTAGACTGAACGGCGTCCATGATCTCCCGAGAATCATATAGACGAATTCCGATAATCCCAGCCATGCGCGCAATCTCAATAAAGCCCTCCTCAAATTTAGCCCTCTCCTCCTCGGGGAGCACGTCTAAGTTTTTCTCGAATACATAATAGGTCGGACCCCAGTCAGATTTCTTTTTCATGCTAAAGAAAACTTGTCCATCCTCTGTTTTCCATTCAATATCGGCATACATGAGTCCTGAATATTCGCCGTGCTCCATGCCCATTAATGGGAATAATCACCACTTAAAACCTATTACTAATAAACAACATTCCCCCGGTTTAGACTACCCTCAGGGAGCTAGAATTGCGCGCGATTATCCGGCGCGCTCCCGTGGTAAACATCGCCAATGCTCCTCAACATGAACCCGCTTAGTCCTGCATACCCCGGGCGTAGAAGGTGGTCGGCGAGGGAGATCCCGGCACTCTTCGAGCTTTTTATCCAGTCGATCAGCCCTTCGGGAATCCCGTTGTAACCCCTTTAATTTGTAGCTCTTAACAAGATCATAAGAGTAGGGTTCAGCTTCAGCCTTCAGCCCTTCTATTACCTGTTCCTCGTAGGCTCGCGCCGGGACCTTCTCGGGTTCGTCCCAAATATATTGAGAATATTGGGATTCGATGTTCGCCTGATTTTCTCCATATGTTAGGGATTCATCGATCTCAGCGCGAAAGTCTATGGCCCCGCAATCCTCTTCGTTTAGTCTACAGAATTTATCCTCTAGTTTCTGTATCTGTATTCGCGTGGGTAGTCGGCGCGCCATTTCTAGCCCTGAATAAAATTGGGGGTTCTACTCTAATAAATCACGGGGGCATAAATTATTATAAATTAGGTGCTCCCCTTTTCCTGTAATGTCAACCCCGGAAACGAATAAACCCCCAAACTGTCCCTCATGCGGCGAACCCCTAGATAGTGTTGAGTGGTACGAGGAGGCCAACTACAAATGGGACCCCGAAACAGGGGGCTACGTTGAAAGCATGGTATTCGGGTCTAGCGTAGGTTGGTCTAAGTGCCCTCAATGCGCGCACACGCTGGGACGTGATACGGACGGCTTCGAGGAGGGACCCATTAATTATCCGTCTATCCCAGCCGGGGGAGAGTTAGACGAAAAAGATTTCACTCCCAGCTACGAACCTGAGAAAAAGATAAAGGGCGACTTAAAGCAATTCACAATCGAAAAATAGGGTGCTCGGATTCCGAACCCCCGAAACACTAGAGACAATCCATGTCCTTAGGTTCAAAGCGCATCTCGGGGGGCTTCACACACCCCGATCTCAATCGTTCAAAGGAATATTTAGCTTAGTCCTTTCTGAGTGAGGCTAGGAGCCATAACGATCCCAATGCTACAAGGACCGGGAGACCCCTTCTTATCATGTCGCCGGTTCCCGTTGTCGGTGGGGATGTCGGTTGATACCTATCGAGAGAGGTCGCGCCGCGAACCTGGATCGGGGGGAGAGGGTAAATGGGCGCTTCGGTAAACGTAGTGACCTCCCCCGTTTGGTAATTCGAGACCTTTCGCGTTATCGTCCTCATGGCTAGGGCGTCCATGTTTTTTATCGAGGCTGGATTTAAAATCTTTTCGAGGCGAATAACGCCCCGGAGTTGTGGGAGTCTCCGGAGCGGGACGCCCTTGAATTACGTCCGAGTTTAAACTATTCGCTAAATATTTTAAAGTTCCTGATAGCACCGCGATACTATCAGGGGCATAGATCACAGGGTACTAAGTGGTCGGCATTTATTGATCGCTAGTTACGGGGGAGAGCATTTCACTTAGGGTTGATTCAACTTCGGATTTTTGATCGTCATAAGAGAATTTCAGATAAAAAGCCGTCGTCGCGAAAGAGGCATGGCCTAATCTTTCCTGTAACTGTTTAAGTCCCTCTATGGTCGGGTGACGCTTAACCCACGCGACACAATGGGAGTGGCGGAAATGGTGGGGGTGGGTCTGCTTTTTTCCTACTCTAGGAATCCCGGCGCGTTGACCGGCTTCTAGTGTAATCTCTCTTATCCTTCTCGCTGAGAGTCGTATCAAAACGTCGTTTTTGATACCGTAAACGTCCATGAACTCCCGGATAAGTGCTATAGTAGAGGCGTCCACAAGGACAATTCTTTCGGGGGGTTTCCTCTTTTTTCGTTTCAACGTTACCATGTAGAGGATTTTATTTTCGAAGTCGATATCCTCAACACGGAGTAATAAAAGCTCCCCGAGACGGCACCCTGTAGCGAAAAGAAGCCATAAAATAGTCTTATCCCTGAGGCTCTTTGTGGCGTTTATTACCCTCATGCACTCCTCAGGGGTCATATATCCCCTGAGGTCCGACATGGTTTCCTGAAGATCCGATTGACTCACGGCGATCCCCGTTTCTCTCAAAGGATAAGATTTACTCTCCGGTAATTGAATAGATCGCTCTTTTCTCAATATTCGGCGCTCCCTACAGGGCAGAAACACATAATGGGTTTCTTTTGTGGGAATGCTGGGGGGAAGGGGGGCTAAACAGGGCTGTTTTATTAGTTCTGTTTTTCTGGGGGGGAATATACGCTAAAGATTTTTCGCTAAGACGCTATCAATTACGTCTCGCAATATTGGCTCAGGGGAATAGTAAGGTCTGAGAAATTCCAAGCGCCTTTCGCTCTCAGCGTATAGCGCCATAACGAGCCGGTGTTCCTGCACCATGGCCTCCCTGATCTGCGTTCTCAGGTAAACTAAAGCTAAGTGGTGTTCGTCGAACGCGCCATGGGCTGCCCAATGGAGAAGGGGATCGTCTGTCATGGCTGGCCTCCTATGTTATGATTTTTCCATGCGTCTGAGGTTAGGGAGTCGGGGGGAGGTGTCGCGCCCACGTTCATAACCACCGAGCACCCCGGGCACGTAATAGTCTCGGGGGGCGGCACCGGGACTAGCAGGGTATTTTGATAGCCACATTTGCAGGAAATATCTATCGCCGCCATTTCGGGCGCGGTGCCGGGGTTATGGGCGACGGGATTTCCTACACGTTCTACGAGGTTCCTTCCCAAATTTTTAGATTCCTGAGCTAAAGAATTACTTGCGAGATTCAACATTGGCACGAATGAACTTATGAGCGTTTCAAGCATTCGTGCGCGCTGATCATGCTGAAGTCGGCTTTTTTGAAGTTCTAAGTCATATTTCCGGTTATTCATGTCACGCTCGCCGCGTAGCCGTTCGATCTGAACCGAGAACTGATTTTGGTCGGTCGCCGGAGAAGAAGAGATCATGCCCAACTCTCGGAGTTTGAGAAAATTATCAAAGAACGAGGGCTGATTATGGCTTTTCTGATTATCTAAAAGAATTTCCTTCGCCAGCTTAAGCATTTCCAACGGTTTAAGAGGGTCGGTCTGGTTTCCGGAGGACGCTAAACTTATTCCCTGAGTTAGCTGAGAATTCATCATTTGAACCAACTGTAAAAGTTGATTCGAATTTTCTCCTCCTCCAAGTATAGTGCTTCCCTGTTTAGTTCGCTCTATTTTCATTTTTCTGTTTAAGATCAACTGCTCAAGGCCGAGCCTGCGCGCCTCGCTCGCCAAAGACTGCGCCTCCTCGCGCAAAAGCTCATCGTAGGGATTGGTCTGTCTCGGAGATCCCTTTTCCGAGACCAGATCGTAAAGGTGCACGCGTGTCGTTTTCGGAGTTTTTTTTCGTGCCATATTAATTTTCTCCCGTGTGCCTTACCACAAGTTCAAAACCGGCTCGTTTGAAAAAATGATTAACGCAATCATCAACCATCATAGATAAAGTCCCATTGAATCCTAGCTCCTCAGTGACGAAATCAAACCATAAAATTGTGGTTGGACTGAAATCTGTCTGTTTTTTTAGTGCTGTTTGTTGTACGACTGAAATTATGCGCCGGGGTTCCGAGTTAGATATCACTTGATCGATTGGCGTATATTGGGCTGGAGCGTTTTCGCCGTTTGGGACCCTAATCGGGACGATCTCCGTTACCGTCTCCGACTCACTAATAAGCGCCTCCTCCTCCTCAGCGACGGACTCCTCAACCAAAAGGCTGATTCCGCGCCGAACCAGAACCTGAGCATGAGATTTCGCAATTCCGAGCACGGTCGCGATCTCAGAAAAAGTTTTATCCTCAGCATACAAGCTCGCGGCTTCCATGGATTGATCGTCGGCGCTCATATCAAAGATACTAAAAACAACGTTCTGATTAAATTCTTTCGATATATGAGGCTCGCAATTCACTGCTTTAAGCGAAATAAGGATAATTTAGGCTCTGTTCGTAGTCAAATTTATTATTGAATAGGCTTAAGAATTAGTCGATTTCGTTGGTCAAAGCCTATCAAGCACGTCCCGCGAACCCTCCGCGCTCCAATAAATCCGGTGAGAAATCCTACGAGCTATCGCCCGAAGCTGAGACATTTCTAAAGGATAAACCTCTAGCGCTCCCCGCTGATTCTTACGGCTCTCGGGGCGGCGCTATGTACCAAACTGACGCGGCGTCAAATTTCAGCTTAGAGGTTGTCGTTTTTGATACGCCTTCAAAATTGCCGGTTCGGGGAACTAAGATCGAAGTGGATTCCCAAAAGATTTTCAGTGATAGGCTCGGGCGTGCGCTTTTTCCCCAACTCCCCGCGGGTCCGAACACGGTCAAAATAGGTGCTGACGGCTACATAGAGAAGGGAGGTTCGTTCGCGCCGACACCCGTTCACTTTGAGCCTACTATAATCGAGGTGGCGCTTGATTCGGATTCGACTTTCGCGCTCTATACGCCCGGGATGCAGATTGTTCCCGGAGAGGTTAGGGTCGCTGGGCCTACGTCTCAGGGGTTCGACTTGGAGGAATTCGTTCGGGAGAACTGGAAAATTCTCACCGTAGCCGGTGGGGGTATTCTCGGGGTTTACATTGTCGGGATACGGAAAAAATAGAATTATCGTTCTCGGTGGTCAAGGTGTTAGTTTTATGCTAAACGAATATGAACTCGAACCTTTCAAGAAAAACGAGGCGAAAATTGAAACGCTGAAAAACGTTTATGCTCTCGGCTCAGTGACGGCTAAAGTAATTGGGCTGTTAACGAATCGAACGGACAACGCCGCGTCCATGGGGCTTTATCGCTATTATAGACAGGGACTTCTAAGCCGAGAGACGGGGGATTTTGGAAAAACGTTGGAATATACTCTCACGGAGAAGGGACGGGCGCGCCTCGAATGGCTAACGCGTTTCGACTAGCTCAAAAATCCAGGGGCGACCATGGTTAAGATTCAATCTCAGATATTCCTATGAGACGTTTCCCCTTTTCGCTGAGGGTAACGACGCGCCCCGACCGTTTCCCTTTGTATTCAGTCAATACATTTAGCTCTCGAAGTTTGACGATCAGGGATTTACTCAAAAATTTGTGTGCGCGTGCTCCCCCAGCAATTTTTATCAATTCGTCCCGATAATAAAAAATCATATTCTCGGTGGACAGTCGATCCCATTCTGCTAGTTCCTCCGGTGTCCATGGCGACAAATAAGATCAATATTATTCCGTGCTACTAGCTGAAAATTTTTCCTATTTCCGGACTAGCGCCTCGGAGAGGGGCCTATACATTCCTGAGGTTTCACTAGCGAGGGCGACCTTCTTAGGACAGCGATCAATATTAATCGACTTTCCACAGCGCGCACAACGAACCCAGCGTAAACTTAGGACTGCAACTTTTTGAGTATAGCCGCATTTCCGGCACATTACAAGAAGATTCGGCATATTTTATCGATTCCTTTGAAGCTCCCAAACAGCCTTTCGCGCGCCCTCGGGAAAGCTGGTCATGAGATTCCCGATAATTAATTTACTTAGGAAATATCCAAATTTGATTTCGTCATGTGCTGGATAATACACGCGGTGGTGCCCTCCTTTTCCGGTCTTTAGGACGAAAGTTAGAATTTCCTGATCGACCATATCGTTGAGGAAAAAAATAACCGATGCGCGGGAAATGGTTTTTGGATGTAAAATTTTGTTTACGTGGGTCCAACATTCGCCGCTAGTCACTCCTCCTTTTTCTCCTATATCCCAAATATGCTTCATCGCAATTTGTTGATACTCCTTAAAAACGGAACTCAACCCCTTTTCGTACGTCAAAAATTTAAAGAATCTAGCCATGTGAATCAATATTAATTATCACTAACATTTATTTATAATATGCGCTCCATGGTCGGGGGGAAAAGAAGCCCTAAAACAGGTCCTTTATTTCATTGATTGTGGGTAGGGGTATACTGTCCTCTGATCCATGGAGCATGTTTGAATCGCTCCTATTATATCACCACTTATCCCCATTCCGTACCGTTTTTCTCCTAAATTAGGATATAAAGACGTAAAAGTGGAGGAAAGTTTAATACTCCGAAAAAACAGCATTATTATTATATGAAAAAGGAACCCAAACAATTTTGGCTTACGCGGGATCTCCTTGTTGATATTAAGAGGATTCAGCTAGAGCACGGTGACGAAAAACCGGCTCACACCGTTCGGCGACTTCTTAGGGAGGCGCTTAAAGCTCGGGCGCTCGCGGAATCAGGAGGTCTCTAGTGAGTCGATCCGCGAGCGTCACGATCAGCGTTGAACACCTCTTAATGATCGCTGATCGGCTCAGGGACTTGGAGAGTGATCTTCGAAAGCTCGGATTAAATGGCTATAGCGTTCAACCCCCAACACCAACACCTCAACCTCAAAGCCCGGGCGCGGAACCCATGAGATTGGAGATCGACATTTCTAATCTGGATTGGAAAAAGTCAAATAAAATGGGTGGGGGTCCAGCTGGCCCTAGTACGCCGTGGGCGTGGACTCACGCCTATGTTCAGGACAGCCCTCAACCTAGACCTGAATGCTCGGAACTCGTTAACGCGCTTATACGATATGGTGTCGTTCAAAGCGGTCGATACACGATTAAACTTTCAGGACGGGATTCGAGGCTTTTGAACCGAACCTTCGCCTAAGTCCTGAACGCTCGGAGTGCTCCCCCTTTGACGGATAACAATAAAGAGAACGATAAGAAGCCAACCGAAGAAAACGAAGAGGGAGAGATCCCTAAAGTAGAGGCTCCCGAAATAGCGGCGATTCGAAAGAGTCATGCCGATTGGCTTACTGTTCAAAAGCTCGCATGCATGACTTTCGAGGAGGTCTTAGATATCTGTAGGAAATGGCTCTATATCGAGGAGAGCGACGAATATTTTATCCTAGTCACTACAGCCGCGCTTTTAGATCGCGAGCTAGAGGGCGATCCGGTCTGGCTATTCCTGATCACTCCTAGTGGGGGCATGAAATCGGAATTGCTCAGGGCGTTATCCGTTTATCCGAAGGCGTACACTTTGGATATTCTCACGCCAAATACCTTTATTTCGGGTCTCACACGCCACAATAAAGATACGGGGGAACCTGAGCCTATCGGGGGAATCCTAAGACATATGGATCAAAAGGTCCTAGTTCTCAAAGATTTTACAACGATCCTATCCAGCGATCAGGGCATGAGATCCGAAATATACGGACAGCTAAGGAGTATCTATGACGGCTATTTCGAAAAAGGATTCGGCACACTCCCCGAGCCTATACGCGTTAAAGCTACGATAGGACTTGTCGCGGGCGTCACTCCGATCATAGACAAATATTCTAAAATGACGGGACTACTAGGCGAACGATTCCTAAAGATCAGATCCACCCCGAACCTACGGGAGGTAACTAAGAAAGCATCGGGGAACGCGGGAAAAGAGATTCAAATGCGCCGGGAGTTATCGCGAGCTTTCGAAAGTTTTTTCCTGACCCTGGATTTTTCGAAAGCCCCGGATTTATCGGAAAAACAAGCGGATGATCTCCTAGAGATCGGGTTATATCTCGGCCAAATGAGGGCGCACGTCTGGACGACATGGGTACAGGGCGCGATAGTGGATATGGACGTTGCGTATTCCGAAGTTCCCACGCGCGTAACTAAACAGCTTCGAAAGCTGGCGCGGATAATCGCCGTCATTAAGGGACATGAGGAAATCGGAGATTATGAAATGAACGTGATAAGACGGGTGGCTCGGGACACGACTAATCAGAAAAGACAAAAGATCATAGACGCTTTTACAGCCGTGGGATTAAAGGAGTCACTGGCTGTAACGGACATAGCCCAAAATGCTAAGGGACTTCATTACAAAGCCGCGGCGAATCAAATAGTCCTCATGGAGGCGTTAGATATCGTTGAAATGAATCCGACTAATGGATTATACCGGATAACTGATTCGTTTCGTCCTTTGATTAAGTCAATCGACATTATACCCTTACCCACAGTCAATGAAATAAACAACCCCGAAAACGGCTCCTTTTCTGCATTGATCGGGGGGGAGGGTACACTAGACCCCGACGATCCACGGTATAAACTCCAGCGAGACGGGATCGACGTGCTCATGGAGAACGGGGGAGAACTGGACGCGGTAATATTTTTCAACTTCATGTATTCAGCTAAAGGGCATCCCATGGACGCGGTGGAGGCCATGGTTAGGACGGGGGGGCGTATAGCGCTCTCAGGGGATACGGTTCGGTTGCTCGAAACGCGTGGGGGAGAGTTAGGTGAAAGTGAATAATGGGCCTTAACGAACGGAGACGCCCTAGACTAGCGGAACATGAGACCGACACGGCATATGAATCGTTCATGGAGGTTTTGGATAGGCTAGTAGAATCTCGCGAGAACTTCCCTAAAGCTGAGATTCTATACAAAATTTTATGGCGATTCGACCACTATCAAAGGGGGCCTCCTAAGTATCCGAAAACCATTAGCTGGGATTCTCTCGCGGCTTATGTCGCTCAATATTCACAACTATAACCGTGTCGCGTCCCACCTGAAAGTTCAGATAATACGCTTTTCCCTTTTCGGTGATCCTGTAGGTTCGATTATCTGAGCGCTCTACGAAGTCCCGTTCGACTAGGCGCACAAGCGCGGAACGGGTATAGGTATATAGGCGCTTAGTGGTCGCTCGGTCGGGGAGTCGCGAGATCCCTTCGGTGCTCAGGATAACCGACTTAGTATTAACCTCCCCACAACGATAAAGCGCGGCTAAAACAGATTTCATACGTCGCCCTATGTTATACGCGCTGAAAGGGAGATGTTCATTAGACAAATTCTAATCCCTTCGAAATGAAAAAATCTCG
>Ga0209976_10001133_pt1 | contig 16015 bp, 15 predicted proteins | sample SumtaG_FD_182806 | JGI IMG/M metagenome (GOLD analysis project Ga0209976, IMG submission 182806) | Deep subsurface microbial communities from Indian Ocean to uncover new lineages of life (NeLLi) - Sumatra_00157 metaG (SPAdes) (version 2) | ecosystem: Environmental > Aquatic > Marine > Oceanic >...
GCTGCTCGCGCCCTTCGGTGTGAACTGTGTCTCGGCGGCAAGTCTCGGCCTGCCCGAACCGGACGAGACCGGCGCGAGCTTCGCCGAGAATGCCGCCATTAAGGCGGAAGCGGCGGCAGGAGCCTCAGGCATGATCGCGCTTGCCGACGATTCCGGGCTTGAGGTGGCGGCGCTCGGCGGCGCACCAGGGATCCATTCGGCGCGCTGGGGCGGACAGGACAGGGATTTCGGGCTTGCCATGGAACGTGTGCATCGCGAGCTTGAAGCACGGGGCGCATCCGATGGCCGCGCCAATTTCACCAGCGCGCTGGCGCTTGCCGCGCCCGAAGGGCAGGTCCGGATCTTCGAGGGGAAGGTCTTCGGCACGCTGACTTGGCCGCCGCGCGGGTCCCGCGGTTTCGGCTACGATCCAATCTTCGTGGCGGACGGCTATACTCAGACCTTCGGTGAGATTGCGCCCGAATTAAAGAATGAGCTCTCACACCGCATGCGCGCCTTCGAGAAGTTGATGGCTGCAACCTATGTCAACGGTTGATCTCGCTCCTCCCTCGTCTGCGCCCGTTCGCGCCAACGCTCCCTCTCCCGCAAGCGGAGAGGCGGATTTTGGGATCTACGTGCATTGGCCGTTCTGTCGCGCCAAATGTCCCTATTGCGACTTTAATTCCCATGTCCGGCATGGCGGCATCGACGAGAGGCGGTTCCTTGCCGCCTATCTTGCGGAGCTTGCCTTTTTCGCGGCGCTCGCGCCTGGCCGAAGTGTAAGCAGCGTCTTTTTCGGCGGCGGCACGCCCTCTCTAATGGAGCCCTCGACCGTTGCGGCAATCCTTAAGGCCATCGCCCGGCATTGGCGGCTCGAAACCGATGCCGAAATCACGCTCGAAGCCAATCCCACGAGCGTGGAAGCCGCGCGCTTCGCCGGTTATCGCGCAGCCGGTGTCAACCGGCTGTCGCTCGGGATCCAAGCGCTCGACGATGCGAGCCTGAAGGCGCTCGGCCGCCAGCACAGCGCAGCTGAGGCTTTGGGAGCGCTTGCGCTTGCCAAACGTCATTTCGGCCGCGTCTCGTTCGACCTTATCTATGCGCGTGAGGGGCAGGCGGCGCGCCAATGGCGCGACGAGCTAAACCTCGCGCTCGGCCACGCCGCCGATCACCTTTCGCTCTATCAACTCACCATCGAAGAAGGCACACCTTTCGCCGCACGCCATGATGCGGGCACGCTTCGCCCGCCCGGCAGCACGGAAGCGCGCGCGCTCTATCTTATCACGCAGGAGCTCTGCGAGGCAGCAGGACTCCCCGCTTACGAAGTCTCAAACCATGCAAGGCCGGGATCGGAATCGCGTCACAACCTGCTCTATTGGCGCGGCGCCGACTATGCCGGCATCGGCCCCGGCGCTCATGCCCGCATCCAAACAAACGGCACGAAGCGTGCGCTCGCCACGACAAAATCGCCGGAAGATTGGCTTGGCGAAGTCGAAGCCTCCGGTCACGGGCTCGCGAGCGACACTATCCTGAGCGCCGAGGAGGCTGCCGACGAATATCTGCTTATGGGTTTAAGGCTCAGCGAAGGCGTCGATCTTGCGCGGCTTAGCGCAATCGGCGGCCGCGTTCCCGACGAGGCGCGGGTCGCCGCACTCGCACAAGACGGCCTCATAACGCAGAACGGCAACCGGCTTGCCGTAACCCCAGAGGGGCGGCTCGTGCTCGACACGCTGATCGCCGACCTCGCGGCTTGAGCGAGGCGCAGCCCGGCGCATTGCCCTATGACCGCATTTCGGGCAGGCTGCGCCGCCTCTGAGGTAGGGGACAACACAAGTGTGAGGGAACCCATGATTGGCTATCGTCGTTGCGCCTTCGCTCTGTCGACCGCTTTCGTACTTATCTGTTCCGCGCCGCCCGCAATTGCGGCCCCGTTCGATGGGAGCTGGCGCATGCTCGCCGCGACGACCAGCGGCCATTGCGGAAAAATCAAGATTGGCCTTGGAATTCGCCGCGGCCAAATTCAATCTACGCGTGGGTCTTTCGTTTTTCGCCGGATTCGGTTGGTCGGCCGCGTTGCCGCCTCGGGGGACGCCCGGATGAATGCCGTGGCCGGCCCGCGCGTCGCGAAAGGGACCGGACGGTTCAACAGGTCTCGCGGCAGCGGGACGTGGTCCGGGACCGGGCCCTCAGGTGTCTGCTCGGGCGTTTGGAACGCCGAGCGTTACTAAGCGCCAGGGCCTAGTAGGACGAGGCGGTCGTGAAGGATCGCGGCGCAGGATCGATCACGCGCGGGGCCCCTTCGCGCACTTCGAGAATGGCAAGGCCACGCTCTGAAGTCCCGTCGTAAAGCAACCGGAACAACCCATCGACGCCGGAAAAGCCGCTCGGCCGCGTAAGCTGCGAGGTGGTGTAGCGCTGACCGGGAGGATTGGACGACAGCGAGACCGCAAGACTCACGGCATCGTAGGCGAGGCTCGCGATGCGGGGTGGTGCTCGGCCGTAGGTCTTGGAATAACGCGCAACAAAATCGCTCCACCCCTTGGGATCGGGGGCCGGATACCAGCCGCCGATGAGCGCCCGCTCGCTGCCGATATTCGGATAGTCCCACTTGCCGGTGCCGATGAATTGCACATTTCCGCTGGTGAGACCGGAGGACGCAAGGTGCTGGGCAAGCGCCGGAAGCTCCTCGCGCCCGGCAGGGAGGAACAGCGCATCGACCGCCTGCCCCGACTTGATGGCATTGGCGACTTGCCGCACCGGGCCGAGCATTGCGCTCGAATCGTCGGGTGGGAACGTCGCGCGCACCGGCGCTTGACCTCCTCCCGAGGAGACGGCCTTAGCGAAGGAAGTCTCGGCGATACGGCCATAGGCCGATTGCGGGATGAGCTCGGCGAAATTGCGTTTCCCGCGCGACAGCGCGAAGGAGACGATGCGCGGCACATCGCGGCCTGCAAGAAAGCTCAAGAGATAAACCCCGTTGCCCGCCACCTTCTCGTCGCTGGAAAAGGCGATCATCGGCACGCGGCGCGCCCGCGCCACGGAAGCGGCGCCCGTGACCTCCTGGGCGAAGAGCGGTCCGATGATGAGCTCGGCGCCGTCTTGAACGGCGCTCTCCGCGGCAAGCCGCGCGCCGTCCGGCGAGCCTTTGGTGTCCTTAGGGATCAGAGTCACATTCGGGTTGTCGAAGTCGAACAGCGCAAGCTCGGCGGCCTGCTTGAGGGCCTTGGCTACCGCAGGCGTCGAGCCTGATGCGGTAAGCGGAAGGAGAACCGCCACCTTTACCGTGCCGCTCGTGCCGGCAATACCCGGGCTCGATCCGCCGCCGAACCCGCCGAACCCGCCGCCCCCGCCGCCGCAGGCGGAAGCGAGCCCCGCCACGATGATAGCCGCGAGCGCGAGCCTGATGGCTCCAAGATGACGACCGAGGCTAATCCAAAGGCGCATAACCTTCTTCGCTTCAAGTGGGGGGAGCCTGCCGCTTTCGCGCGCCTGCTCGTTGGCGGCAGAGGCGATAACGGGTTTGCGGTCCGGGTCCCGGTCCATCGATTCCCTCAATCCCGGAACCAAGCTTGCCCGCAAACGTGGCTCAAACGTGATGGACGCGAGGCGACTATATCACGTAACGTTTTCATGCCTACCCAGCCGTCTTTTGCGGGCCCCGCGCGTGCAAGACCAGCGAAATCAACAAAGAATCGAGGGGACGCCCGGTCCTGTCGTGACTCGCGCAAGCGAGGCACTCTCCGATCTCCTCGCAAGGCCGCTCGCGCCCGGGCTCTATCTTGTGGCGACGCCGATCGGCAATCTCGCCGATATCTCGCTCCGCGCGATCTCGGTCCTCGCCCGCGCCGATCTTATCGCCGCCGAGGACACACGGCATTCGAGGAAATTACTTTCTCATTTCGGAGTGAGCGCCGCACTCAGCGCCTATCACGAGCACAACGCCGAACGCGAGCGCCCGCGATTGATCGCGCGCCTCGGCGCGGGACAGTCGGTGGCGTTGATCTCGGACGCCGGCACGCCGCTCATCTCAGATCCCGGCTACAAGCTTGTGCGCGAAGCGCTCGATGCCGGGATTGCCGTGACCAGCATACCTGGGCCGTCGGCGGTGCTCGCCGCCTTGACGAGCTCCGGGCTTCCGACCGACACGTTTCTCTTTGCCGGGTTCCTGCCGTCAAAACCAGGACCGCGGCGGGCGCGGCTCGAGGCGCTTAGACCCGCGCCGGCGACGCTCATTTTTTTCGAAACGTCTTCGCGCCTCAAGAAAAGTCTTTCTGACATGGCAGAGGTGCTGGGGCCGCGCGAGGCGGCAATCGCCAAAGAGCTGACCAAGCTGCATGAGACGGTCATGCGCGGACGGCTCGATGAACTCGTCAGCGCGTTGTCCGGCGAGACGCTGAAGGGTGAGTTCGTGCTGGTGGTGGGGCCCGCACAACCGCACGAAAGCGAAGTCAGTGACGCGGCGATTGCCGAGCAGCTGACGCGCGCGCTCAAGGTCGAGAGCTTTCGCGACGCCGTGCGCATCGTGGCGGAGGTGCTTCAAGTCAGCCGCGCCCGCGTCTACGGACTCGGGCTCAAGCTCGACCGCGGATGAGAATGCGGCAAGCGCGGGTCAGAGCCTATCGCAGGGGCCGGTCCGCCGAGACGATTGTGGCGCTTCTGCTGCGGCTGAAGGGTCACCGCATCGTGGCGCGGCGTTACCAAACGCCGGTCGGCGAGATCGACCTCGTGGCGCTCAAGGGCAAGCGGCTCGCTTTCGTCGAGGTGAAGCGGCGGAAGACGACGGAGGACGCCGCCTTTACGGTAACGGCCAAGCAGCGGCGGCGAATCGTAAGAGCCGCGCAATATTGGCTTGCCAGTCACCCACGCTTCACAGGACATGACATCGCTTTCGACGTGGTGCTCGCGGCACCCTGGAGCTGGCCGCGCGTCATTGCCAACGCATTTCCCGTTTGACGTGAGCCGGTATTTGGCGCGAGCGTCGCGTCCCTTCGGCCGTTATAGTTTCGCCATGGCCCTCAAAGTCGCCTTCCAGATGGACCCGATCGAGCGCATCGATATCAGGGGCGATTCGACCTTCGCGCTTCTGCTCGAAGCGCAATGGCGCGGCCATGACGTATTCTACTACACGCCCGACAATCTCTCGCTCCGCGACGGCAAGCTCATAGCCGAAGGACACAGTCTCACCGTCGAGGATCGTCCCGGCGATCATTACCGTCTTGCGCATCCGCGGGGTGTCGATCTGGCCGAATACGACGCGGTCCATCTCCGCCAGGACCCGCCGTTCGACATGGCCTATATCACCACGACCCATCTTCTCGAGCGCATCCACCCCAAGACACTCGTAGTCAACGACCCGGCCGCGGTGCGCAACGCGCCGGAGAAAGTGTTCGTGCTCGATTTCCTCGACCTCATGCCGCCGACCCTGGTCACCCGTTCGCTCGACGCCATCAAGAACTTCCGCGGCGAGCACAAGGACATCGTGGTGAAGCCGCTTTACGGCAATGGCGGCGCCGCCATCTTCCGCATCCCGCCGGGCGACACCAATCTCAATTCGCTGATTGAGCTGCTTGGGCTCACCTTCAGGGAACCGATCATGGTGCAGCGCTATCTGCCTGAGGTGCGCGAAGGCGACAAGCGCATCATCCTGGTCGACGGTGAGATTGCCGGCGCCATCAACCGGGTGCCGGCGCCCGACGAGACGCGCTCCAATCTGCATGTCGGCGGCACGCCGGAACCCGCGACGCTCACCAGACGCGACAAGGAAATCTGCGCGCGGCTCGGCCCGGAGTTGAAGCGGCGCGGATTGATCTTCGCCGGAATCGACGTGATCGGCGGCTATCTCACCGAGATCAACGTGACGTCGCCGACCGGCATCAGGCAGGTCGCCCAGTTCGGCGGTGCCGACATCGCCGCCATGATCTGGGACGTGGTCGAGAGGAAGGTCAAGGCGGAGAGGCGGTAGCAGAAAGCGTAAAAATTGGCTCAGCTCTTTTTTCGCTTACGCGGCGCTCGCGGTCTTCGCTTCGGCGCCGGGCCTGATCCTTTCTTGGAGGCTCGTGGCTTTGCCGCGGGCTTCGTGGCCCGCGTTCCCGGAAGCATCGGCGATCTCTGTCTCCTCTTGCCGAACGCGCACCAGCCATGTGCGACGATGCCCGCGCCCCAGCCGAGCGCCACCCAATAGAACCACCAGACTTTCGGCGTGACGGTGAGATTGACGTAGAGCAAGATCAGCACCGCCGCCACATAGGCGAAGAGGTGCACGGCGAACTTCCGCGCCTTTGGATCGATGAAGATGCGCTCGCGGCGCCGGGTCGTACGAAGGAGAAGCGCGAAAGCGTGGGTGGCGACGCCCGCGCCCCAGCCGATCAGAACCCAGGGAAACCAGAGCGTATCAGGGGTCAGCCAGACATTGATCCCGGCGCAAATGAGGGTGCCGGCGAGAAAGGCCGTAAGGTGAATGAGGAAGATGCGCGCACCCAAGTCTTTGAACATGCCTTACCCTCGTGCTGCGGCGAGCGATGGCCAAACGTGCCGTCGAGGCTATTTTTGCGTTGGCTCCGGCGCCTTGATTGAGAACAAGGCCTTTACCGGCAATTCCAGTCGCCTCTTTCTGGTCGCGGCGATGTTCTCTAATTGTTCTTGCGAACAATTCCACTGTCGGTTACAGTGAGAGCAGCCGGGAACGGGGGTCTTAAGCGATGTTCGCGCGTGTGACCACGGTCGCTTTTGAGGGCATCGACGCACGGGCGGTGGACGTGCAGGTCCAGATCAGCCCGGGGCTGCCGGCCTTCGCCATCGTCGGCCTCCCCGACAAGGCCGTGGCCGAGAGCCGCGAGCGGGTGCGCGGCGCGCTCAACGCGATCGGACTGGCGCTGCCGCCGAAACGCATCACCGTCAACCTCGCTCCCGCCGATCTCCCTAAAGAAGGCAGCCATTACGACCTCCCCATCGCGCTCGGGCTGATGGCCGCGGCCGGCGCCATTGCCCGCGATGCGATCGAAGGCTTCTGCGTTCTCGGAGAATTGTCGCTCGATGGCTCGATTGCTGGAGTTGCCGGCGCCCTCCCCGCAGCGATCGGCGCGAATGCGCTCGGTAAGGGACTCATCTGCCCGTCCTCATGCGGGGGGGAGGCCGCATGGGCCGCCGCCGATATGACCATCCTCGCCCCGCAAGACCTGCTTCAACTGATCAATCACTTTAAGGGATTGCAGACCTTGCGGCGCCCCGAGCCGACGCCCGATCCCGGCGATGAGCCGATGCCCGACTTAAAGGATATCAAAGGCCAGGAGACCGCAAAGCGCGCGCTCGAAGTCGCTAGCGCCGGAGGTCACCATCTCCTCATGATCGGGCCGCCAGGCGCCGGCAAGTCGATGCTTGCGCGGCGGCTACCCTCGATCCTGCCCCCTCTGGAACCGGCCGAGATCCTCGAAGTCAGCATGATCAGGAGTCTCGCCGGCGATCTTGCGGGCGGCCGCATCGGCAGGATGCGTCCGTTCCGCGCCCCACATCATTCGGCGAGCATGGCGGCGCTGGTGGGCGGCGGCACACGGCCGCGGCCGGGCGAAGTCGCACTCGCCCATCTCGGCGTGCTCTTTCTCGACGAGCTGCCGGAATTCAACCCGCAAGTTCTCGACGCTTTGCGCCAGCCGCTTGAAAACGGGGAAACGGTGATCGCGCGGGCCAACCATCGCATCAGTTACCCCTCGCGCGTCCAACTTGTCGCAGCGATGAACCCTTGCCGCTGCGGGCGCGCCGGAGAGCCCGGCTATGTCTGCCGTCAGGGCAGGGCCTGCGCCGACCGCTACCAGGCGCGCATTTCGGGACCCCTGCTCGACCGCATCGATCTCCAGATCGAGGTTCCGGCGGTCTCGGCCTCGGACCTCGTGCTGCCGCAAGCATCGGAAGGAAGCGCGGAGGTGCGGGCGCGCGTCACTCTTGCCCGCCATGTCCAGATCGAGCGTTACGCTGCGCTCGGTTTGCCGCGCATCCGCACCAACGCCCAATGCGACGGCGCGCTTCTCGAGGAGATCGCGGCACCCGAGCGCTCGGGGCTCACGCTATTGCGAGAGGCCGCCGATGCGCTCTCGCTCAGCGCCCGCGGCTATCACCGGACGCTCCGTGTCGCCCGCACGCTTGCCGATCTTGACGGCGAGGAGACCGTCGCCCGGATCCACATTGCCGAGGCCTTGAGCTATCGCGGCGAAACCCTGCGCCGCTCCCAGGAAGCGGCCTAAAGTCCGGTTGACCCGGTGCCGCCATCCCCGGCGGTGGCCCCGCATTCGGCGCCCAGTGCGAATCGGAGGAGCGCAACTTTTTTAGGGTTGCCTAAGGCCTGCAGCCGGGAACCGCATCATTTTCCGACACTTTCCCCAGCCTGTCACACAGAGTTCGAATTGGTTTGCTAACCGGCCTTCGTTGTGGCCGAATCGAGGCTTCCGCGGGGCAGGGGCGTTATCAGTCGCCTGCGGGAACCCTCGAAATGCTTGCCACACAGAAAGCCGATTGGGCTGATCATGCCGTTGAAGTCAGGTACGGGACGCCTTGCAGGCAGATTTGGTGGCGGCGCAATGCTTCCAGGATTGATGTTCAGGCCGGACCAGGCCGGGTTGCCGGTAAAGGCTCCGCGCCGCTTCGCTGCCGGCCCCTTTAGCCGGCGCTTGCGGGCGCCCAAGGTTTATGGGCGGATCGGCTCGCTCGAGGTGAGGCTCGCCCGCAAGAAGAGCGAGATCCGGCGTGCCCAGCGGCTCCGTTACAAGGTCTTCTATGAGGAGATGTCGGCTACGCCCAATGCGCTCGCCATGCTTTCGCGGCGCGATGAGGACGCCTACGATCCGATCTTCGACCATCTTCTCGTGATCGATCACGCCGACCAGAGCAAAGGACGGTGGCGCCGCTCCAAGGTTGTCGGCACCTATCGCGCGCTCCGCCAGGAGGTGGCCGATCTCTATGACGGCTTCTACACCCAGGGAGAGTATGACATCGCGCCGCTGATCGAGGCCAAATCACCGGATTGCAGTTTCATGGAGCTTGGCCGGTCCTGCGTGCTCAAACCTTATCGAAATCGGCGCACGATCGAACTCCTGTGGCAGGGCATCTGGTCCTATGCGCGTGAGCACGGTGTCGACGTCATGCTCGGCTGCGCGAGCTTCGAGGGCATCGACCCCGCCGCACATGCCCATGCCTTGAGTTTCCTCCACCACACCGCGCTCGCGCCTGAAGAGTGGAGAGTCAGGGCACATGAGCATCTGCGTGTCGACATGAACATGATGCCGGCCGAGGCCATATGCCGGCGCGCCGCGCTCAAAGCTCTGCCGCCATTAATCAAGGGCTATCTCCGGGTCGGCGCCTATATCGGCGACGGTGCGGTGATCGATCACCAGTTTGGCACCACGGACGTGCTTATCATCCTTCCCGTCGAAGCGATCAGATCGCGCTATTTGGACCATTTCGGAGCACCCGACGAGCTCGGCTCATCGCTCGCGCCCGAATTCGCGCCCGTCAACTAGACGCCAAAAAAATCGGGCGCCAGGAGCCACTGAACCCGGGACCGGGTTCCGGTTTGACGCCCGCATGCCCCGCTTCTAGATTCTCCATCATGCGTCATACCGACCCCATCGAGACAAGAGCGGCGGCGGAGGCCGCCGCTTCGCTCCGCCGGCTCAATAAACGCTCGCGCGAGATTTTTAAGCGCATCGTCGAGACTTATCTTACGACCGGCGAGCCTGTCGGCTCGCGCAATTTGAGCCGCGCTCTGCCCATGACGCTGTCGCCCGCCTCGGTGCGCAATGTCATGTCGGATCTCGAAAGTCTCGGGCTTATCTACGCGCCGCATACCAGCGCCGGACGGCTGCCGACGCAGACGGGCTTGCGCCTGTTCATCGACGGGCTTCTGGAGATCGGCGACATCAGCGTCGAGGAGCGGAGCCAAATCGAGAGCCGTATTGCCGGGAGCGGCAGGCGCCGGGCGGTCGAGGACCTGCTCGGCGAGGCTGGCGAGATGCTGGCGGGGCTGTCGCGCTGCGCCGGCGTGGTGTTGGTCGAGAAACAGAGCAAGGGGCTGAAGCAGGTCGAGTTCGTCAATCTCGATCAGAGGCACGCGCTGGCCGTTCTCGTGGGTGAGGATGGCGATGTCGAGAACCGCATCATTGCCCTGCCTGAGGGCCTGACGCTCTCCTCGCTGCGTGAGGCGTCGAACTACATTAACGCGCGTATTGGCGGTCTCACTCTGGCCGAGGCGCGCGCCCGCATTGAAAAGGAGATCGAGGAGCGGCGCGCCCAGCTCGACGAACTCACCGCCAGCATCGTGACCGAGGGTCTCGCGACTTGGTCGGGGGATGGCGAGGACCGCAAGAGCCTCATCGTCTGCGGGCGCGCGCATCTCCTCGAAGACGTGAGAGCGATGGAGGATCTGGAGCGGGTGCGCCTTTTGTTCGAGGATCTCGACACCAAGACCGACCTGATCCACCTGCTCGGCCTGGCCGAGGGGGCCGAGGGCGTGCGAATCTTTATCGGCTCCGAGAACAAGCTTTTCTCGCTTTCCGGTTCGGCGCTCATCGTGTCGCCCTTCGAAGATACCGAACAGAAGATCGTTGGCGTGCTCGGCGTGATCGGCCCGACGCGGCTCAATTATGCACGCATCATCCCGATGGTGGATTATACGGCGAAGCTGCTTGGGCGCCTTGTCCCTTGATTTTTGCCGCGCTACGGTCGATATCCCCTGAACTTCCAAGTGAAACCGCATCGCCCAAGGCTTCATATGCCTGACGACAAAACCGATCCGCCTGAGACGAACGGGGATCAGGCGAAAGACGCCGATACTTCGAAGGCTAAGTCGTCAAGCACGGGCCCAGCCGCAGAGGCTGGTCCTGCGGCCGATCTCGACACTCTTCTCGCCGAGAATGCGGAGTTGCGCGACCAGCTTCTCCGCAGCATGGCCGACATGGAGAATCTGCACCGCCGCACGGAGCGGGAAAAATCCGATATCGCCCGCTACGCCATTTCCAACTTCGCCCGCGACGTGCTGACGGTCGGCGACAATCTTAAACGGACCATGGATCACGTGCCGCCCGAGGCGGCGGCCGGCGATCCCGCTCTCAAGAGTTTTCTCGAAGGAGTCGAGCTGACCGAGCGCGAGCTGTTGAATGTGCTCGAGCGTCACGGCGTGACCCGCATCGAGCCGCTCGGCGCCCGTTTCGACCCGAATTGCCACCAGGCGATGTACGAGGTGCAAAACGCCGACGTGCCCGAAGGCACGGTGGTCGAGGTCATGCAGGCCGGGTATGTGATCGGCGACCGCTGTCTCAGGCCAGCCCTCGTCGCCGTGGCCAAAGGCGGAGCGAAGCCGGCTAAGCCGCAAGCAAAGGATGGCGGCACCGATGCAAGTCCGAAGGCCGCAAATGACGACTTCCCCGGCGGCGGACAGCCGGACCAAGACGAGGGCGGCTAAGCGCGCGGGCTCGCTCGACCGCTTACTTAAGCTTTGTCACGCGGCGCAGGGTGAGATTGAAGCGGCCCCCCTCGGGAACGAGATCGGACGTGCCGGCGAGGATGCCGTCGATCCCGTGATAGGCGAGACGGTCCGCTCCGCCCAGCACCACCACATCGCCGGATCTCAGCTCGAATTTCTGCGTCGCGTCTTTGCGCGATCGGCCGCCGATGCGGAAGATCCCGGTGTCGCCGAGCGATACGGAAAGGACGGGAGCGGTGAAATCCTCCTCGTCTTTGTCCTGATGCAGCCCCATCTTGGCGCTGCCAGCGTAGTAATTGACGAGGCAGGCTTGGGGCGCCGCCGGGTAGTCAACCACGTCATGCCAAAGATCGAGCAGCATCTTCGGGATCGGCGGCCATGGCCTCCCGGTCTTTGGGTGCGTGGCCTGGTAGCGATAGCCGCGCGTCTTATCGGTCACCCAGCCGAGCGGGCCGCAATTGGTCATGCCCACCGACAACGGATTGCCCGAACGCGGCATCGTCGGGGTGAAAAGCGGCGCTTCGGCAATGATGTCCCTAAGCGCGGCCAGAAGCGCGATCTGCGCCGGACGTTCAAGCCGCTGCGGAAAATAGTCCATGTGCCGTTGTCCGATCTCAAGGTAGCCTTGCGTCCTGCCTTATCTCGAGATCGGGGCCAAAGAAGGAGATGAGCCCGGGTAGGGCAATCTGATGGTTATGGGTCATGCGCGCACCTCGCCGCATATTGCGGAGGCGGGCTGCGCCTGCCGGCGGCGTGACGATCATCCCGGCTTCTCCTTGCGGGCCATAGGGTTGCCACCTATATAACCGCGGGAACCCTGCCGGATGAATCGGCAGGCGCGCCGATTGTGGGGACCGACGCTTTGCTCAGCGCTGAAATGCCGGGTGCCGTTCTTGGGCCCGCACGGTCTGCCAGAAAGAGAGGTTCGTAATGGCGAAAGTGATCGGAATCGATCTCGGCACGACCAATTCCTGCGTCGCCGTGATGGAGGGGAGGACTCCCAAGGTCATCGAGAATGCCGAGGGCATGCGCACCACACCGTCAATGGTGGCCTTCACCGATGACGGGGAGATCATCGTAGGACTTCCAGCCAAACGGCAAGCCGTCACCAACCCCGAAAATACGTTCTTCGCCATCAAGCGCCTGATCGGCCGCCGATGGGACGACCCGATGGTCGAGAAGGACAAGAAGCTCGTCCCCTATCAGATCGTCAAGGCCGCCAATGGCGACGCCTGGGTCGATTCGCGTGGCAAGCAATATTCCCCCTCGCAGATCTCGGCCTTCATCCTGCAAAAGATGAAAGAGACCGCCGAAGCTCATCTCGGCAATAAGGTCGAACAGGCGGTCATCACCGTTCCCGCCTATTTTAACGATGCCCAGCGCCAAGCAACCAAGGATGCCGGCAAGATCGCTGGGCTCGACGTGTTGCGCATCATCAACGAACCGACGGCAGCCGCCCTGGCCTATGGGCTTGAGAAGAAAGAAGGCAAGACCATCGCCGTCTACGATCTCGGCGGCGGCACCTTCGATATTTCGATTCTTGAAATCGGCGACGGCGTGTTCGAGGTCAAGTCGACCAACGGCGACACTTTCCTCGGCGGCGAAGATTTCGACATGCGAGTCGTCGACTACCTCGCCGACGAGTTCAAGAAAGAGTCGGGCATCGATCTCCGCAGCGACAAGCTTGCTTTGCAGCGCCTGAAGGAGGCGGCGGAAAAGGCCAAGATCGAGCTGTCCTCGACCACCCAGACCGAAATCAATCTGCCCTTCATTACGGCGGATCAGACCGGCCCAAAGCATCTCACCATGAAGCTTACCCGCGCCAAGCTCGAGAGCCTGGTCGACGATCTCATCCAGAAGACCGTCGGCCCGTGCCAGAACGCTCTGAACGACGCCAGCCTTAAGCCGGCGGAGATCGAGGAGGTTGTGCTGGTCGGCGGCATGACTCGCATGCCGAAAGTTTTTGACACGGTGAAGACCTTCTTCGGCCGCGAGCCCCATAAGGGAGTGAATCCTGACGAGGTCGTGGCCATCGGCGCCGCCATTCAGGCAGGTGTGTTGCAGGGCGACGTCAAGGACGTGTTGCTGCTCGACGTGACCCCGCTCTCGCTCGGCATCGAGACCCTGGGCGGCGTGTTCACCCGCCTCATCGATCGCAACACCACGATCCCAACCAAGAAGAGCCAGGTCTTCTCCACCGCCGAGGACAATCAGAACGCGGTCACTATTCGTGTGTTCCAGGGCGAGCGCGAGATGGCGGCCGACAACAAGATGCTCGGCCAGTTCGACCTCGTCGGCATTCCCCCGGCACCCCGCGGCGTGCCGCAGATCGAGGTCACCTTCGACATCGACGCCAACGGCATCGTCAATGTCTCGGCCACCGACAAGGCGACCGGCAAAGAGCAGTCGATCCGTATCCAGGCCTCCGGCGGTCTGACCGAGGCCGATATCGATCGCATGGTCAAAGAAGCCGAGGGTCACGCCGAGGAGGACAAGAAGCGCCGCGAACTGGTCGAGGTTCGCAATCAGGGCGAAGCCCTAGTGCATTCGACCGAGAGGATGCTGAACGAGTTCGGCGATAAGGTCCCGGCCGGCGACAAGAGCACGGTGGAGGCGGCAATGGCCGACCTCAAATCGGTCATCCAGAGCGAGGACACGGACGCGATCAAAGGCAAGATCGATGCGCTGGCCCAGGCTTCGATGAAACTCGGCGAGGCCATGTATCAGACCAGTCAGGGCGCAGCGGCAGGCGAGGGCCCGTCCGAACCCGCCGGCGGCCCTGACGACAAGGTGGTCGATGTCGATTTCGAAGAAGTCAAGGATGACGACGGCAAGAAGTCGGCCTGACATCCAGGCAGTACGGTACCGGCGCCGGGTTCGACATGCCCGGCGCCGAAACTTAAAAAGAGAAGAGGCTTAGGCGCTTAGCCGGGCGGGATGCTGGTGCCAAGGTCCGGAGGGGCGATGGCAAAACGATGCTACTACGACGTTCTTGGAGTTCAGCGCGGCGCTCGCGACCGTGAGATCAAGTCCGCCTTTCGCCGCCTGGCCAAAGAATGTCATCCCGACAGCTGTAACGGCGATGCCAACGCCGAGAGACGTTTCAAGGAACTGAACGAAGCCTACGAGGCGCTCAAGGATCCCCAGCGCCGCGCCGCCTATGACCGGTTTGGCCACGCCGCCTTCGATCCGGGCCTCGGTGGCGGCGCCCATGGCTTCGGCGCCGATTTCTCGGCCTCGATGTCGGCGATGTTCGAGGATTTGTTCGGTGAGTTCATGGGACAGCGGCGCCCGCGCCAGCGCTCGGGGCGCGAACGCGGCTCCGATCTCCGCTACAACATGGATATCGCACTGGCCGATGCCTATCAGGGCAAGACCGCGCAAATTCGCGTGCCGACCAGCGTCACCTGCGAGGCATGCGCGGGCGGAGGCGCCAAGGCGGGGACCGCGCCCGCCACCTGCCGCACCTGCAGCGGCGTTGGCAAGGTGCGGGCGAGCCAAGGCTTCTTCACCATCGAACGCACCTGTCCGTCCTGCCAAGGACGCGGCGAGACCATCGGCACACCGTGCCCGTCTTGTAATGGCGCCGGCCGGGTCACGCGCGAGCGAACGCTTTCGGTCACAATTCCCGTCGGTGTGGAGGACGGCACGCGTATCAGGCTGGCCGGCGAAGGCGAAGCGGGATTGCGCGGCGGGCCGCCTGGCGATCTCTACATCTTCCTTTCGATCAGGCCGCACGAGTTCTTCCAGCGCGACGGCGCCGATCTGTTTTGCCGCGTACCGATTGCCATGACCACAGCCGCACTTGGCGGTCAGATCGAGGTGCCGACCATCGACGGGGGCAGAACAAGGGTGAAAGTTCCGGAAGGGACCGAAAGCGGCAAGCAGTTCCGCCTCAAGACCAAAGGCATGCCGGTGCTGCGTTCCAAGCAGCTGGGCGATCTCTATATCCAGGTCGAGGTTGAGACGCCGAAGAACCTGTCGCGCAAGCAGCGCGATCTGCTCAAGGCTTTCGAGGACGCGTCCAATCCTAACACGAGCCCGGCATCGGCCGGCTTCTTCGCCAGGGTCAAGGAGTTCTTCGAAACTATCGGCGAGTAGGCTGTCCTTCACCTCCGCCGATGACGTAGAGTGGCCGCGGCGCCCGTCCCCACAAGGAACCCGATGATACGCCTCCTGTTCTTCGCCGGCAGCACGCGGGAAGGCTCGGTCAATCGGAAGCTTGCGTCCCTTGCTCACCACATCGCCGCGGCGAACGGCATCGAAGCCGTGCTGGCGGAGCTCAAGGACTATCCAATGCCGCTCTATAACGGCGACCTCGAAGCGGAAGAGGGGCCTCCGGAGCGGGCGCGCGCCTTCACGGCGCTCCTTTGCGAGTATCAAGGCGTATTCATTGCCAGCCCCGAGTATAATTCCTCGATTTCCCCGCTTCTGAAGAACACGCTCGACTGGGTCAGCCGGGTGCGCGACAAAGGCGAGAGCGGGCTCGAAGTGTTCAAGTCGCGCGTGTTCGCCATCTCAGGCGCTTCACCCGGCTATTACGGGGGAATGCGCAGCCTGTTACAACTC
>Ga0209976_10001134_pt1 | contig 16006 bp, 16 predicted proteins | sample SumtaG_FD_182806 | JGI IMG/M metagenome (GOLD analysis project Ga0209976, IMG submission 182806) | Deep subsurface microbial communities from Indian Ocean to uncover new lineages of life (NeLLi) - Sumatra_00157 metaG (SPAdes) (version 2) | ecosystem: Environmental > Aquatic > Marine > Oceanic >...
CGGGCCGTCACCAAGCCAATTCCACTCCCAGTCATACCACCAACGGTACCAATACTCCCCGTCTATGGGAGTACCTATATTGAGCGTACCTCCTGTAACGGTCAGGTAGTGGTCCCTGTTTGGGTCAGGTGTGGAAACAGCACTATTGCCCCCACCAAGATTAAGATAATTGGCGTCAAACGTTCCGGAATCAATTGTGGGGTCGGTCATTACGAAGTTTAATTCCGGCGGATAGTCCACGCGTAGTTCGCCCTTTCCGATGTAGGCGGTAATGTTTATGTCAGGGACCTGATTTTGGTCCACTTTGTCATACCACTTTTCTTCATAAACGGGGTTGAAGTCCCATCCACCATCATTATTATCATCTGTAAAATAAAAATCCACGGTCCACCAGTTGTTCGGTTCACTCCAGTTGCTGTTGGCCGGGTCCAGGTCGCTCCAGAAACTCCTCCTTCCACCATAAACAGTTGGCTGAGCCAAAGCGCTGGCGGTCAGTGCCATGACCAAAATAAAAATTGTTAAAGATAAATTCTTTTTTGACATAATCCTTCTCCTTAATTTAAAATATGACCTTAAAATGTTCTTAGACTCCACGCATAAACATATCTAATATTTTTTTCAAAGCGCGCTAAAACTGCCACTTTGTTCGCACAACCAGTACGAACGACCTTCACGATTGTGGCAGTTCCGCGCCTTTTTCACTCAACTGCTTTCAATAAACAACCTTCCTCGGGCTTGTGGTCTGGCTGAAAACACCCTTAACCTCCACCCTGAACATTTGTTCCTCACAAGAAGGGGTTAACTTAAAAATTATTTAACAAGTATATTATCGGTTTTTTTGCCCTTATGTCAAGGTCATTTTGGGTTGAAAATTTTACCATTTTGCGCATATTCATCTACAAGGCCGTCTGTAATCTTCCCTGTGTGGTATTATTGGAAAACCTTACTTCAGCAGGGATTAACACTAAAAAACCGCGATATTAACCCTCTAAAGGTAAAAAAGGTTTCCAAAATTATCGGTTGGGTTTGACTTTCGACTATTTAAGTCCATGATGCTTCCGGTAAGCCACCGGCGTCATTCCCATTTCTCGGCGAAAATAGCGTGATATCTTCTCTACCCCCGAATATCCCAGTCTGGACGCAATCTCTGATACCGACAGGTTTGTCTCTGCAAGCATCCGGGCAACCTGCCCCATACGTGCGCGCCTGATTTCATCATGTACCGTGCGGTTAAGGCTCCTGCGAAATCGCTGTTGCAAAGTACGCCGGGTCAAAGCTACCGCATTCGCCACCTCGCCAACTCGTATCGGATGCTTCGCATTTTCGTTAATAAAACGCACCGCCTCGATTATGTCCTTGTCTTCTATAGCCAGAATGTCGGTCGATTGTCTGATCTTAATATGAGTCGGTGGAACTATTATGCTCTGGTTGCGCATCTTTTCGCCTTTCATCAGTCTGTCCAGCAGCTCTGCTGCCTCGTAACCTCCACGTTCCACGTTAAGAGCTACGCTTGACAGTGGCGGGTCGGATAACTCACAGACTAAGTCGTCGTTGTCCACTCCGATAATTGCCACTTCCTCCGGCACCCGCAAACCCACAATCTTGCACACCTCCGTCAGTTGTCGCCCTCTGTCATCATTGGATGTCATCACACCCACCGGCTTTGGCAGTGACTTTAGCCATTCGGCCATAAGTGCCTGTTCCTTCTCCACTGACCAGCGGCTTCTTGAAACTTTTGGCTTGTAGATATTCGTGTCGAAACCCGCTTCTGCAATCTTTCTTACGAAGTTTTGACACCGTACTCGGGACCAGTGCAACTCGTTATAGCCGCAGAAACCAAACCACTGGAGCCCCCGGTTCAGAAGATGTTCTGCCGCCATTTCCCCTATCTTGACACCATCTGTGTCGATAAAGGGGAGTCCTGAGATTTGCTCTTTGAGGTGGACCGAAACTATCACCGGAACCCCCATCTTGATTACTTCTTCACCTTTTCGAGAGTCACGCATGATGATGCCGTTCGCGCCCCAGCCCTTCAGGTGGGGAAGCACTTTTTCTAATCCCCCGGGCTCACTGTAGAATACCCATGGACCGTGGAGGCGGGAGTATTTTGTAATCCCGCGAAGCAGGGCACGACCGTATGCCCGGGAAGTCTCAATTAATAATATGACTTTTGGTTTGGAAATTTTTTCCATATCGTCACCTTAAATATCATTGAATGTCGTTTGAAAATATGGTTTTATACTCAATGTTCAGGGCCTTACTTGACCGATTAATCTTAACTTATTATATATTATACTAAATTTCTTAATAGGCGCCTGCGCAAAATGGTAAAATTTTTAACCGAAAAAGGTCTTTACAAAGATTTAAAAATAGGGTATTATATCTTAACTATAAAAAAAGCGGATAATTAGAGGAACAGGTGGTGGTTTTTGCGCATCTTAATATGCGTGATGTGGAAAACTTGGTGGTGAAAGAGAAGGTTTATGAGAAATACAAAAGCATTTACCCTTGTTGAACTTCTGGTCGTAATCGCAATTATTGCACTTTTGATGTCAATATTGATGCCCGCACTGGCAAGAGTGCGAAAACAGGCAAAAGCCGTTATTTGCCAGTCAAACCTCAAGCAGCTCGGTACCTGTTATCAAATGTATCTGCAGGCTAACGAAAACCGTTTCCAGAAAGGTTATGGGACGAGCCCAGCAGACAGTCACTGGTGGCTCGACGCAATAAGGCCGTACTATAAAGATGAAGACGTTTGCGTTTGCCCCATGGCAACCAAGCTCAGTTGTGATGTTGATAGATCGGAAGTTGGCAGTACCTTTGTTTCGTGGTCTGAATGCTACGGCTGGCTGCCCAAAGATGTGCGCGGCAGTTATGGCATAAACGGCTGGTTGGAAGACAATAAAACCGAACTAGAAAGCGGCAATAACTTGTGGAGAGCGCCTCTTAGGTGGAGAACCTCAAATGTTAGGGGGGCCTACAATATCCCGCTGCTTCTCGACTCGCCTTGGATTGACGCCTGGCCCAGGTCCCAGGATGACCCTCCGCCGGCGGAAGATATTCATCCCAACTCTACCAGTGCTATGGGACGCTTCTGTATAAACAGGCACGATGGCTATATCGACGGCTTGTTTTTGGACTTCACCGTCAGGAAGGTAGGAATTAAAGAGTTGTGGATGTTCAAATGGAACAGGACATACAAACTGGATGGGCCATGGACCCCCTTAGGTGGTGTAGAGCCGGACGACTGGCCCGAATGGATGAAGGTTTTCAAAGACTACAAGTAAAATAATTGATTTTTGTAGATAAAGGCCGGCATATTACAGTCGGCCTTTTTATTTTCACTACGTCGGCCGGAAAGATTCATTAGAGCTCAATTTCGTAGTTGTCCCTGCGGCTTAGAGTTTGTCTGCCTCGGCTGCAGGAACTGTGTATTTGGACTTCCGGCCTTTTATTTGCCGGTCGACTTATGTTGACGTTTAAGCTCCCGCGCCCAATTTTCATATCGCTGACATCCAGCTCGATTGATGTGTCGAAGATTTCCTCGTTTCCGGCTTTGATGTTTTTCTTCGCCCACGCCAGACCACTTGCTGTAAGATTCGCCTCACACGCTTCGAGATAAACGCTGTTACTTTGGAATAAAAGAGCATTGGAACCGCCTATCAGGACGTACATCCCTATCCCAACGACCGCAAGCACTCCGATAACAGCTACCAGTATAAAGCCTTTCCGTTTTCTCTTTTTCATATTCAGTCTCTTGCTTTTTTGTAGGAACCGACAAAATACAAATGTGAATTGGCCATCTTCTTTTGCAGATGCCCGCTCGTTTTGTACTCTATGTAGCTCTGCACCTCCATCGCATAGCCGTCGTTGCCTTTGTGCCATACCTGCCATTTGACCTTACCATTGCGTATCGGCCAGATTGTAACCTCCTCATCGACCCCCTCGACATCTGCCGGCCCGTATCTCGCAACTTCGTCCTCTTTCAATTGATAGCAAATAACGCCGGCCTCCGATTCAATCAAAAGCGTTTCTTCCCCCGCCCTGTACTTGCCGAAAGATTCGGCAAAACCCCGACCGCCGTTAACGTCGCTCCGCAATTGCCCGAGCATGTTCAGCATGCTCGTGTTTGCCTGTATAAGCCGGTAGCTGCGCCCAATCCCGAATATTATCTTGCCCGACAATGTAACAAAGGTACCGCCCAAAATCGCGAGAATTGTTATCACCGTAAGCAACTCAACTAATAAATAACCTTTGCGCATCTCTAACGCCCCGTCCCGCCGGCAAAATATCTGCCCAATCTTATTTCAACGTTATTATTAAAACTTTCGGCACTCGTTGTTACCCGAACAAGCTGCATCCCCTCCCATTGCCCCGTACCTTCCGACTCCTCAATCGAAACACTCATTTTCGGCCACAGCCGTTCGAAATCACTTTCATCTATCGCTTTGCCCGTCATCGCGATACTGTCAAGTTCGGCCCGCGCAGCTGATACGCACCGCTGCCTTACAAGCTGATAGCCGTTGAACCTCCTGATGCCGTCCAGTGACATCGCAAGCCCGACCAGAATGACCCCTAAAATGGTCAGCGAAACCACCAGTTCTGTAAAGAAAAAGCCTCTGTATTTTCTGTTTTTATCAATCACGGTTCTTTCTCTTCTCACCACATTGACAAGCCTGTGATAATTAAAACCATCGGTGAGAATATCGCGTAAACCACAAAACCCACCATCGTTCCCACGAAAATCGTTATGCAGGGCCATATTATAAACCTCGCAAGGTTTACCCTGTATCCGTAATTCGAGCGGCCGACGTCCTCCAGCGTCTCTAAGATGGCCAGGGTATTGCCGCTGTTGACCTTATCGTCAAAGGCCCACGCCAAAGTGCCGCCGAGACCGCTTTCTCGCGCTGATTCTGAAATATTTTCACCGCCCTGGACTTTCTTCAGCCATTTGCCGAGTTTTTTTCTAAAACAGTTATTAACGTCCAGGCCGAGTGTATTCGAAATCGCCTTGTTGACCGTACAGCCTGCACCGAGCGAAACCCGCAAAAGCTCGACCGTGTTAATCATCGAATAATTCTTCTCGAACCAGTGCAGGACCGGCAGATGCCATTTGATAAAATCGCCGATTCGTGAAGTCAGGTAAGGTTTCCCGGGCTGGCGAGAACGAAACTTTGTGCGAATATAAAAAGCTATCAATCCAGGCGCTATAACCGCCATCACCAGCCCGATTAACCAGCCTATATTGGCCGTGATGAAAATAGTTGTATCGAGCAACAAGCCGGTGGAAGATGGTCGTGGTGCTCCCTCCAGCATCTCTGTCAGTATACTGTTAAACTGCGGAATAACAAATGTCATTAGCCCGAGCACCAGAAAAAGCATAATAATTGTTACTATTACCGCGTAAGCCAGATAAAAATTAAGAGGCCTGATTTTCCTGCTTTCGTCCGCTTTTGCGACCATGTCCGCTTCAATTGTGCTAAGGGCCGCTGGAAGCTGCCCAATCTTTTCCGCTGCCGCTATCATACCCACTGCGTAACCCGGACATTTCGGATAGCCCCGCTTTATCGATTCACTTAGCGAATAGCCCTCGATAAGCCACTTCTGTATCTTCCTGAGTATTCGCGCCCTTACATCCTGCCGGCCGCTTGCCGCCATCTCAAGAGCCATGGGCAAAGGCAGGTTCTGTCGCATGCTCGAGCCGATTGTTGAAATAACATAGAGTGCTGTCACATGACGCGACATTAGTAAATACCTTATAATCAGTGCTGTTAGAAAAACAAATAATATGGACAAGTATAAAAAGTAAAATCCGGCAGCCATCAACCCAAGCCAGACCAAAACTAATAACACCGAAAATATCGACCTTGCGATTATCTTTGGCCATCTCGCCCGTTCACCTTTTACCCCTGATAATGCTACGATTGTTAGTGTTGCGATAAAAATAATTATTGCAACCGCCGCGGCAAATATTAAGTCATTATCGTACGAAATACCGAAAAGGCCCGCGCTTACAAACGGACACGTAACAAGTGCGATACCCGGCTTCTTAAAGCCGAGCCATGCATAGAAAACCAACAATAATAATGCGACTGAAGTTATCAGCATCTTCCCACCGGTTATTATCCGGACAAACCCGTAACAATTTGTATCATGGGCAAAAACATCGCAAGGACCGCAAGCATTATAAACCCGCCTACCACGACCAGCATTATAGGCAGCAAAATAGCCTGTAATCGTGACTGACCGCATCGTGCCTGCTCGGCATACATCTGCCCCAGGCTGTATAGATTGTCCTGGAGTTCGTTGCGCTGTGTGCCCAGCTGTATCGAATACAAAAATAGCCTCGGTATCACGCTGCAAAACTGCCCCGCTTCGAGAATATTTTTCCCCTGTTCGATTTGCGCGGCAATCGGCTCACTTTCGGCTATGAGCCTTTCGCTGCCCGATGCGCCCGCACTCAACCTAAGGCACGCTGGCATGTCGCACCCGGCCGCTACCATCATCGCCATCGCCTCAGCCATCTTGCTCAAAATACTGCTGTGATACACCCTGCCGAGAACCGGAATTCTCAATAAAATCGATTCCTTGAATCTGCGGCCTTCAGCGAACGATGAGAGCGTTGTAAACAGGAAAATCAAAACGGCAATAAGAACTCCCGCCCCAGCCCAGAAGCCCAATACATTGTGTGACATAACAAAAAAGCAACGCGTTATCACGTTTAACATGGCGCCCTCTAACATATCTGTAAGCACTTCCTCATACATCGGGATTATAAAAAACAGTACGCCCGTTATAATAATCGCCGCCAGCACAAAGATGACCGCTGGATAGCTTATTGCTTCGAAAATTATCCGCCTCGTTTGATTGGTTATCTCAAGGTGCCTGTTCAGGCTGGTCAGCATCTCGCTCAGTCTGCCTGTCTCAATGCCCGCTTTCAATATCCGTCCGTACAAGGGAGGAAATGCCTTCTGCCTCTTCTCGAACGCCTCCTCGATGCCCACCCCTGATTCGAGCTCGCCAGCTATCTCCTCCACGAGCTTTCGCATTTTTCTCGAGGCGATATCGTTTGCCAGTTCTCGAAGCCCTCTTTCCAGCGGAATACCCGCCTTCGTTATCGATGCAAGCTGCTGGTTGAAAAGCATAAATTCGCTTCTGCCTATTGCTGTCTTCGGCCTTTTCGCCTTGGCCTTTTCTACCGAGTTTACCGTAAGCTGCATCCCTGTCAGAAGTTCATTCGCCTCTTCATCTGTGCCCGCCTCTATCGTCCCCTTCATCAGCCTGCCCGCCGATGTCAACGCGTTATATTCAAATATAGCCATTTTTTTCCTGCCCCGACTGTGGTTTTAAAAAATCAGTCCTCACAAAAAATTCCGCAAACGTTGTTCACTTCTTCCTGCGTCGTTATCCCCTTACTCACCAACTGGTTGCCGTCCTGCACCATATTCATATGGCCTCTTTTTTCAAGTATCTCCTCGAGCTCATCCATGTCCGCCTTTGCTAATATCGCCTTGCGAAGTTCCCCGTCCAGCTCGACTATTTCTGAAATCAGCACCCGGCCTCTGTAACCTGTCTCAAGACACTCTCGGCAGCTGGCCGCTTCGAACAAGCCGCCCTTGCTTTTTCTTTTACACTTGGGGCAAAGTTTCCTGACAAGCCTCTGGTTCAGAATCGCCGAAACGCTCGATGTCACCTGATATGGTTCGATCCCCATCTCCAGCAGCCTCAAAAAACCTCCCGCCGGTGTCCCGCTGTGCATCGTACTCATCAAAAAATGACCCGTCAAACCCGCCTCAATCGCTATCTTTGCCGTCTCCGCGTCGCGAATTTCTCCAATCATCAGTACCTGTGGGTCCTGCCGCAGCAGTGACCGAAGTGCCGTCGGAAAAGTCATCTCCCCATGAGGCGTTATCTGCACCTGTGTCACCCCCTCCACTCTTATCTCTACCGGGTCCTCGAGAGTCACAATGCTTTTGCCCGGAAAGTTCTTCAGTATATACCTCAAAAGCGCCGCCAGCGTCGTGCTCTTGCCGCTGCCCGCAGGCCCCGTAAGCAGCAATACTCCCTGGTTCTTCACCGCGATTCGCTTCAGTGTCGAATAAATATGTTTTGAAAACCCTAACCGCTCCAGGTCTGTTAGTTCCTCGTGCTGATAAAAAAGCCGAACCACCGCACGCTGCCCGTGTATGGTTGGAAATATCGAAAGACGCTCGTCTATCACTTCCGCCTCCTGGCCCCCGTCGATTTCAATCCTTCCCTCCTGCGGTATGTCGTTGCGATACGTCAAAAGCCCTCCTAAAACCTTCAGCCTCGCAATCACGTTCTCGCAAAGTGATTTTGGCAGCTTCTCGATTGTCTCTAAAACCCCGTCCAGCCGAAACTTTACTGCCAGTTCGCTGCCCGTCGGCTCGAAATGTATATCGCTTGCACCGCAGTTTACCGCCTTTTTCAGCAGTTCATCTACTAATGATACAATATTCTGAGCACCTGTTTTTTTGCCTTTAGAATTGTTTTTGTCAGTGTTTAAACCCATTTTTTCGCCGTTTTTCCGTCTTAAAACCACTTTTCCCCCTCATTCACATACTAAGACGCACAGCTTTGTGCCGGTGTTATCTAAAAAAATCAGAGTTTTTTAACTTTTTTACAAAATTTTTACTAACATATTGTCTGGCACGGCGTTTTATATAATAGAACTAAAAGCAAAAAACCAGGCGGTTCTTAATGATTGGCAAAGCAGAAAGTTGTGCTCTTGTTTGGGATTTTGCCGTACCTGAGTCCCTAACCGGAACTCAGGCGTGGTTGCTCTCTGCCATGCAGCGTAACGGCCGTGAGCTTATCACCATGCTTTGGCGAATTCTTGGAAACGAACAGGATGTCTGTGACGTGTACCAGAGCACGTTCCTGCGGCTTGCTCATTACGACTTTGGTCAAAAGCCCGAAAATGTCAGGGCTTACCTCTTCCGCTCGGCAGCCAACGTTGCCATATCAATGTTAAGACGCAGAATTATAGAAAAGAAAAATCTCGCTAACGCTCAGGCCGACAGGGTCGTGAGTTCTCCCGCCGGTGAGCTTGATGCCCGACAATTGCAGGAGTCTTTAAGGTGTTGTATTGCCCAGTTGCCCGAACATCTAAGAACCGTCGTAACTCTTCACGACCTGGCAGAGTTGTCATATGCACAGGTTGCTAAAATATTGAAAATAAAACCGGCTACCGCCAGGGTTTATCGTTGTAAAGCGGTTCGGTTGTTAGCTGTGTGGATGAAGAAAGAAGAAGTTTGAAAAATGAAAACGAAAAAAACAAAAACTAACTGCAAAAGCGTCAGGACCCGGCTCTCTGAGATTGTCAACAGCTGTGTTGGTTTCAGTTCCAATTGGCTCCAGAACCATATTGCCTCTTGTCCCAGATGTCAAAAGCGCCTCGCTGATTTTGGCAAAGTCAGCCTCGCACTTTCTCTCATTAAATCCCATCCCCACAGGCTCGATTTGTGGATGCGCGCAAATACCCAGGCCATCAGCGTGCTAAAACACAGCCTCCGCAACATACCAAAGGCACAAAGACTAAAAAGTATAAAACCCGAGCCCAGCCTTATTGAAAAATCTCGAAAATACAGAAGCTCAATTGTAAACACCGCCGCCTGCCTCGCCGTTTTGTTCCTTATGAAAACTGGTGTCTTTTCCTCGATGAATAAATTCCAGACCGGCGGAACAAACGCCATGAAAAGCTATTACGCGACCCATGTCGGCACCGATATCGCTGATGAAATCTTCCCCGACTCGTGCTAAGATAAAAGTCCCGAATTCTCTTACTTTGAATCCCATTCACAAAAAAAGCCCCGACTCTAATAATAGCCGGGGCTTCGCATTTCTGCTTTCTAACTGGAAAAATTATTTCTTAATCGTTCCGTCCTTGTTGAGCATGCCTTTTAAAATGGTACCCATCAATGCGTCTGTCATACCGCCTCCGCCTCCGCCGACCATCACCTCCGGCGTTATCTGGATGTTGTCCGTCGCTACCTGCTTCATAATCTCAAGCAGTGCCGCGTTATTCGGCCCGATAACCTCTGATATCAACCTATAAGCTCGAGCCTTCGCGTCCGCAACTATCTGAATCTGCTCGGCTTCAGCTTGCGCCGCGATTATCACCTTCTGCTTGTCCTGCTCGGCAATCTTAACCCCATAAGCAGCCGTCGCCAGTCGCATCTCCTCTTCTGCTTCCTGTTGTGTCTTCTTCAGTGCCTTTTGTTGCTCCGCTGCCTTTTGCTGTTCTACAAATGTCTTCTGCTCCTGTACCGCTATCTCACGGTCCGTTTGTGTCTTCAGCAATGAACCAAGGGTCTTCTCGTCCCCCACGTTACCGATACTGATTTCAAGAATCTTAACTCCGTACTTCCCAAGCTCATCTTTTAACATCTCCGTGCTTTTCTTGCCCTGGTCCGAACGGTGCTGAATATAATCCAGTGCCTTGACCTTCTCGGCGTTGTCGCGGAAAACCGAACGAACCCTCGGTGTGACGATCTTCGTCAGTACAAGCTCGTCGTCCCCTATCATCGCCACTACTTGCGGCGCGTTCTTGCTTTCAATCTTGTATGTTATCCTTACATCAACCGGAAAAGTAAATCCGTCCGCGCTGCGCACCGTTATTGGCTGCATGGGCTGGTACTTTGTCTTTTCGCCGGGCTCACGCTGCGCTGTATAGCTCACCTTGACCTGGCGAATGCTTATCATCGTAACTTCATACGCCTTCGTGTTCAGGTAGTATTCTCCTTCTCCCAGAGGCTTGTTCCATATACCTCGCTGGCCAACTTCTACAAGACGCTCCTCCGTTTCCATTACGTTTCCGACGTTACTCTTAACAACCGCCACAGTACCTACCTGAACATTCACAACTGGAACAGATGTCACCGTAAACAGCTTCGTGTTCAGACGGTATTTACCTGGCTTAAGCACCGAAAGCTGCGGCCCCTTATAACCCTGACCCTCCGTCAGAAAATACGCTGCGTTCAACATATTCTCAGGGTCGTCCCACTCCGGCGCATATATAACACCAGGCGGCAGACTGCGACCGTCTGAAGTCTGAAGCAGACCGACATGACCCTGCTTTATCTCTATCATCTTTTCCTTCTTCACACGGTACTGCCACGCCCATTTGACGTGCCAGCCCGGTGCGAGTATCTGTGCCTGTATCCCGTTCTCGCTCTTTACCGCTAATATCTTGCCGTCCGGCAAGTCTCCTCCGAATAGCTTCTTCTCCACTATCCCCACTTGGTCACCGCTAATCTTCACCAATGAACTGGCGATTATCCCAATGAAAACGACTAAAATTACTACCACTAATATTAAAGTCCCCTTTAACTTGCCCCCGGGCATCTGTTCCCATGCAGTTTCCATAATTAGCCTCCTTTAAAGTAAATGTTAGATGGAAAATTTCCAATACGATTGATTTTAAATATAAGCTTACTTGATGCTTTTCAATAAAGCAAAGTCAAAATTCCGCAGGGGAAAAGTTATTTTTTGAACCGCCTGCGACGCATTATCAAATAAACCACAATCACAGCCACAATAACTATTACAAGTACTTCATTCGGCCCGAACAATACACCTAACATCAAAGCTCACCTTATTAAAAGACCTTATACTTTTGAAGAATTCTTCTTGAGTTCTTCTATCTCTTCTTTTGTTAAAGCCTCCACATTAGGCTGATGAATCAGCACCTCGCAAACCAGTTCAAAAAACATCGCTTTCTGTATCACGTCATTAAAGTCCTTCCCGACGGTTACCGCGCCGTGTTTACGCATAATAATCATATCGTGTTCCTCTGACGCACTAACCACCGCCTCCGCTAACTCCGCAGAACCGGGCCGAAGGTAATCCACTATCGCTGGCTCTCCTACGTAAAACGCCGTCGCCGGTATGAGAAAAAAATTATAGTCCCGACACTTGCTGCACGCCACCGCCAAAGCATATGGACTTTGAAAATGCAGAACCACGTTTACATCCGCCCGCTTTCGCAAAATCCCCAGATGAAACTTGCTTTCAACCGTCGCCTTCTTCCCGTTGATGCTCTGCCCGTCTTGAAGCCTGCATACCGCCACCTCTTCCGATGTAATCTCACCCAGCCACGAACCGCTCGACGAAAGCAACACCAGACCATCCTCGATACGCCGCGACATGTTCCCGCTGCTGCAACGCAAAAGACCGTACGACCCCACTCGCCGACCAGCCTTGACAAACTCCTCGATTCTTTCCTCAATCTTAACTTCCATCTTTCTGCCCTTAAAAAACAACGCACTGTCAACGCCCGAACATTGTACAGAATTTCCCGCCCCTTGAAAAACATAATAAACCCGCAAAATCTTTATGACCTTACTCATTGATTTGATTTTCTTCTCTGTTATAATCCCCGTATTACACTTAAAAACCTTTATTGTTAATTGCCTGCTGCTCCGCTGTGAGCGGCCATTCACGAAAGGATAAAAAAGTGAAAACGACCACCCCTCGAAAAGTTATAATAAACGCCGCAACGCTAATAGTCCTTTTGGCCGTCTTTACCTCCGCACGTGCCGACGTAAAACTACCGCACGTCTTCGCCGACAAAATGGTCCTTCAGCGTGACATACAAATCCCCGTCTGGGGTTGGGCACAACCAGCTGAAAAAATCACTCTCACTTTCAACAATAACACTGTAACCACTACTGCCGACAGCGACGGGAAGTGGCTCGCGCACCTGCCGCCGCAAAAAGCTGGCGGGCCCTTCGAAATGACAATAGCCGCAAACAACACGGTAACACTCACCGATATCCTGGTAGGCGAACTCTGGCTCTGCTCCGGACAGTCAAACATGGAAATGGGTCTCGGCCTTATAACAAACACAAAAACCGAAGTTGCAAACGCAAACTACCCAAATATCAGACTCTTCAACGTCAAAAGAAAAACCTCACACCGACCACTCGATGACGTAGACGGACAATGGAAAATATGCAACCCGAAAAACATCTACACCGACAACGTCTGGGAGGGCTGGCCACGTGGATTCTCCGCCGTTGCCTACTTCTTCGGACGAGAAATACACAAAGAGCTAAACGTCCCCGTCGGACTCATCGCCTCCTCCTGGGGCGGCACTCCCATCGAAACCTGGACACCGCCCGAAGGCTTTGCCTCCGTACCCGAATTGAGCGATATACTGGAACAAATAAAACAGGCCGACCAAAAATACAACGAACAGGTCGAAAAAACTCTAACTAAATTTGAAACATGGCTCACTTCCGCGAGAAAAGATTTCCAAAATAATCAAATCACCCCAACACCGCCTGCTCTACCAGCGCACCTCTTCGACGACTCAAAAAAACCCACAGGCCTCTACAACGCAATGATTCACCCGCTCATCCCTTTCGCAATCCGAGGCGCAATCTGGTATCAGGGAGAAGCGAACCTCTCCGATGGCATGCTCTATTACCACAAAATGAACGCCCTCATAACCGGCTGGAGAAATCTCTGGAAACAGGGAGACTTCCCATTCTACTACGTGCAAATCGCGCCTTTCCGTTACCGCTGGGGAATACCGGACCCGCAGCGCGTACCTCTACTCTGGGAAGCGCAAACCGAAGCACTCAAAATCCCCAATACCGGCATGGCCGTCACCCTCGATATCTCCGACCTGGATGACATCCACCCCAAAAACAAACAGGACGTCGGAAAACGCCTCGCTCTCTGGGCACTCGCGAAAACCTACGGCTTCTCCGACATCGTCTACTCAGGTCCCCTCTACAAATCTCACTCCGTCGAAGGCGACAAAATCAGAATCCACTTCGACCACGTCGCCGAAGGCCTCCGTTCAGCCGACGGCATGCCGCTTACCTGGTTCGAAATCGCAGGCCCTGACAAAGTCTTCAAAAAAGCAAAAGCCGAAATCAACGGTGACACCGTCATCGTACAAAGTGAAAAAGTCCCACAATCAACCGCTGTAAGGTTCGCCTGGCACGAAGAAGCCGAACCAAACCTCATAAACTCCTGCGGCCTGCCAGCTGCCGCCTTCAGAACTGAAAAATACTAAAAAATCAAAATCGGCCATAAAAGGGCGGCAGGGCACTTTTCTTCCTCCAAAACCACCTCTACGCTCAATTTACACCCCTGTCCGATAAAGTTTTAAACCAAATCTCGCCGATTACATATATAGAACTAAAACCATATTATTAGTCTGAAAAAACCGTAACGTCGTTCGCCGCGCGTTGTGTGCTCAAAAATATTCTCAACGCGAGCTGAACAAAGTATTTGTTAAGGAGTTGCAAAATGTGGAACTTGTTCGAGAAAATCATCAACGCCTTAAAGCCCCCACAGGAACCCGAACAGCCCCCTGAAGAATCTCCACCAATCGAGCAAAACAACCAGGACCAGCAGCAGATCTTCGAAGAGGCACCGCAGGAACCTGTCGCTGTTGAGCATGACATTTCTCCGGATTTCTAAAACAGACTGAAATGCGTTTCAAAAACCGGAGGGACAAAAATAGCTGCGCAGAATCTGCGCAACTCTAATATTCTTCTGAACTGACTATCAGCCATTCTCCTTCTTTCTTCTCAAGGCTGAACTTATATCTCACTCTAAGATATCCGACAGCGTCACGCTCTGGCCCGCCTGTAGAACAAGTACCTCGCAGTCCGCTAAATCCGAAAACCGCTTCGCGTCACTCTCCTCACCAACTATATCGCCCCAGTGATAAGGCACCGCCACCTTCGGCTTCATCGCCTTGACCGCCTCCGCCGCCGCCTTCGCGTCCATCGTATACGTGCCACCGACCGGCAATAGCGCAACATCTATCCCTTCCAGCTCCTTCATCTCCTCCGTCAAATCCGTATCGCCCGCGTAATATATCTTAACCGACTCAACCTCCACAACAAAACCCAGCCACTTGTTCTGCTTCGGATGAAACTGCTTCTTCGGATTATACGCCGCCACTCCCGTCACCTTCACCTCGCCGACCTCTATCGTTTCACCCGGCTCTAACACCTGCCCTCTCTTTTCCTGCTCGATAACGTCCGCCGACGATATAAGCTTCGTCTCTTCTCCCGCGACCTTCTTCACGTCCTGCGCCGAGTAATGGTCGAAATGACCGTGACTCACCAGAACTACATCAGCTTTGTCCTCCACATCCTTCAACTTCCACGGGTCGATATAAACCACCGATTCTTCCGTCCATATCTTAAAACTCGCATGTCCCAGCCACTGAATATTAATACTCATTTCGTTCTCCTTCCCATCTTCTAATTGTTCCGCTCCCCACAGAATCCCTGCTCCCACAAGGACCACAATCAATACCTTAAACACTCTCACTTTTCTCTCTCCTTATAACCTTACCGCCACGAATTATAACCAATCCCACCAACAATAATCAATCATTGATTAAAATCCCTCTCCAGCACCCCCAGAAACCTTTTGAAAAAAAATACCAGAAATCCGCAAAATAATGCTGCAAAAACAGAACAGCAAAAACCTTTTGCGCATCTAATAAATTGATAATACCCCCAAATCAATGAAAAAGGAGTGAAAGATGAGAAAGATAATCTTAATCTGCGTATCTCTAATCTTCACCTGCCCCTGCATCGCCAAAACCATCACCGTTGACGACGATGGCCCAGCCGATTTCGATAACATCCAGGCCGCCATAAACACCGCCAACCACAGCGATACCGTCCTTGTAAAAGACGGCAGATACACCGGCACCGGCAACCGCAATATAGACTTCCTTGGAAAAGCCATAACAGTCAAAAGTGAAAATGGCCCGGAAAACTGCATCATCGACTGTAACGGCACAACGGGTGATTGGCATCCAGGTTTTGTCTTTCGCAGCGATGAAGATACAAATTCCATACATGACGGCCTTACTATCACAAATGGCTATGTGTCCGACGTGAGCGGCGGCGGAATTGCCTGCTGGGATGGCAGTCCCACTATTAAAAACTGTATAATTATTGGTAATTCAGCGGATCTTGGCGGTGGGGGAGGTGGAATCTAC
>Ga0209976_10001135_pt1 | contig 16006 bp, 21 predicted proteins | sample SumtaG_FD_182806 | JGI IMG/M metagenome (GOLD analysis project Ga0209976, IMG submission 182806) | Deep subsurface microbial communities from Indian Ocean to uncover new lineages of life (NeLLi) - Sumatra_00157 metaG (SPAdes) (version 2) | ecosystem: Environmental > Aquatic > Marine > Oceanic >...
GCAGTCTCAACGCCTATGGGCGGTTCAGTGCCTCTTCGGCAAGTCCCGAGCCGACGAAATGTGCCCGGCAATCGAGGCCCGAAGGTTCGCCAAATCCTGCACTTCCGAGGGCCGGAAGTCCGACAAGCACCTCGCCCCGCCAGCAGGCCGGAAGCGCCCTCCCGGCCAAACGCGGCATCGATGAAATAACAGCCGAGCGTTCGCGTAGCGCCCGCAAACCCGGCTCGCCCAACGCCCTCACAGTGATGGCTCCTGGCGCGGCTGCACCAAGCTCGACCCTGAACCGGTTGTCCCAAAGCGTCCGTTCGCCTGGACGAAGCCGCGCGACGGGAAGCCCGCTGCCCCTCACCTCGCGAAAGAGGCCAAGGCGCCCTGAGACGGTCTCAAGCCGGCAGCGTCCGAGCGTGTGCGCTTTGTTAGGATTTGCCTCAAGCGCGGCGAGCAGCTTTTCGAGCTTGGCAAGTTGCACCGGCGTTTCACCGCCGCCGACCGCCGCGATCAACTGACAAACGGCGCGGAGCGCGATCTCTTGCGGCGCCGCAGCCAGCGCCTCGCGATCGAGCGTGGCATAACCCGCTTCGCTCATCTCACTATGTTCCGTAAGAAAGTCTCGCGCCGCCGCATCGAGCGCCTCGCGGGCACGCCGCAACCGCCGCGCCGACAGCGCAAGCGCCTCGGGCGTCAGTCCGAGAGCTGAAAGCGCATCGATGCGCTGCCGCAGCCGCGCGCGCTCGAAACGCGGATCGGCATTGCTCGGGTCGGAAACAAACGGAATGCCTGCCTCATTGAGCGTGGCGACAAGCCGCGCCTTCGGCACATCGAGCAGAGGCCTAAGGATCGCAATTCCCGCCCATGTGCCTCTTTCCGGGATTGCCGCCAAGCCATCGAGTCCGCTGCCGCGTCCAAGCCGCATCAGAAAGGTCTCGGCTTGATCGTCTTGGGTGTGGGCGGTGACAAGCGCTGGAATGTTGTGCGCGTGGCAGTAGGACGCCATGAGGTCGTAACGCGCGGTCCGCGCTCTTGCCTGGAGATTCGTGGTCCGAGACTCCCCCCTCTCCCAGCGCAAGATCGCATGACGCAGTCCAAGCGTTGAAGCCACGGACCCGACAAGCTCGGCCTCCTCGGGCGAGCTTGGGCGAAGTCCGTGATCGACGGTGAGCGCGCTGAGCTCTGGCCCTGCCTCGAGCGCCCCGGCCCAAAGTGCCATCGCTTGCATCAGCGCGACACTGTCAGGCCCGCCCGATACGGCGAGCGCCAGGCGGGAAAAGCGTGCCAGAGGCGCAAATAGCGCCTCAGCCTCCGAGCGTGTGATGGGTAGGGCGTTCATGTCAGCAACTTGTCTTTTGGCGCCTCCTTGCCAACCGGCTTCGGCGCTCCTTGATATTTGGTCCCCAGCTCTTGAAATGTCGAGCAGACTTCTTCCTTCCCGGCAAAGCGCGGCGGACGCTGAGCCTGCGTTTCGCGTGGATCGTTCGGATAGGATCTTGAGCAAGCGCCCCGGCCACCTCAAAGGCTCCGAGACTTGGCCCTGAAACTTAGCCTTGAGGCGCTAAAAGCCGGGCGCCGGTCCTTTAGGGGGCCGGCTTGCGGCCATGCCGCTGCCCTTCCGCGCCTCTGGCGGGCCGCTAGTAGTTGCTTGCTACAGCGCCGTTACCCAGCACCGTCTGGGCGCGCCGATTCTTCGACCAACAGGAAATGTCGTCGCAGACGGCGACCGGGCGCTCTTTGCCATAGGAAATGGTCCTGATGCGCGCCGCGCTGATGCCCTGGCTTGCCAGGAAGTTCCTGACCGCTATCGCCCGCCGCGCACCGAGCGCGAGATTATATTCGCGGGTCCCACGCTCATCGGCGTGGCCTTCGATGGTGACCCTGTATTGCGGATATTGGCTAAGCCAGCGGACCTGGTTGCGCAGGATGCCTTGCGCCTCGCCCGACACGGTCGAACTGTCCACCTGAAAACGCACCACATCGCCGACATTGACGGCGAAATCTCTTTCCGTCCCAGGCGTTGCCGACTCCCCACCGCCGAGACCGTATTGCTTCGGCTGCTGGCGTGAACAGGCCGCCAGCACGATAGCCAATCCGACAACGCCCGCGACCATGCAGGCGCGGCCAACCCCACGATTCCAACGCATGACTGGTTACTCCGCTCGTCAAACTTTAGGAAACCGTAAAAGGGAATTCCTTAACGATCCCCTAGCTTCCTTGAAAAACGAGCGGGACTGGCTGGGTCAGGCCCCCAAAAAGGAAAGATGCCAGGCTCGCCGCTGCATCACGCGGCGGCGTCCCGGCATCCATATATCCCATATGCGGAAACTAAGCGCTTCCGCGATTTATCGGCCGTAGCTTAGACGCGAACAACCTGCTCGACCACGATGTCGGCTGATCCGAGCTTAAGGGGCTCGGCCATCACAGCCTTCTCGTGGTGGCCGAAGCAACCACCAAGCGCGATGCTGGCGGCCACAAGCGTGGCAGCGACGATAGCGCCCTTCAAACCCTGCATGGTCTTCTCTCCTTTGGTTAAAACGGCGATAGCCGTCTTTGCATGTACCCGGTGCGGCGGTGCCAGATCAAGAACGGAGTACCCTCTTGGGACCGTTTTCCGGACGATTGGTGCCAAAATGCCACGCCGGACTCGACCCTCTATGACACCCAGACTAGGCCCTCCAGGAGGCCGGTCGCAATTGGTTAACAGCCTGACTTCTCATGCTTAATAAAGGGTAAGCCGGGAGCGGCTTTTCGGCCAAGACCCTGAAACAATTGAATGTTCTGCCCGACTCGTGGCTCTGGCTTCAATTGATGAGAGGGGACCAGGCGGGGTCGGAGCCGAAGGCAGGCGTCGCCACCTGGCGCTCGTTATAGCCGGTCAAATCGATGGTAAAGAGCCTGGGGCCGCCTGCCGCGCCGGGCTGTTCCCGGAAGAACATCAGCACCCTGCCATTCGGAGCCCAGGTCGGCCCCTCATTGTGGAAGCCCTCGGTGAGAATCCGCTCGCCCGACCCATCAGGCCTCATCACCCCGATCAGGAACTGGCCCCTGGTCATTTTGGTAAAGGCGATGAGGTCGCCACGCGGCGACCAAACCGGGGTCGAGTAGCTCCCCCCTCCTTGGCTGATGCGGCGCTGGTTGGAGCCGTCGGCACCCATGACGTAAATCTGGCGCGATCCGCCACGGTCGCTCTCGAAGACAATCCGGCGGCCATCGGGAGAATAGCAAGGCGCGGTGTCGATGGCGTTGGTGTTGGTGAGCTGGCGCGTCCGCCGGCTGCGCAAGTCCATGGCGAACAGATTGGAATTGCCCCCCTGCTCAAGGCTCATAACGATGCGCTGGCCGTCCGGAGAGAAGCGAGGCGCAAACGTCATGCCTGGAAAGGCGCCAACGACTTCTTTCTGCCCGGTCTCGATATTGAGCAGGTAGACCTTGGGCGTCTCTCCCGCAAAGGAGGTGTAGGTGATCTCCTGCGTCGAGGGGCTGAAACGGGGCGTAAGCACCAGATTCCGCCCAGTGGTCAGAAGTCTCACATTGAAGCCGTCCTGATCCATGATCGCCAGGCGCTTAACCCGCTTGTCCTTGGGACCCGATTCGTCGACGAACACGATACGGGTGTCGAAATAGCCCTTCTCGCCGGTGATTCGCTCGTAGATGGCGTCGGCAATGATATGGCCGACGCGGCGCGCGTCCTTAGGCCGGGCGAAGAACTGCTCGCCCGCGAGTTGCTTGCCCGCGAAGACATCCCATAGCCGGAACTCGGCCCTGAGCCTGCCGCGGCTTGAGCCGATCCGGCCAACCGCAAGTGCCTGCGCATTGACCACGCGCCAATCCTCGAAGCGGGGGACGTGGTCGGGACCCACCCCCTTTTCGAGGAAGGCGGCCTGGTCGATCGGAAGGAATAGGCCCGAGGATCTGAGGTCGTTTGCCACAACGCCGGAAATTTCGCGCGCGACCTCAGGATCGAGCGAACCGTCGGTGACAAAGTCGGCAATGGCGATCGGCAGCGGCTGGATGGTTCCTTGGGTGATGTTGAGCTCGAGCACGGCACGCGCAGGGCTCGCCGGGAACACACTAAGGGCAAGGAGAATGAGCGCCAGGCACGCGAGACCGCGGTCCCTGTATCGGTTGGCGGGTTGGGTCAGGGTCATGACGGATTTTTCCGATCGGCGGAGTTTCAGTGGTTAGCCGGCGCGATACATCTCGCTTGGGTCGAAATTGAGGATCATGTCGCGCCAAAGCGCATATTTTTCGCTCGGCAGCGTGTAAGGCTGGCATTGGTAGACGGCTCGCACCGCGCTATCGGCGGCCGCCCGGAAGAAGGGCGATGAGCCGCGATTGGCGACGGCCGGATAGCCGACCAGCGTCCCGTCTTCGTTGAGCTTGAGCCTCAGCTTCACCACGATCCGGTCGGCCCCGAGGCCTCCCGGCGGCGGGCTCCAGCACTGGGCAATGCGGGCGCGAAGGGCATCGACCTCATTGACCGACATCGCGTCTTGTGTGCCGTTGGACTGGCCCCGCACCTTTTTGCTCACCTTCTCGTCCGACGGCACGACCGGGGCGGGCGCGTTCGCAGCATCGGGACTCTTGTTGAGCAAGGCGGCGATTCGGTCGGTATCGAGGTCGCGCTTCTTTTTGGCCGGCTGTGCCGGCTTTTTCGGTGCGGCTTCCTGCTTAGGCTTGGCCTGCTTCGCCTCGGGCTTCTTCGCACTCCGCGCCTTTGCCTTTTTCGGCGGCTCAGTCTTGGGCTTTATCTTGGGCTTTATCTTGGGCTTCGCCTCAGGCCTCGGTTCGGGCGTCGGCGCGAGTTCGGCGGTTTTTTGAGTTTTCGCCTCCCTGACCGCTTCTGGCTTTTTCTCCTTAGGCTTGCCCGCAAGCGGTGCTGCGTCCTTGGCATCCACGCTGCCTGCCTTGATCTTGGTGACCTCCGATGGCGCAGCGAGATCGACGGGAATGGCAATGAGCGGCGCCTTCTCCATCTTGGCGGCCGGAAAAGCGACGAGCGCAAAGAACAGGATCACCGTATGCATCGCGGCCGATATGAATGTGCTCCTGCGCATGATTTCCTTGCTTCTTAGCGACTCGCTCTTAAGGCTGATCCATCTGATCGGTGACAATGGTCACGGGAAAGCCGGCCTGCCCGATCTTCGCCAGGACCTTGGCGACATTCCCGTAAGCGGTGGCCTTATCCCCGCGCACCCAAACCTTGCTGCCTCCACCCGCCTCGCGAATCGCGGTGAGCTTAGGCACAAGGTCCTCAAAGCTAATTTCGGTGTTTTGCAGAAAGATCTTTCCTTGCGGATCGACGGTGACGCTTAAGGGTGCCTTCTCCGGCTCGACAGCACCGGCCTCGGTTTTCGGCAGATCGACCTCGGGCAAATTTCCCTTCGACTCGACGTCGACCCCGACCGTGAGAAGCGGCGCCGTCACCATAAAGATGATGAGCAGCACGAGCATGACGTCGACCATGGGGGTGACGTTGATCTCGCTCATCGGTGCGGCCGAGCGCCGTCTGGCTCTACGGTTCGAGAGCGCGCCCCCTGGCTGTAGACCTGCTCCCATGGCTGAACCTCATGTGGTCTTGTCGATTTGCCGCGACAGGATGGCCGCGAATTCGTCGGCGAAGCTTTCGAGACGGGCGGCGTGACGCGCCACCTCGCTATTGAATTTGTTGTAGAAAATCACGGCCGGGATGGCGGCGAGCAGGCCAAGCGCGGTTGCGAACAGGGCCTCGGCGATGCCCGGCGCCACCACCGCAAGGCTGGTGTTCTTTGTCACGGCGATCGCCTGAAAGCTGGTCATGATGCCCCACACCGTGCCGAACAGTCCGACGAAGGGCGCAGTCGAGCCGACGGTGGCGAGGAAGGTCAGCCGGCGCTCGAGCCGGTCCACATCTCGCGAGATGGTCACATCCATGACCTTGTTGACCCTGAGCTGGACGCCCGGCATCGGCCTCGCGCCGCCCTCGCCTCCCTCGCGCTCGGTCGAACGCTTCCACTCGCGCATTGCCGCCACGAACAGCGCCGCCATGCCGGTGTTACGGCGCTGCGCCAGGGCCTGGTAAAGCTCATCGAGCGATTGTCCCGACCAGAACACCTGCTCGAACTTGTCGGTGTCTTTTCGAGCCTTGGCGTAGAGAAAGAGTTTTTCGAGGATGATCGCCCAACTCCACACCGAGGCGAACAGAAGCCCGAGCATGACGAACTTGACGACGATATGGGCGTTCTTGAAAAGCTCGAGGATTGAGAGATCGACGACGACATCCGGCGGATTCATGACGGCCTCGTAGCATGAGCTCCAAGAACGCAGCCTCTGGCATAGGCCAAGCGAGGACAGCGTGGCGCCGCGGCCTTCGCCGCAGACTGACAACATCGCCGGGGGAAACGCGCGTTTTGCTCGCGAACCGACTTTTGCGAGCCAATGGTGACGAAACTTGGACCCGTTACCCTAACGCGCGGTGCCCACGGCTTGCTTCCGGAGAGCGACGCAGTACCGGCATTCACTAGGTTTCACGTTGTTGGTTAACGAATGGTTGAAGCCTATCGCGCACCAGTGCCCCTAGCCGCTGCGGCTTCCCTGCCCGCGAGATGAGAACGACCATCACTTTGGCGCGGACGAGAAGCGAATCGCCCCGCCGGACGTCCTGCTGCAGGACGAGGCTCGCGCTGCCAATTTCGGCGCAAGACGTGACGATTTCGAGCAGATCGTCCATGCGGGCGGGCTTTAGATAATCGATCTCGACCCGGCGCACGATAAAGACCGCGGGCTCGCCCCGTTCGGGATTGGCCAGGCTCTGATGGTCGAGCCCAAGCAGCCGGATGAAGTCGGAGCGCCCGCGCTCGCAGAATTTGAGAAAGTTGGAATGGTAGACGACGCCGGCGCAGTCGGTGTCCTCGAAATAGACTCGCACCGGCAGGATGTGGGTCTCCCCCTCGATGCGGCCGGCGATGTCAGGCCATTTCTCATTCATGGACGGCTCCGGCCGGGCGACGATACGTGACTTTCCTAAGGGCAAGGCCAAGGATTTCAGCCAATGCTGTCATTCATCGTCGCCGCCATTGAACAGCGGGTATTGCCCCGCCGATCGGGCGGGCTGTGGCAGGCCGAGATGGGCGAAGGCTTGCGCGGTCAGGACCCGCCCCCGCGGAGTCCGCGCGATGAAACCTTGCTGCAACAGATAGGGCTCGACGATCTCCTCGATGGCATCGCGCGGCTCTGAGAGCCCTGCGGCGATAGTCTCGATTCCGACCGGCCCGCCCTCGTAATTGACCGCGATCAGGCCGAGATAGCGGTGGTCCAGCGCATCGAGCCCCCTTCCGTCCACCTCAAGCCGCGACAATGCGCGGTCGGCGATCTTGGCATCGATCGAGGAGGCCCCTTCAACACTTGCAAAGTCCCTTACCCGGCGGAGCAACCTGCCCGCGACCCGTGGGGTTCCGCGAGCCCGGCGCGCGATCTCATGCGCGCCCTCGCGGGTCAGGGTAAGTCCCAGCAGGCGGGCGCCGCGCCGCACGATCTCCTCGAGTTCTTCCGCGGCATAGAACTCGAGCCTGATCGGAATACCGAACCGTTCCCTGAGCGGCGTGGTGAGAAGACCCGTCCGCGTCGTGGCGCCGACGAGGGTAAAACGGGCGAGATCGATCCGCACCGAACGCGCCGCCGGTCCTTCGCCGATAATGAGGTCGAGCTGGAAATCCTCGAGCGCAGGGTAGAGGATTTCCTCGACCGCGGGATTGAGACGGTGGATCTCGTCGATGAAGAGGACGTCGCGATCTTCGAGATTGGTCAGGAGCGCAGCGAGATCGCCCGCTTTGGCGATCACCGGGCCCGAGGTTGCGCGGAAATTGACACCGAGTTCGCGCGCCACGATCTGGGCCAGCGTAGTCTTGCCGAGACCGGGAGGCCCGGCGAACAGCACATGGTCGAGCGCCTCACGGCGCGACCGCGCCGCTTCGATGAAGACTTTGAGGTTGGAGCAGACCTTGGCCTGGCCGATGAATTCCGAAAGCGTCTGCGGGCGGAGTGAGGTCTCGCCGCCATCTTCGTCGCGCCGCATGGCCTGGAGCATCCTTTCGCTCATTGCGCCAGCTCCTTGAGGCCGAGACGGATCAGCTCCTCGGCGCGAGCCTCGCCCCCGGCTTTGCCGATGGCCGCCGAAATGGCGGCGGCGGCCTCGCCATGGGCATAGCCTAGATTGGTGAGCGCCGATACCGCATCGCGCGCGGCAAGCCCCTCCGGCAGGGCCGCAACCGCAGCGAGACCTAGTCCGGCCTTCATCGCAGGCGCCAGTGACGGCATCTTGTCTTTCAGCTCCGCCACGATGCGGGCGGCAACTTTGGGACCGACGCCGGGCGCGCGCGCAATCTGCCCCTTGTCTTGAAGCGCCACGGCATTGGCAAGGTCGGCAGCGGAGAACGTACCGAGCACGGCGAGCGCCACCTTCGCGCCCACGCCTTGCACATTCTGCAGCGCTCTGAACCAAGCGCGCTCGTGCTCGGTGGCAAAGCCGTAGAGCGTGATCTCGTCCTCCCGCACATGGGTTTCGATGGAAAGCGTCACGGTTTCGCCCGGCCGCGGCAGGCTTGCGAGCGTGCGGGCGCCGACGGTCACTTCGTAACCCACCCCGCCGACATCGATTGTCGCGGCGTGAGGCGAAACCTGATCGATGCGTCCGGTCAGCTTGCCAATCATGGCAAGACCCTCTCTGCGGCTGTGCGCGCCTCGATTTGCCGCCAGGCGCGGGAATGGGCGTGGGTGATGGCGATGGCGAGCGCATCGGCGGCATCGGCGCTATCGGGGGTCGCGCGCGGCAAGAGGCATCGCACCATGGCGTGGATCTGGCCCTTATCGCCGTGACCAACCCCGATCACGGTCTTCTTGACCGCGTTTGGCGCGTATTCGGCGATGAGTAGCCCTGAAAGCGCCGGCACTAGAAGCGCGATCCCCCGCGCCTGGCCGAGCTTCAGCGTGGCCGAAGCGTCGCGATTGACGAAGGTCTGCTCGACAGCCGCCTCAACCGGCGCAAGCCGCGCAAGCACCTGCGAGAGCCCATCGAAAATCTGACGCAGCCGCGCACCCATGCTCCCGGCATCATCGGAGACGACCGATCCGCAAGCGACGAAACAGAGCCTGGCCCCGTCGCAGTCAACGACCCCCCATCCGGTGCGCCGAAGCCCCGGATCGATGCCGATGATGCGAACCTGACCCGGCCGCACCGGTAAGGCTGCTGCTCGCGCGTTCTCCAAGGGCCCGCCCCGTTTCGACGAATCACTGGCCGATTCTGCCATGTAACGGGGTGCCACAGATAGCGGTGGGGAACGCAAGCCCCCGCCTTCGCGTTAAAGATTCGGGCTGGCTGGGGCGTGCGGCGGTTCGGCGGAAAATGCCTTTTTGCACACGTCCTTAAGGGAAGGCGCTGGTCCGGGTTTGCGTATCGCCCGCGCCTTACGTGAGGAGCACCATCGTTGTCCGGTGCAAGCGATACGCGCGATCCCATTGCTGCGGCCAAGAGGGACATTGCCGGGTCGAAAGACCTCATGGCTACAGTCGCGCGCGATCTCGGTCAGCATGAACGCTGGCTTGTGCATTACGAGCGTGCCGAAAAGCACCATGCGCGCCGGATCAGGCTTCAGGCGCTGATCGATCGGCTCAAGCTCCGCCTCTGGCGCCTCCTGCGTTGGTCGAAACGGCTTGCCCTGATTTCGCTCCGCCTAGCACGCTCCGCCGCTGCGTCTCTGGCTCGGACGGGCGCTCGCCTTGTTGCCGATTCCGGCCGCCGAACTAAGGAGGGCGCCGTCTGGCTACGCCCAAGGGTCCATGCGCTTTATGGCACATTGCGGCGATGGCTGACCGCCTCCTGGGGCTGGATCTTGTCGCAATCCCGTATCCTGGCCGATTTCACGGTCAGCGCGTCTTCGACCGGTTTCGCCTGGCTCGCGGCCCAGTCGCGCGCGCTTGCCATCGCGCTGCAACCCCGGCTTACCGACTTCGGCGCCCGGGCTCGGCTGCAAGCCGCAAGGCTCACGCGAGCCTCGATTGATGGCGCCGCCATCGGTTTCACATGGGCCGCAGTCAGGGCGCCGGCACAACTTCGTGGCTCGCCACTTCGTGGCTCGCGCGAATTCCTCTCGGGCATCGCGGCATGGACAGCCGGGCGTGTCCGGATCCTCCTCCGCTATTCTGCGACCGCCGCGTCTTCCGCTCTGTCCTGGACTGGTCTGAATGCGAGGCGATTATGGCTGCTCGCCAAGGCCAAGCGCGGGAGCGTTGCGCACCGGGCCTTGGTGGTCAGGCAAAACACGGCGCTCATCCGCTTTGAGCCGAAGCGGGTACACCCCCCTGCCCTTCGCGCAAGCTAGGCCGCAAGCGTCGCCTCAGCTTGCATGCGGACCGCGCATTTCTTTGATCGCGGCCTGAATCCGGCGCCAATCGACCGCTTGGTCCTGTTGGCCCTGGCGCTCGCAATCGGCGGCTTTCTGCGCGGCCTCAAGTTCGGCCCCGTCGCCATGCGCACCGACAAAGCGCCGAGCATAGTCATGGATTTCCTTGCTGTTCACGGACCGTCCTCCTTATCGAAAACCGGACTCAACCGAGCCGGCTGCCGCTCCGCCATGAGGCAGATCAAGTTCCGATTTGGCGTGAAGATTGGCAGTCCGAGCCTAATGACCGCGCGCGCTCCCAACGCGTGAATTCGTATGACGGAAACCGGCAGTTCGGATCGCCTGAAACATTTCGATACAAAATTCCAACGTCGAGCAACGTTCGGACACGCCAAGACCCAACTTCACGCGTTAGATAGAGACGACCTCAGCAACAGTTCAGGGACATCCGACATGAGAGCACTTCCCAGATTTGTACCCTTCCTCGTGGTTACGATCCTCGGCCTCTCAGGCCTGATCCTTCTGACGTCGGCCTGGGGCACAGCCTCGGGCGGACCGGGACCGAAGCACCACGGGAAATATGCCAAATGCGAAGCGCATCACCCCGGTCACCGCGCCGGGCCGGGCCGGCATTGGCGGCACGAACGGTATGGGCGGCACGGACGGTATGGGCGGCACGGGCGGCACGGTCCAGGGCGCCTTGCGATGAAACTGAGCGCCGCGGAGACCGCAATCGGCATTCGGGCAAATCAGCTCGACGCCTGGCGCGACTTCACCGACGCCTTGCTCGTCGTGATGAAGCGGCCGCAATTTCCCAAGGCGAGCGAAGGCAAACAACAGCCTTTCGCGCTTGCCCAAGGTTTTGCCGATAACGCCATCGCCCGGGCCAAGGGTGCGGAGAACCTGCTCGAGGCGATCGATGCGCTTCGCGCCAAGCTCACGCCGGAACAGCTCGATAAGATTGCCGAGATCGAGGCACGCATTCGCGCCCGTCACAGTCGCTGCTCGCGGCGAAGCTTCAACGCTCCTATGCCACATCATAGCGCCGCGCCCGATGCTGACGCGCCTGAGGATTCAGGCGCCCCTCCCCCAGCGTCGGAGCAATGAGGCAACGCGGGCGGCGGCGGGCGCGGGCCGCCGCCCATTTTTCTAGCTGACCAGGTTTTCCCGAAGGCGGCTCGGCCAGTCTCACATCGGGACGGCGTTGGCGAACAGCGTCTCGCCCCATTGATAGAGGGGCCGCTTGAAATCCGACTCTCTATGGATCGCCTGGCCTTTACGCGCCGCCCATTTCCTGCCGTAGGTCTCAAACAACGGGAAGCGGCTGATGTAGTAGTCGCAGGTCTCCTCCCAATGCGCGACCGATAGCGACTTGCCGTAATGCTGGCAGTAGCGCGCGATTTTTTCGCAAACCACGCCGCGTGGCGTCCGGCCATCGCCTTCGGCGAAGACAATCTCGGGGCGGTTGCGCCACAGCATCAAGATGTTCCGCTGCTTAGGCCCGTAGAACCGGCGAAAATCGAGGAGTTTCTGCCCTTGCGCATAGGGCGCGTGATCGTCTCAGGTCATATAGGCATCGAACAGCCTGACCCTCACCGCATCGCAGTCGCTGTCGCCTAACCCGCTCACAAACCCGCGCAAGTTTCCGGTCACACGTTCGTCGGGATCGAAACAGAGCATCCAGTCATGCGCGAGTTCCGCGCGCGCCATCTCGAGAAGGAGCCCTCTGTGGCGCCCCTCGGCGAGCTTCCGCGCGGCGACATCCTCCTCCCACGCCTCGTTTGCCACGACCGGCGCGACCTTCGGATGGTTGCGCAGAATCTCGACCGTCCGGTCGGTGCTTGCATCGTCTAATCGCATCGACATGGCGGGAAAGATAATCGAGCGTATCGGGCAGGAGCAGCGCTTCGTTGCGGACACGGGTTAGGCCCGCCAAGAAATGCTTGCGGCCGAGCAGCGCCTCGTTGCCCTTTATGATTTGCTCGCTGCCGCGAAGTTGCCAGCTCATAATGGCGTTGCTGTCTTATGCGCTGAGGCGCTCGATCACCTCGTCGGCGATGTCGAAATTGGCGTAGACGTTCTGCACGTCATCGGAATCTTCGAGCGTCTCGATCATGCGCAACAGGCGCTGGGCGCTCTCCTCATCCATCGGCACGGTGCTCTTGGGCCGCCACAGGATGCGTACGGCCCGGGGCTCGCTGAACTTCGCCTCAAGCGCCTTGGCGACCTGGTGCAGTTCGTCCGGGTCGCAATAGATCAGGTGACCCTCGGCACTCGACTCGCAGTCTTCGGCGCCGGCCTCGATCGCCTCCTCCAACATCGCATCGGCGGAGGCTTTGTCCGGCTCGAACTCGACCGCGCCGAGCCTATCGAAATTGAAGGACACCGCGCCCGTTTCGCCGAGATTGCCGCCGAACTTGGTGAAGATCGAGCGTACCTCGCTTGCGGTGCGGTTGCGATTGTCGGTAAGGGCCTCGACGATGACGCCGACGCCTCCGGTGCCGAAACCCTCGTAACGCACCTCTTCGTAATTGGCGCCGCCCGCCTCCTGGCTCTTGCTGATGGCGCGTTCGATATTGTCCTTGGGCATATTCTGGGCGCGGGCCGCCTGCACCGCAGTCCTGAGACGCGGGTTCATGGCAGGATCGGCCAAGCCCATCCTCGCCGCCGCCGTGATCTCGCGGGCAAGATTGGAGAAGAGCTTTGCGCGCTTCTTGTCCTGGGCGCCTTTGCGGAACTGGATGTTCTTGAATTTCGAATGGCCGGCCATGGCCTCGCATCCTCGTTGGTTAGCGGCCCAGTGTATCCGGTCGCGACTTATCCGATCGTGAGCCCAAAATCCATAGGCCCCGGCTGAAACACGCCAGTTTCACGCTCCAAACCGCCGAGATTCGGGCGCCTTTAGCGAAGCCTTAACCCTAACGGCTCGACAGTTGAAAGCCTGGCGGCCAGCGCCTGCCATGCGCATTTTTCGCCAATGAGAGGGGGGCAATCATGAAGCCGTTTTTGAAGCCGAACGCCGCCAAAAGCGAGGACAAGGCCATGCCGACGATGGCGCTCTCGGCGCTCTGTTCCGAAGCCGCCGGCCACGTCGCCAAGGCCCGGCTGTCGCTGTCGGACGATGACAACGATGCGGATCGCGCCCTGCTTCACCTCGATGATGCGATCCTCTGCCTGCGGCGCCTGCTCTCCCATGGCAGATCGGCCACTGTCAGCAAAGCGCAGGCGCAGGCTCGGCCCAACTAAGCGTCCGGCAACCAAAAGGCGGGTTCGGCGCGCGAGAGCCTGCCGCCGCGCCTCAGCGGTGCGATGGCCCGTGCAAGCCCGGTCCCGTCATCGACATCGATGGCAACCCCGCATAGCGTTGCTTCGCCGAGCGAAGGCGCGAACCGTCCGGCCGGGATCTTGGTGAGAAAGCGCTGCAGCGGCTCCTCCTTGTCCATCCCCAGGACCGAATCGAAATCGCCACACATTCCGGCATCGCTGATATAGGCGGTGCCCCTTGGCAAGACCTGCTCGTCGGCCGTCGGCACATGAGTGTGGGTCCCGATTACCGCTGTTGCGCGCCCGTCGACAAAATGACCCATGGCTTCTTTCTCTGAGGTCGCTTCGGCATGGAAGTCGATCAGGATGGCGTCGGCGCGTTCTTTCAGCCCGCAGGCATCGAGTTCGTGTTCTACGGCGCGAAAGGGGTCGTCGAGATCGGCCATGAACACACGCCCCTGAATGTTGAGCACCAACACCTCAGCGCCGGTCTTGGCCTTGAACAGGCCGGCGCCCTTCCCGGGCGTCCCCGGCGGGAAGTTGATCGGCCGGAGCAGGCGATCGTAGCGCTCGATGAATGTGAGCGTCTCGCGCTGATCAAACACATGATTGCCCGAAGTGACCACGTCGGCGCCGGCGTCGAGCAACTCGTTAAGGATCGGCTCGGTGATGCCAAAACCGCCAGCGGCGTTCTCGCCGTTCACCACCACCAAGTCGAGGCGATAGCGTTCGCGCAAAAGCGGCAATTGTTCGATAACGGCGTTCCGCCCCGAACGGCCGACGACATCCCCTAGAAACAGAATACGCATGGCTGCCGCCCGGTCCGTTCATCGCCAACTAACGTCTCGCCGGCGTCAATAGCGAAAAGCGGCTCGCACCGCCAGCCTCGCCGGGGCGAAGCGACGGGACCGGTCTTTGAGCGCAAAAGCAAGATGGCCAGGCCGCGATAGCCGTCGGAGCGAAGATCCCGGGTGTCCCTACATAAGTAGGTGGGCGCCAAATAGCGGAAACCACGGTCCCCGCCAGGGTCGGCTCCCAAAGGATCTTATAGGGCCCTGGGAATTATGCCCCTAACGCACCTCGCAGCCTGCCGTCTCGACTATAGCGAAGCAAACGGAGCCCGTGGGACAAAGCGGGACCCGGACCGGACCCCTTAAGGCCGCTTTCCGGCCTTGGCCGGCGCCTGCACCTCGCTGTCGAATCGCTCGTTCAGCAAGTCGAGCCGGTCGGCCACGGCGTTGATCTGCTTGGCAAGATCGCCCCTGGCCGATTTCTGCAAATCATCGGCCACCGACCGGTCGCGGTGCGCCTCGGTAAGCGAGGATTTCAGCTCCTCCATCTGGCGCCTCAGCTCCCACAATTCGTCGGTGACGAGCAGCGAGGCCATAACAATCAGACGGTCATCGCCGATTTGGCCGAATTTTCGCTTCAGTTCATCGAGATGGGAGCTGAGATACTCGGCAAGCGCGCTGAGATGGCTTTCCTCGCCTTCTCCGCATTCAAGCCGGTAGGTTCGGCCATTCAGAACGACGCTGACTTGTCCCATGACACCCCTTATTTCCGGTGCTCCCGGCATGATCTACCTGGAGGCGGCGGGCATCAAGTCCTTGAGCGTCACCATCACCGCTGCAAGCCGGCCTGAAACCTCTTCGTTGGCGGCGGCCAGTCGGCGCACGCGGCTCTTTTCGGCATCGAGGTCGCGAAGCAACCGGTCGCGTTCCTCGGTTAGAAATTCGACTTGCTCCCGCAATGCCGCAAGCGAAACGCCGTCCTCGGCTTCAGGAAAGGCCTGTCGCAAGAAAATCTCGAGTTGATCGACTGCCCTGTCGAGCCGTCCGGTAGCCCGTTCCAGGGCGTCAGATTGGCTCATCGCGCTGCACCCTTTCCGCTCAGGCGCCGTTGCTCTTGCCAGCGTCCCTCAAGCTGGTGGACCCACGACCCAATGTCAATCTGTGGCCGTGCAATCAACGTTCAACAACGACGAACCCTGCCACTTGGTTCCGCACCTGGACATTGACAGCGCGGCGAGCCGTGTGATTTGAGACGGATGCCGTTTGGCGGCTGGCCAACGCGAGCGATACGGCGGGAGCGCGTGGACGATGGCCGAAATGAAGCCTGGATGCCGACTTTATCTTCAGCTTCCCATGCAGCCTTTGGCGGCCCTCTCAAACCGGCTCGCGCACGTGATCGCCAGCACCGATACGGCTTGCGTCCTGCTCTGCCCCGATCAATCGCCGCTTGACGATTCCGCCGCGAGTCTCGTCGATTTCGTTCAGGAACGAGGGCTTGCCTGTCTGGTCTCAGACGATGCCGCTTCTGCCTCACGCCTGGGGGCCGATGGCGTACATCTTAAGGCAGACCCGGCGATCTATGCC
>Ga0209976_10001136_pt1 | contig 15992 bp, 15 predicted proteins | sample SumtaG_FD_182806 | JGI IMG/M metagenome (GOLD analysis project Ga0209976, IMG submission 182806) | Deep subsurface microbial communities from Indian Ocean to uncover new lineages of life (NeLLi) - Sumatra_00157 metaG (SPAdes) (version 2) | ecosystem: Environmental > Aquatic > Marine > Oceanic >...
GTTGGTTTATATCCATTTTTAATTCTTTTGAAATAATCGTCAATAGTAAAATCCCATTGTTTTTCTACTTTTCGTAATGCGCCGAAATTCGCACCTTCTAAATAATAGTTAGTTAAAAGAGATGAAACCTCTTCATTTCCTAAAGATATAAGAGTTTGAAGCCGCGCTTGTTTGATTAACTCATTGAATTTTTGGAAATTTAATTTAATAGCAGGAATCCTTTTAAGTTCACTTTCAATTCTTTGATAGCTAAGTTTAAGTTTACTTATTTTTTCATCTATTAAATTTTCAATATGAGTTTCATATGGCGTGTTTAATTTAGGAATCAATGGATTGATATTCACTCTCAATGCTCCTTTCTCAAAACCCATATCACTAAAATCTTTTAACATTGTGATTAGAATCTCTATATTATCTTCAGATTCTTTTGGCAGTCCAGTTAAAAAATAGAATTTTATATTTCTTATTGAAGATTTCCGAATCAAATCAACAATAGAATAAATTTTTTCATTAGAAATCTTTTTACCAAGGGAAAATCTTAACTTTTCAGTACCTGTTTCAGGCGCGATTGTTATCGTCTTAGTTTTATTCCGCTCGAGTATTTTGAGGATTTTCTCATTCAAATGGTCTATTCGTATTGATGGGATTGAAAATCTTAAACCTTTATTTAATATAAACTCACAAATTTCTGGAAATTTCGGATGAGCTGAAATACATGAACCTATAAGACTAATTTTCTCAAATTTCGAGTATTTTATCCCATCTTCTATAGATTGTTTTATATTATCAAAACTTCTATTTCTAAACGGAGAGTTGTGAAATGATGATATACAAAATTTACATTTGTAGGGACAACCCCTATTAACTTCAACAAAAAAATCTTTTTCGAAGATCTTTTTTTCTTTTGAAATTTTAGAAATTAGTTGAATATTGGGAATAGGGGAGTTATCGAGATCATTAAGAACTGACCTTTTCACTTTATTATTTAATGATGGTAAGTAAATACCATCAATACTTTTAATAATACTTAAAAATTCATTATAATCTATCTCATCTTTCTTATATCTTAGAAATGATTTTAAAACACGTTCAAGATTAGGTTCCGAATCTCCTATAAAGAATAAATCAAAAAATCGACTAAAAGGGATCGGATTTGACGTTGCTACTGGCCCTCCTCCTATAATTAAAGGAAATACTTGTTTTTCATGGATTATTAATTCTTCCCTCTTTTTTCTATCTAAGGGAATTCTTGCCTTTTCTAATATCCATAATATATTTTTAAAATCATTTTCAAACTGAATCGAAAATCCTAAAATGTCAAAATCTATAGGAAGAACCTTATTCTCAATGCTTCTAAGTTGATTTTCTGATGAATAATCCTTAGATGCCGGAAATTTTATTTTTTCGGGCAAGAATATACGTTCACAAACAAAATTATCATAAGAATTAATCATGAAATAGAGAAGCCTAATTGAATAGGATGACATACCTATTTTATAAATATTAGGGTAAATAAGCCCAAATGATAGGTCTATGCTCCTCCAATCTTTAATAGTAGCATTTTCTTTTAACATTAATAATTAGATTCCTTAAAATAATAGAATTATAATTAATTATCTTTATCCTTATTTAATTCTATAGATTCTCTTCTTTCTTTTAAATTTTTAATTTCTTGTACAATTAATGGTAAAATTATTCCTGTTTTGTGATGGATAACCACTTCGGCTCTCTCATCTAAATGTGTTGCGGAATCATTTACAATAACTAGTTTTCCACCATTTTGTAAAGCATATAAGGGTAAATCGCATGCTGGTGCTACAGAAAGAGATGAACCTGCGATTATCATCACGTCTGCTTTTTTAGATAATGCTTGTGATTGGTAAATTTCGAATGTAGGTAAACTCTCTCCGAATAGTACCACGGATGGCTTTAAAGGGGCGGCACAGAAGCTACAAGTTGGAGGGCGATGCTTTTCTTTTTTTAATTTACGAAGGACCTGCTCTTTAACATAAGATGCTTTACATCCAAAACACGTAAATCGATTAATATTTCCATGAAGTTCATAAACCATAATATTTCCTGCTGTTTGATGTAGTTCGTCTACATTTTGAGTTATAACAGCTTTTAATATATCCATATTTTCAAGTTCAGCCAATGCGAGATGACCTGGATTGGGTTTAGCTTTAAATAATTTAGGGGCTATTTTTTCTGCAAATTTCCAGAACTTTGAGGGATCTTTAATAAAGGATTGAATATTTCCATAGATTTCAGGTTGGTACTTCTTCCATATTCCCCCTTCACCCCGAAAGTCAGGAATTCCGGATTCTGTAGAAACACCTGCTCCTGTTAATGCAATTGCGTTTTCTGAATTGAGTAATAGTTCAGCAACCTTATGAATTTTCTTTTTTTCTAAGTGTTTTAAAATTTTTGAACTCATTCACATCATCATCTTATATTATAATGCGCTTTAGTTTTTCTTCGTATTATGTAGTGTTAATTTTTTAAAATAATTCTATGTTAATAATTTTGAGTCAAATAAATTAAAAATATTTATTGTTTAAACCCTAGGTTATTTTTAATTTCCCTTCATGAAATTAAAATTTTATCCCATTACCTAATTTTTTATGAAATAGCAATAGAATATGGATGCAACCTCACACCCTCTATCCCATCCGCCGAGATGGCCTTTGGGACTACTTTTTTAATTATATTTTAAGCCAAACCCTATATAAATTCTTTTTTTTCCATCTTTATGATAAAATCGTAAAAAATTAAAGTTTTGAATTATTTTTATCCTAAACAAACTAATTAACTTAATTAGTCTCTCAGAATCTTAATTTTTTTTAAGAGATTGAAAATATAGGATTCTTATCTTTATTAAAACAAAAAGGCGTTTTTTTTATTGATAACCGGATATGCGATTATATTAGAAGATGAAATTCTCTATTGTTCTAATGAATATACTTATACTACATTTGAGATACTTCTATTTATAGAAAAACTTATGAGAAGCTTAAATCCTAATCAAACCTGGCGTTTGAACAATCTTTGTTTTCGAAATTCATCAGGACAAGAAGAGCGAATGATTATAAAGCATCTTATTACAAGTACTCGTCAAAATTTATTTTTTTGTCTTCTTGGAGACATTAAATTCGGTTCTAAAGAAGCCATTAATTTATTGGAGGAATTTTATGAAAAAATTAATGAATACTATAAATCAGTCGATGTTTTAAAGCACGCTTCAAAAAAGTTAATTTTCAGGGAGATTATTAAGATAATTATTGATTTCTTGTCGGAAACCTATGAAGATCTTTTACAAATTGAAGAAACAAAACAAGATATAGAAAATTATTTTGATAATAAAATCTTATACTGTGGTATCTCGTCTCAGGGGTTACCAATAACTTCTCAATTATTTGATAAGGATCTTTTAAATAATTTAGAAAAAGAGATAAGTGAAGAAAATATTGAATTATTTAATTCCAGTCTATCAGCACAATTAGCTACAATTGAAATGAATACTTTAATTCGAACCAATTTAAATATAAAAGAAATTCACATAGATGATTTTGGTTCAAAAAACTCTCAAAAAATGTTTATATTTTCTGAGATTCATGGGTATTCATTAGATGTTTTCGCGTCGGGAAATTTTTATAAAATTAATGACCTCCTCGAACAATTAATAAAAAAGGTTTCTCAGGAGCATGTTTTACATTATGATTTTTCAGGAGATTTAAAACAATACAAACATTTACAGGAATATCTTAATGATTTTGTAAGTAAATTTGATAATCACTTGTAATTTAATGATAAATCTAATACCTTTTAATGTGAATAGATTTCAATTTCGGAAATCGAAATAAGAATTAATATATTAATTTGACCTCAAAATGATTTTCATCTATTCTTAAGCTAGCTAAAGTTACTTTAATCTTCTGCTTTTTCTTTTTTTGACTCGTCGGATGGTTTTTTCTCGTTATCTGCTTTTTCTTTTTTTGACTCATCGGATAGTTTTTTCTCGTTATCTGCTTTTTCTTTTTTTGACTCATCGGATAGTTTTTTCTCGTTAACTGGAGTTTGATTGCCTCTGTTTGATGGAGCCTTTCGTGTAAATTTTTTTACATTTATTCTCTCAGTTCTTTTAATATCTGATTTTCTGATTCTTTTAACATCAATTTCAACAATATCGAATTGCTTAGATTCAACTATTTTGTCTTCTACACCCTCGGGAAATGATATCAATTTACTTTTAACTATTGTAGAACTAGATAGTGGATAAATAGTTTTTGCAACCCGGGCGATTTGATTTTGAAATTCACCATAAATCATTCCATGGATGAACATTTCGTGATTGAGAGATTTAGCAAATTCTTTTAATATATCTGTCATAATTTTTCGAATCACAACTTGCTGAGAACTTAGAGCTCGTTTAATTGTCACGCATATCGTTGTAATACGGAAAACAAAACCATCACGAGTAGTTAGATTCTGAATTGTTGAGATTTTAGAAGCTCCACGCCCTACAAGCGATCGTATGTAATCATTAGTGTATTGATGCCCTATAAACAGCGTATCACATTTTTTTGCCTCGTAATTAATAGTAGATACTTTGAATTTTAATTTTAAATTAATATCATTGAAATCACCTGTGAAATCAAATAACAACGTTTCGACAGTGCGATTTTGAATACTATTTTCTAAACCAATTATTTCGCCAATATTTTTAAAGTTAAAAGTCTGAGGGCTGATTACTTCATACCAGTCCTTATCTTTATACGAGACTTTTTTTATTTTAGCTTTCTTTTTTCTTTTTGTTTTTTGCTGACTCATGGTTTTTTAACTCTATTTCAATATTAATTAATTTACCTTGCTACAATTGTTCTAATTTGTTCTGGTTTGTACTTGAAATCTATAGGTAAAACACTCTTCCTTTTATAATATTTGATTAACCGAAAGATTTTCGATTCTGTGCGTTGAAGCCCTTTCTTACCTTGAAGATCTTTATGGTTTGTTTCCATATGTTTTCTAATATTTAGTGCTTTTTTCACTAAATTTAATAAATCTTCCGGTAATGTAGATTCGATTTCTTTGGCTTCAAGTATTTCACTGATTTTTTTGCCTGAAACAACTTTAACTAAAGGTATTCCATATGAATCTCTCAATATAATTCCAATCATTGATTTCGAGAAACCTTTTCTGGCTAATTTAACAACTAAATTTTCAACTTCTTCAGCTGATCTCTCAACCCATGCTGGCCTCTCCAATCTTGGAGGTCTCGTACTTCCACTTTTTCCTTTCTTCCTTGAATGTAATCGTGCCATTGTTATATTTTCACTATTAATTTTTAAAAAATTGAAGTAGTGTTTAAAATAATATATATATTTGAGTTATAGTAAGGCAAAATAAATAAAATTTTGGAATTTAAGATAAAAACCAAGATGAAAAGATAAATTTAAGATTTTAAGATTTTTTCATAACAGTCTCGCACGCTGGTATGCCCTACATCCCCCCCAGCTCCTTCACCTCCAACAGAATCACCAGTAATAAATAAATTGCTTATGTCGGGAATCTGATTACCTGGACGTTTAAATCTGTGTTGCTCTGTATTAACTTCTACGCCATCAATCATCTCAAAAAATAATGGTCTTTCAAATATAATATTTTGTTCTACATCAGGAAAGAATCTGATGATTGTATTCCTTAGTTCTTGATGAATCTTTTTTGATCTTTCTTTATCTTTAATATCTTCTACATTAGCTACTCTAACAAATGTCATTAAAGATTTTCCAAGAGGTGCGATCTCTGGAGATAAATTAGATGTAATAATACCGAATGCTAATGGTTTTTCAAAAAAGATTACCCCATCAATTTCACTAACTGGTTTTGACAAACAAAAGTCGATAGAAACTCCTGCTGTTGGGCGTAAATTTTTACATTGGTCCACAAATTCTTTACTACAGAGTTGCTCATCTAATATAGTGAATAACTGTTGAACTGGGATAGTTGATATTATTTTTTCACCAATTAATACATTATCTCCAACTTTAACTCCAATTGCTTTAGAATTTTCTACAATGATTTCATTAACTTCAATATTTATCTGAATTTCTCCGTTATTTTCGATAATTTTATCTTTAAATCTTGAAAAAATCTCAGCCCATCCTCCTCGAGGATAAAAAACACTTCCAAGTTCTAGTACTCTTCTCACATTATGGAGTGTCTCCCCAGCGGAAGATCTCTCTGGAAATGGATTTACTTGCACAGCAGAACTTGCCATTGTAACATATGTTCTAATTTCAGGAATTAGCTCTTCTTTTTTAAACCAATCTTTTAAGGATACGTCATATAAATTTTCAAAGTCTCTTTCATCCATATTTTTTCTAATCATAATGATTAAATCGATTGCTTCTTTTAATGGAACCAGCTTACTTTTTCTAACGGCTTTCGCATCTCCAGCAGGAAAGATTGTTTTTGTTCCATCATCTAAAAATGCCCAGAATTCACCTGGTTTGATAAATTCTATTGGCTTTTCGATCTCGTTTAAAGATTTCGCAAGAGCACTATTTGGTCCAAATCTAATCATATGAATCCCAAAATCAAGTTTGAACCCCTCTTTTTCAACAACTATTGCTCTCCCCCCTATTTCTTTTGCTTTTTCAAGAATTAATACTTTTCCATGTTGAGATAATAATGCTCCTATATGTAGTCCGGCAATTCCGGCACCTATAATGATATATTTATATTCCTTTTTCATATTTCTAACCTCAAAGCGATTATTCAAAATACCTTTATTATGGTATTAAATCTAAATATTAATTAATTATTTCAAATATGGAGAATGAACATTCTTTATAATAATTCATCTTTTAATTCATAAAAATGAAAGAAAATAACCCATATTTATACTTTGTAACAGAAAATGTCCACAAATACGATGAGGTTTCAAAACTCTTTCATAAAGAATACTTAAACTTTCAATTAAAACAATGCAAGTTGAAAACGGTTGAAATTCAGGCGAATTCCAATAGAGATGTTGTTATATATAAATTAAATTCGGTCAAAGATAAAATTAGCGGGTCCTTTTTTATTGAAGATGCTGGTTTTTATGTGGATGAACCACTTAAGGGATTTCCTGGTGTTTATTCCTCTTATGTATTTAAGACTATTGGGAATGAGGGAATTCTCAAATTAATTGATAATTTTGAAGAAACGAAGGCTCATTTTTTGGCTATAATTGCTTTTTATTTTAAACCTGAAGATGAGATCTTCCTTTTTGAAGGCGTAGTAAATGGCAAAGTTTCCAATAAAATTCGAGGAGCCAAAGGGTTTGGATTTGATCCGATTTTCATTCCTTATGAAATGCCAGATAAAACATTTGGAGAACTCACAACAGAAGAAAAGAATCATATATCACATAGAGGAAAGGCATTAGCACAACTAATTTCATTTCTTAAAGAACTATAGACCTACTAATGTTAATTAGAGTAATAACATTTATAATTTTCAATTGAAAATGTAAAAATATTGTGAAATTAAGAAGAATCGTATTTTTGTTTTTTTAGATACTTTAAAATCTTTAAATAAAGCTCTTGCTCGGCTTGATTTTGAGATTTGTATGATTTTGATTTAAATCCTTTTGGTAATTCAATTATTAGTTGATTTCTTTGATTATAAATTTTAGGGCTCATTGCTACCCATTTGGGCTCATGATCTGAGCCAAAATTCTTAAAATCACATTTAACAAGAGGTGTACATTTATATATACTCTGCAGATATTCAAGTAGCTTATTTTTATTGAAAATCGATGATTCTCTTATAATTGAATCCCAATCTTGAAAAAATTTATCAATTATTTTCTTCTCAACGGTATTTAAATCTGAATTTGAATCTAAATATAGTGCGCCGCAAATTGCTTCAAGTGAATCGGCTAGAGTTTTTGTACCAATTATCTTTTGTTTCTTGGAGGCAAAGATATATTTTTCTAATTTCATTTTATGGGCAATCATACTAAATGTCCTATTACTTTCTAAACATTGTTTCATCTTAGTTAATTCTCCGGGATCATCTTCTCCTTTGTTATATATTTGTAAGCTAAAAATTAATTTAATTACGGCATCACCAAGAGTTTCTAAGACTTCATAGTGAGGTATACCTAATTCATTACCCAGTTTAGGAGTAGTCAATGCTTGTTTTAGCAGATCTTCATCCTTAAAATTGTAATCTATTAGTCTCTGGAATTCATTTAATTTCTCGGAAACGGAATTAATCATTTTCTTGAGTGATTATAATAATTAACTTTAATATCTATTATAAAAGAATTAATATTTTACTAAAATTTTATTTAATTTCAAATTGGAAAAAAAGCGAAATTATTAATAATGTGATGAAGAATGAATGATCTAAAAAGAGAGAATGAACAGGGTTTTGATATGGAATATTTGGGGGATGTTTTAGATAATAAAAAAGAATTAGGTGTCAAATATCAAACTCCAGGATTTGGTTTGGCAGCACAGTTGTTTTCAAGTGTTGCTAAATTTGTTATCGAGAAGTTGGGACCTGATGAAGGAGAAAAACTTCTCAAAGAAGCGATAGAATATTTTGGAAAAGAGAGAGGAAAACGAATTGCTGAAAGAGTGAAAGCAGAGGGTAAGCCTTTGACGTTTAAAAATTGGTTGATATATACCGATATAAATTCCTCGAATTTTAGACCCATCGCAAGCATAGAAGATGGTGATTTTATCGCAAAAATTAGACATTGTACTTTCTATAACGCTGCAGAGGAATGGGGGTTAGGAGATTATGCCAAAATCTATTGCAAATATGTGGACTATAAAATACTTGAAGGTTATAATCCAGACATAAAGCTAATCTTAAAAGAACGTCAGGCTACAGGAAAAAATCGTTGCATATTTCGTTATATTATGAAAGCCGATAATAAGTAAAATTTAATAGTGTAAACAAGTCTTTATTATATTATATGGAGAAAGAGAATTTAGATAAAGTTCTTGCTATGATTAAGGGAATTGAGAAGAAAAATTTAGAATTTGAAAGATATCTTTCTAATTTGAAAATTTTATCGAGAAATAGTCTACTTAAGGAGATTATATCTGATATAATCGAAAGCAATAAATCTTTTCAAAGAATTCAATTAGATGATGAGGGAATTTGCCTCGCTAAAGAAGATTTGGAACAAATTTCAAATGGTAATTATATTGAAGAATTGATCTCAAAAATTCAAAATGAGCCATCAAAAAAAATTTTCATTTTGCGGGAATATTTAAGCAAACTCGAGGGGATTTCTGAAAGCGATTTAAATATTATTTTAAAATCATTAACAAATATAAATCTTGAAGATTTAAATAGAGAATTGTTGAATTTAACTAAAATTTTTAAAATTAAAGATACTAAATAATTTCAGCATTTTAAAAAATAAGGAATTTTAAAGAAATTAATTTTACGTGCTCTTTTTAAGGATAGACAATAAAATCTGAAGAACCTTAATATTCAAACAGTTTTAATAAAGTAAGAACGTATTTAATGCCGCGAATTTTTGCTTTTCTAGTTAATAGTTTCCCAACGATTTGGCCAGTAGTAATGTCTCCTCCTCCTAATATATCGGCAAATGTTTTTGTGTCAGTTTGGAAAAATCCATCCCATTTAGCATTTTTTTTCTTTATGCTTTCTTTTGGGTTATTATCTATGCTTTCAACATAGATTCTGCCTTTATCAATTACGATTAAGGCCGCTTGTTTTCCATCTTTTGGATTTAATAGAATTTTAATTTCTTTATCCTTGAAATCTTGCTTAAATTTCTCAATTGTATTTAAGACTTCTACTTCTTTACCTACAATCTTAGGAAAACCTTTCAATCTTTTCTTGTTTGTTTCATTTTCAGACATAAGTATTTAATCCCCTAATTAGGTTTAATAATATACAATTAATTTGTATGTTAAATTTAAATCTTTAAAAGTTTTTTAAATTAATTAAATTTTCAATTATATTCGATAATTGAGAAAATGAGCTGTTTTTACAACTAAAAACAAAATCTAATACCCGCTTTCTTCTCCTCCAGAAAAGAATTCTTCAAAAGCTTTTCGGTCCTCCCCGGAAATCTTGTTCCCTCTAAGACTTTCTTTGATGATAATTGGAGCACTTTCTTTCTCGTCATGTTTAATTTTTTTAATTATTTTAAACTCTTTCTTTTCATCTGAGGCTAGATCAAATTCTTTATCACAGGCTTTACAATATAATTTTTTTTTTCTAGGGACAAGTAAATTATTACAATCTGGGCAGAAGCGCAATTTTTTTAAACCTCCTGAAGCGTCAATTTTGTACTTTTATTATTGTTATATTTTATGTATCCTTTTTATTTTGACAATTTATTATAAAGTAATATTCACTATTTAAATTTATCCAAAATTCAATATTTACACAACATTCGGCAATAAAAACTTTTGCTTTCAATTTATCATCATTAATTCGAAAAAGATCTTACTAAATAAAAGTCAAACCATAAGATGATTTATAAGATATTATTATTGATTTAATAATAGTTTATAATTTACATCAAATAGGTATTTAAGTTAAACTGAAATTAAATTAGATTAACCGAAATTGGCTTTCTTTAAAAATTAATATATAATACAAAACCATAATCTAGTTATAAATACTAATAAATTTTAAATTGAGTGATTTTAACCAATTTAAGCTTTAGAAGATAATTTTAATGAATGAAAAAAGAAGAGTACTTATTATAGGACATCGTGGAGCAAGCAATATTGCTCCAGAAAATACATTAAAAGCTTTTCAAAAGGCGATTGAATTAGGTGCTGACTACATTGAGTTTGATATTCATCAATCTAAAGACGGTGAAATTGTTATAATGCATGACGCAAATACTTATGCTATTACGGGGAATAAAGGATTAATAAAAAAAATGACACTTACGGAGTTAAGAATGCTAGACTGTGGTGAGGGTGAAAGAATTCCAACCTTACTCGAATTAATAAGAATTGCTAAAGGCAAAATAGGTTTGCAAATTGAAATTAAAGCAAAAAATCTGGCAGAAAATTTAGTCAAAATACTAAGAAAGGAAGATCTTGTTGAGACATCAATAATTTCTTCTTTTTTACATGATGAATTACTAAAACTCCAAAAAATTGAACCTAAGCTTAAATTGGCAACACTTGAGCCAATCATAACTGGATGGTCGAAAAATTGGGAGTATCACTCTGAGATCCTTCATAAGGTGATTAAAAATAACTATTTTGCAATTCATCCACGGCAACATTTAGTAAATCAGGAATTAATTAATCATGCTCACAAAAATAATATTAAAGTTAATATTTGGACAGTGAATAGTAAAGCAGCTATGAAAAAGTTTATTCAAATGGGTGTTGATGGGATTATTACTGATAACATTCAAAATGCCAAAAAGGCACTAAACAAATGAAATCAAAATTAGTTCTTTAAATTATATTTCATATTATTGGTTCGAAAAAATAATCTCGTTCTTAAAACCATAATAAAATATTTTAATTACTTTTCAATCTATAATTTTAATTTATAATCAAAAAAACACAATCATAAAATTATGTCAGACTCAATAGAATCTAATGGAATTAACTTTGAACGTTTATTTTCACCTAGAGCTATAGGAATCATCGGAGCATCTTATGATCCCGCAGGGGGAGGTTTTTTTCTTAGATGTATGAAAAATAAATTTCGGGGACCAATATATTTGTTTAATCCAAAATTAAGCGGTAAGGAACTTCACGGATATAAGGTTTATGGGTCTATTTTGGAGATTCCTGATGATAAACCAATAGATTATGTGATATTAGCCGTTCCCGCTAGATTATGCCCCAAATTATTAGAGGAAATTGGTCAAAAAAAAGTTCCATTTGTTACTATCTTTGCATCAGGCTTTCGTGAAGTTGGAAATGAAGATCTTGAGAAAGAAACATTAAAAATAGCTCAAAAATATGATATTAGGATAATTGGACCCAATTGTATCGGGGTTTATAATCCCAGTTCAAATTTGTATTTTGCTTATGATCAATCGAAAACAGCGGGTAACTTTGGTGGTATATTCCAATCTGGAGGAAACGCCCAAAATATTGCTCAGCTTGCAGTCTCTTATAACCTTTATGTATCAAAATTTCTTTCAATTGGCAACTCATTAGACTTATCCCCTTCAGATTTTCTAAAATATTTTTTACAAGATGTTCATACCATAGTTGTTGGTCTTTATCTCGAAAACCTTAGATCTGTGGATCATGGCCGTGAGTTTATGAAAGTGGCAAAGAAATGCAATCTAAATCGAAAGCCTGTTATCTTATGGAGAGCTGGATATGGTGAAGCCACGAAAAAAGCAATTCTTTCTCATACAGGGGGTTTAGCGGGCAATAATAAAATTTGGAATGCGGTTGCCAAACAAACTGGATGTTCTTTAGTTAACAATTCTACGGTTTTAACCGCATTAGCAAGTGCCTTTAAATTTACCCATTTGCCTGCCTCACGTAATATTGGCGTGATCGGCATTGGTGGAGGCTCGACTATTGAGGCAGTGGATATTCTTGAGAATTACAATTTACAAATACCGCAATTGACCGAAAAGTCAATCAAAAAAATGAAGAGATTTATTCCAGATGTAAATACAAACCTTAGCAATCCAATTGATCTCGGTGGTTCTGGAATCCGCCCTGATAACTATTATAGATGCTTACTAGCTTTAGATAGAGATCCAAACATTTCAGCTATCGTTTTCATAAAAGATCCTGAAAGATTTGGGGGATTCTCGGAAATCTTAGAAGAGATGGGCTTCAAAGATATGGATTTAAATCGAGAATTCATAAGATATATCTCTAAAGCTAAGAAAGTTTGTTCAAAACCCATGTACTGCGTCATGTTGAAAATCAATGAAGGCTTTGAAGAATATAAAAGTCGATATAAGTTTAAGTTAAAACTTTTCAATAAAAACATTCCTGTATTCGAATCCTTAAATTTAGCGGGTGAAGTTTTGGATAAGATGAATACATATCGAGAATTCCTTCAAAAACACGGAAGATTTCCTAAATCTTAATCTTATATATTTTATTCTTCTAAATGATTAACTTCTATCGGTTTCCCAGGACTCCCTTGATAATAAAATTTGTCCGGTTTTCCTCTCCAGCTCTTATGTAGAACAGTATTTGGAAAAATGACATTATTTTCTTTAGTTAATACGCCGGGACCAGCAATAATTCCGGGATAAAGAGTTGTGTTTTTATCCAATTTAATCTCTATCATTGTAATTTTACCAAAAATTGTATTCACTGCATGACTGGATAATGCTGTGGTTGGATAAATAAACACATCGTCACCAAGATCGGTAAATTCTAATCCTACATAACCGTCACAATAGATAGCATTTTTTCCTATTTTATTATGACCAATCTTTCTAAGTGTTCTATTAACTAACCACGGAAAAAGTGATTTAGAAGTTAACCACATAGGATATTTGATTATAAAGCCTCGTTTATGATAATACTTTATCATTCTGCCCTCCTCACTATTTACATCGCCTAAAAATCTCTGGAAAACACCTTCTTTTGGTGGTGATTTTTTATGCCACCTTCTGGCCCAAATCGCAGCAAACTCGATAAGAATCATTAAATAAATGTAATATAAAAGTAGAAATACCCCCGGTAATAATAACAAGTGATATATTAGCGGAATTGAAAATGTAATTATAAAGAAATATTCAAATAATAAGAAGAGCCCTAAACATATATATAATGGAACTATGAAGCTAAGAATGTTTATTTTAAAAAAATCTAAAGCTGGTAATTCAACAGTCTTTTTCTCTTCTTGTTCATTGCTACTTGAATTTCCTTTGTTCCCAATAGCATTTTTCGTTTCTTCCATATAATATTTATTGAATATTTAGTATAAAAATATGATATATTTTACTCAGAAATTTAGTAATTCGAACTTTCAGATTGCTTATTTCTTTCTCATATTAAAGAAAACATATCCATAATATTCCGAATATTTTCGAAACATTTCGATTTCTAAATAAAATTCTTCAAGCAAGCTAAGCTTCTCCTCGTCATCTTGATATTTTTTGCGTAATTTGTTAATTTTTTTCTCTAAAGGAATATAAAAATTATTCCACCAACTAGATTCAGGAAGTTTAAAATGAGATATAAGATTTAATCCATGAGAAGTTATTACTTTTATATTCTCCTCCACATTTTTCATAGCAGGATAAACTTGAAAAAAATCATCTATTTCTTCTGGGATGTTTTCTTTAAACCAACATAGTTCTGAAAATACGAAATATCCATTTTCTTTTAGAAAACATTGCCAATCTACGAGAGCTTTTTCAAATCCATAGATATATGCCGCACCTTCTGACCATATTAGATCAAAAGTATTAGAATCGAATTTCATTTCAAACATAGATATATTTATCGTAGTTATCTTATGAGAAAGGTTATGAATTTTAATTCGTTTTTCTAATTTATCAAGATAAGGTTGATGATTATCTAATGCTAATATTTTACCATCTGTTATATTTGCTAGTTCTAATGTCTGCATACCAGTACCGCATCCAACATCTAAAATATAAGGATTAGAAGGTAAGTCTACCAAAAATGATAATGCTTTTCTTGTAGATTCATTATCACCAGGTCCCAGTCTTGGTAAATCACTATTAAAAACTTCATATAACATACTCAAGTTTTATCACTTTGTTCAAACTATGCTGTTAATACTTACAATTTTAAGTTTTTCTATTATTAAAGATATTTAAATCTTAGGCGGTATTTTAAAAGCGACATTAGTAAAATCGCCCATATCTTTAGAATACGGTCTGAGTAGAAAGCTATAATAATATAGGACATTTTTTTTTAATTTAAATTCACTATGAAGAACTGCAAGAGCGGGTATATCACCCCCAACTCCTTGTTGTTTATAATCAATATTTAACGTAATATTTTCACGACGAGGTAGCTCATGGTTGTGTGTAGCATTCTCTAAATCTTCCATTGTATAAGGCCAAGCACTAATACTAAGATTTGTTCCTCCAATATCAGAGATTAATAAACCAAATCCATTTTTATTTGTCAGTGCCGCCCAGCGAACATCGGTTCTGTTACTATTTTCCTGTGGTCTAATATAAGGATGAATCAATTCTTCTACTAATCCAGAATAAATTCCAACTGCGGCTCCAGTTTTTCTATCCAGCATACTTTCGTGGGGCCCTCTACCATACCAATACATCATATTAAACTCTCCAGGTATAGACATCTGCATGCCGAAGCGAATTAGATTTTTATTGGGCGTAAACAAATTCTCAATGAAGATGTCTCCACTTCCATAGACAGTGTAAATTGTTTCAAGGTGCTTTTCTGAATTTATGATATCGAATTGGACTTTGATACGTATAATTTTAGGATTTAAATCTTCTGTCGAGATTTTTACAACTTTTCTGTTCTTACCCGTATATTTCCAATTATAATCAATTTGTGGATTATCCTTAAACTCGTCTAGATCTACATCTCCTAAATCATTATCAGTTGGAGCTCTCCAAAAGTTAGGAATAAGCGGAGATGAAACCAATTCGATTCTATTGAATACAAAAGACTCAATTGCTCCTGAATTTTTTCCAATAATAATTTCAAAATCCTCTCCTTCTATCTTTATTGATTCAGTTGCATCAATTATTTTAATGGCTGGTATTTCTGAAATATTTTCTTTTATTTCTATTTGTGACTCAAGCGGTATTTCGAATTGATCCCAAGCTACAATATGTCCTTTTTCTGCCCAAGGCATAACTTTAGAAAGAACGAATGTAATTTTTATATAATATTCTGTATTCGGTTCTGATTTGGCGATATTAAACGGAATATTAACTTCTTTTTGTTCTCCAGGTTCAATTTTAATGTTTTCAAGTTTCCCATCCTGTACTTTTATACCATTTGCTGTTAATTCCCATAAAATATCAA
>Ga0209976_10001137_pt1 | contig 15988 bp, 24 predicted proteins | sample SumtaG_FD_182806 | JGI IMG/M metagenome (GOLD analysis project Ga0209976, IMG submission 182806) | Deep subsurface microbial communities from Indian Ocean to uncover new lineages of life (NeLLi) - Sumatra_00157 metaG (SPAdes) (version 2) | ecosystem: Environmental > Aquatic > Marine > Oceanic >...
CAGCGTGGGGAGGGGTTTGGTTAAATACTATCCCCTAACATAGGGCATTTACTCTCTCGTGTTCCGAGTTCATCACCAAATTCGCAATGGACCCCACACATACGACATCGTACTATATCGCCCTTTTTGTACGTCATGTTGTCCACGCGGGGTCGATGACAGTTCGGACAAATATAATGAGTTTGGTTTATCCACTGATTGCATTTATTCATCTCTCTACACCTCCTCAACATCTTCTTTACGCAGATCGCCTGGACGTTTCAGTAGACCCCAACCAGCACTCAGTCCTATCAACCCGGTCAAGGCACTAACGACTCCAGTCGGGCCGAACACTGTCTCACGCAAAGCGTTGGCGTCGATCATGTGTAGCTCATGTCCCTCTGCCAAGAAAGCGTCCAATCTACTACCCCTCTCAATCTCCTGCAAAAGAGCTTCCCGTTTCTCGACACTCACAAAGTTCAATTCTCTACCCAACCGTTGCGCATCAGCGATGGTGGTGTACGGCATCGGCCCGCCAACCATCTCGGCACCTGTGCGATCCCCGATCCGCTTATCAATATAGTTTGGTATGAGGTAGTCCTGCATCGCACACCCCACCATCAGGGCGACGAATAGGATGAGGCACAGTGCTGCTGATAGTGTTCTTAGGGTTTTCATTTGGATACCTCCAGACAACCATGACTATCGAGTTTTAAGCCGAACCTATGACTGATGCTAGGCTCAAGGTATAAGGCACCCGAATCAGTTATTTTCAGTAGGTGTCCCGAACAACAGGAACCTGTTGCATTAACAACCCGCAACTCCACGCCGTCAATGACTCGCACCAACCGCAACCTCAACGGTTGCTCCTCTTCCTTCTGATCTTCGTCCCATATTTCGATTTTCATTTCTCTGTCTCCGATACCTGTTTCTCTACCTGTTTCTTGACGACCAGCTTGATACAGTCAAGCTCGATCTGTAATCGTTTCAGTTCAGCCCTCAGTTCCCTGTTCGCGGTCTTGAGGGTTTTGTTCAGTAGTTTGTGGTTCATTTGTCCTCCGAAATATTTGAAAATCAAATGTGATGGAACTCTATCTCCCAACATCTCATTCCTCCAATTTATTCTTGATCCGTTTCCCGACAGCTACGAGCCGCCAAATTATCAGTTCTGCCGTGAGTATGGCTAGGAGTTAAGTCATAGTGCCACCTCATAATCAACATCTGTCCACCACTCTTGGCCACAACCTTTACACCTCCGATAGCCGTCACCGAGGTAATCTTCAAATATGTATTCAGAACACCCACATTCAGGACACGCTGTCGTTTCACTCATCTCCACTCACCTCCAACTCTAACCCGTCCCCTTATTCTGAACCGCCTCGGCCCACTCTGTCATTTTAATCCCCATCAACATCCGCTCCTGATTCCCGACCTCACCAGGTAGAATCTGCATCATACCAGGGGTCATAGCCAGCAGCTTGTGGATGAAGTCACTCTTACCGCCGTATTTAAGTCCTTCGTTCTTACACCATATCTTCCATACGTCATACGCTATGTCATCGACAACACCTACCCCAGTCGGATCGGACTCGATACACCGGCGCGAGAAGTGCCCGAGTGGAGACACGAGTTCGCCGAACGCTTGTAAAGCCACCGCTGATTCATCGGGCACGGTGAATCCCTGATTCTGATACAGAGACTGCAACCCCTGCAATGCCCAGTTAATCAATCTACCCTCTGATGCTTGTCGTTCGAGTTCGTCCTTGAGTGTGGTGTTCTCTCGACCTGCGTGCGAATTGTTAAACGTCAAAATCATGGTACGTTCTTCGAGTGATCCACTGTCGTCCCGGAACGTCGGGAAGAAGTTCATGGCGAAGGTGAACCGACAACTGAACCTGACCATGTCGAGGTGATTCATGTGCTTGACGTTGACAATCCCTCGATCTCGGCCAACGATATTCAAGATCATCAACAATATCGCGTTCTCGTTCCCTGGTCGGCCAGTCGAGGTGGCATCACCAACTACAACAGACAGAGCATCCTTCAACGGTTGGAGACCAAACTGACCGGCGAGTTGAGGGAAGGTGGTGACAGAGCAGTTGGGTTTGTACCCGAGCAGGGCTTGTAAGGTATTGCCATAAGTACCTTTGCCAGCACGAGTTAGGCCCTTGAGTATAACAAGCTTCTCGTAGGTCATATCAGGAACGAGGTTGTATCCGTACCACTCTGATGCCAGTTGTATCTTGTCCTTAGCCTCGAATATGTCCGCTGCTGTGTCGTCCCATAGTGGTGACTCAGCGTCCTCGTCAAAAGCGTAGGGCAACTTATGGAATGTGAAAAGGTTGGGGTCGGGGTTCGTCATCAGAGGTTTACCCGCGAAATAACTGTCCACATCAAGGATACCGTTCTGGAATACAATCAGTCGAGACGGATTAGGGTGGTCCCCAGATGTAAGCCAGCAGGGTGGATCGTTATTGATAAGACACGTCGCCGTACAGGCGTCCAGAATATCCTGCACCTTGGCACGGGTCAGTTTGTATGGTTTGACGACACCAGTCCCGTCTATATACAATTTGTCACCAATGTCGCGGTATAACTGGCCATGTACCTGATTCTTCTTCAGTCGTTCATAACCCACTCCATCAAACCCGACATACTCCTCGTTGTGGATGCTGAACGTCCGCTTACCGTCAAGGGTATTATAATCCTTGATCCAAACTCCAGCTATGGTAACTGTTCGGTCATCGTTGAAGGGTCGGTCTGTCACTCGCTGACCCCGTCCTGCGATGTGTCCCATCAGTTCTTCTTGGGTCAGCCCCTTCTCTACCCACTGCCTGATGTCCTTCACACCCTTCGGTGGCATCAGCTTGGTCAAGTTCTTACACGCCTTTGTCAGCGATATTGCCGTAGATTCCATCCCGGCCTCGCCGGTCCCGGCGTCGTTCTCGCCCATGACCACGACATCACGACCAGTGATGAGTTTGATGAGGTCTCTAGCCGTTTGTTTACTGCATCCTGATGGTTTGCCCACAGCCACAAAGCCGATGTCGTAAGCAGCGAGCACATCAGACCACCCCTCTACGATCAGGACTGGATGTTCTGAGGGTAAGAGGAGTGAGTAGTTCTGTGTCACCAGCTTCTGTCGGGCGGGGTCGAGGATGTGGAGGTAGCCCATGCCGGTCTGTTTGGTTGCCCCAACCTTGGTCGTTACGCATGTCACGGCATTTGGGTTCTCGTACTCACCCTTTGGATACATACACCCATCAGGGTGTCCACACAAAGGACAAGGATACTCCGCCGACGTTCGTTCCCATCCATAGTTTCCATCGTACTGCGTAGTGTCACGGTTGACCATGTATGCCAAGCCACGTTTGGAGCCGGGGACCATGTACTTGGTCCCATCCATGAGTCGTTCTTGGATACCGACTATGGCACCCTTGGAATCCCGCTCCGGGAACGCCCAGGCCTGGTTGTCCTTATGATCGACTGGGATGAAGCCCACCTCGGCCTTAGTCACTGCCTCTTCTGATACGTTCAGTTGCCTGGCTAACTCGGTGTAGAGGGCTGGGAACCGTGCGGTGTTCTGGGCGTATGCTGCGTAGAGTTTGGTTAAGTCTGGCATGGTTTTTGTCTCGGTCGTTGCGGTGGCACTTCATTACCCCAGACATCCCATCCAGGAGTTCGTTGGCGGGCGAAGAGTTCGATTTTACTATGATCTGGATACCACTGAGCGACATAGTTACGAATTGCATCTGGTTTTTTGCTGTGTCTTGTCCTTTGCTCTTGATAAACTGAACTAATTCGCAGGGCTTGTGCTGGCGGCGAAAATTTTCCCCGCACACCCACCAAGAGAAGCTCGTGTTGACCACGAAACCAATAACCCATCCCTATAATTTTTTTATCCCAAATGGCACAGGTTCGGTAATCAAAACCCCATGCAACTAAAACTTCTGTCGCCTCTAAAAGTTTGGGGGCTGTTGCCCAAAGATATAAAACAGCATTGTCCTCTGTGGGCACTTGCAACGCTTTAATCTCGCTAAGGGACATTGTTGGGTATTTATTCTCAATTCTACGGGATTTACTCGCACAGTGTCTATAGTTCCACGGTGGGTCAGCATAGATCACTTGATACTTCTTATCAGGAAACGGTCTCATCTCAGTCACTCCAAAAAGAGGGTGGGGCGGACAGGATTCTAACCTGCTGGCGGTGAACTGTCCACATCGTCATGGTCACTTAACGTTGCCGCCGCGTAGCTTTCCTCTGTGCGTTTCACACACGCCGCCGCCCCACTCGAGTTCCCTTACACCTTACTGGTCCGTTTTATCACAGCCCCCTTGATGACGAACCACTGTTCTTCAGTGATCTGCACTTCGTCTTCGTTGACCTTCTTTCTCTCTTCCGTCCACACGTCATTCAGAACATCCCCACTGGGTTCGCCCTCAACGGCACCACTCAACGCGAAACACTCGTTGTAAGCATCGTCTGCCGTACACTTGCCGACCGGCTCGGTGGTCTGTGCCGAGGCCGAGGTTTTCGGTCGGCCACTCGGCTTCTTGCCCTTGCCCTTCGCAGTCGCTGCGCCCTTCCCCTTACTCTTCGCCGACGCTGCCACGACAGGAGCCTTGGTTTTGGCCAGTTGCCCAGCGAACCGTGCTTGGAGGGCATCTATCGCAGGCTTGTCAAGTTTAGATACTGAGCGGGTCGGTGATGCGTCAGGCACGTCAACACCGTTGACGCCGATCTTACCAGCGTAATCCCCTTTGCCATACTCAACTCGGAACGACAGTTCAACGCCTTCTAAATCCATCTCAGACAGAACATTAAAATCAGCCCCGTCCCAACCTGTGATTTTCTTGATGCGTGGGTTGTTGAAGTTCTCTTTCCCGTCGTGGTTGAACATGCACAGATACGCCGTGATCTCGTCTGATTCACTGTCAGCGGGGAGATATTCTTCGCCCTCTGGATCATAGACCTCTGATGCTTTGAGCATCCATATCGACTGGGGCAACCCCTTCTGGGTAACGCCGAATCCACCTGATGTTATCACACCTTTGTAGTAACCTTCTTGATTGATTAAACCCATTTTCGTTGTCTCCTGTTACTTTTTCTTGTTTAGCACACATGCAATAATCGCCACGGTCAGCAGCCCTATTGCAACATACCCTTCGATTGGCATCACTCCTCCTCCCCAAACAGTTTAACCCACAACGAATCATCGTCCTTGGTATCAAATGCGATCACTGCGTCCTCCAGTGTCCTACTCTTAGCTTCATACGATAGCCCCCCTACTGTATTGATGACCCTAACAACGTCCCCATAAGCCTTCTTCTTACCATCAGGGACAACGATATTCTGTGGTGCGATTCTAAAGATGTGGTCTGACCAACGACACCACAAGTTAAGGACCGACGTGCCCTTCTCACTGTGGTACAACTGTGGCCCTTCCTTGACATATTTTTCACCGATGTCGTTAGTGCGTGTGTTGCAACTTAATTGAGCAATAGCGATGATGTTCTTGCCAGCAGCGATCAGCCTGTCGCAGTTAAGCAGGGGCAACCGCATGGTGTCATACATGTGGTTGCGGCCCTTGCCATAGCCATACGCTTCGAGGTTTCGCCGGGCCGCGTTCTTGGGTAGTGGAACCGTGTCGAACGTGTATGGCTCCGCCAATATCTCCAACTCGGTAATGGTGTCGATCACGACGGTCTGGCAATCAAGATCGAGGCAGGCATCGAGGGCATCGCGCACGTCTTTGAACGTGTCAACACCAGGGATGTGAGCCAACAACTCGCCCGTCTGGGGCTGATGGAGCTTTCGGCCCCCGTCATCGAGGCCGATGAATACTGGGTTCGGGGCCATCGAAGCAAGGGTGGTCTTGCCCATGCCGTAATCACCATAGATGATGATCTTCTCTCCTGATGCTGATCCGTCCCACTTCTCGATGGTGAAGGTCTTGGTTGGTGGTTTGCCCGGTCTGGCCTTGGCCGTGGCTCCGGGTTTAGGTAGTACTGGTCTTATTGCCATTGGTTATTACCTCCCTAAAACAAATATTGACATAACTATACCGACGAGCATACCTAAAGCATACCCAATTACAAACACAGTTGCCATCCCTCTCACCTCCCTCTCTTTGTGAAATTATCAGGAATCTCATCAGGCCCTATCTCGATATTGTTATAGCAGAACTCAATGAACGGACACTTAAACGTAGCCTCGCACTCATGCTCATTCTCCCACCATCGGTTCGTCTTACTCATTTCCCTGATCGTGTAGTAGATATTCGCCAACTGATGTTTGAACGCCTCGATGTCCGCAGCAGTGTGGACGATCTCCTTCCGGGCGAAGTAGAACTCTGGCCTGTTGTAGATGTCGTCCAGCAGTCTCGCACCATACATCTGGGGGGTTTCTTTGATCTGGAATGTACCCTCTTTGGCTCCCCGTTTTTTCTCCGCGACAATGCCATCGACTTTAATAGTGTCTGCCTCCTGTCCACTGATCTCAAACTCCCCGCCACAGTACTCCCCCGTCTCCACGAACTTCTTACTATCAGCCTGCGACAGCTTCTTCGGCTTAATCCCTGGCTTGTGCCACACATCGTACAGCACACCGCACATCCCCAACCCCATCTGATCCGCAGCGTAGGTATAGAGCCGTGTCTGGGTGTCCAGTCTAAGGTGAGACCATAACGACGAATCAGAGTCGATGGCTTTACTGGTAGATTTATAGTCGTGGACGAATCGGTTGACCCCGCACGCGAACACCCGGTCGATCTTACCTCGGAGTCTGCCTCGGAGTTTGTGCCCCGTGGTCGGCGAGAGCAGATCAATATCAAAAGGAAGTTCAAGGTCTTCTACTGTATAGCCCTCGTCCTGCTGCTCGTACCACCAGCGGTATCCGATCAGGGTGTAGAGGATCGTGATCTTCTCGGTTTCCCACTCTTCTAGTGACTTGGAGATCGGAGGTACGCTGTAGCGTTCGTTGAGATGTCTCACGACTGCGCCCATCGGGTCTTGGGGGTTGACTCGTGTATTTTCACATAGAACACAGGAATCGAGTGACTCGACGTAGGGCATCGAAACACCTTTATATGTGGTTCCGTCGTGATCGACACACTCACACACCCCACCCGGCTCGGCGTCGTATATCTCCTGGACGCGATGGTAGTTCGTCCCAACTCGGAGGGCGTCTGAGTCCTCGATAGGGGCGAGACCCAGGATGTAGCGTTTATGGTACAACGAAGGACATTTTTTGAAACACGCTATGCTGGTTGCTGACATTTTTATTACATCACTCATTGGGTTCAACCTCCTTTAGTCTGTATGCCTTACCTTCGTAAGTCCAGATACCGAACTTGACAGCACGATCCTTATTGATAACTGAACCCCATGCTATCCACGCTGTTGATAACACGCCACCTACCAACGCACCAATTATGAAAAGCAGTGCCTCACTCATTCTCTGTCTCCTTCAATCGTATTCAAGGGGGTGTCGTTCACCGCCACCAGGAAAAGCTGGATTGTAGTTACCTGATAAATACCAAGTTTTAGAATTTGTCTCTGCTTCTTGATGTTGTTGATCCTTGGTTTTAAGCCGATCAATTTCCTCATTCAATTGCTTTTTCGTTTTCTTCATTTCCCATCCTCCCGCTGTATTTCTTCTATGTCACTGACACTTACGATCTCAGTACAATAGGCGGACCCTTGGGCTTCAATCTCATCAGAATCCATTTTCCATGTCTTGTTGTCGGCATCTTCTTCATCCTCAGCATGGACCTCCACGGTGTACGTGGTCGTTACTTCTACTGTCACTTGATATGGTTTCACAGTGCCTCCAATAGTCGTCTTTGTGTTAATTCTACTTGTGATTCTCTCACGTCAATTCCGATCCCATCGCGATAGCACTTCTTGGCGACGGCTATCGTTGTTCCTGATCCTGAGAAGGGATCAAGCACTATCCCCCCAGGCGGACAAAAACTCTTGATGAAGAACTCGGCTAACTTCTCGGGGAACGGGGCTTCGTTTTCGTGGGCGAGCTTGGAACCAAGGGCCCCTCCCCCTACTCGGCACTTGATGACGTTGCCAGGATTAGCTATCTTTGGGTTTTGATATATTCTAGGTGAGTATTTGTCATTATTATCTCGGTGGGAGACTAATCTTCCTGATGTTCGTTTTGAGACTAATGTGTGCCCTGATTTTGGATCAACTATACTGACCCGATCTCCTTGTTGTGTTCTGTGTGAAAGCATCCCGCCTTCAGCATATTTACACGGTTCACCGCAGGCTGTATTATCACTCCACACCAACCGTCCAGGTTTTGAAACACGAACAACATATTCAAGATCGTGTCGCATATCGTCTGGGCCGCCTGATCCCGGAATGCCGACGCGATGGTAATATATTGGCTCCCGCACATTAAACCCCGCCCGATGGAGATCAGCGATCAGCAGCGCAGGAGTACAAGACCACTTGAACTTTCGAGTCCGACCCTGAACTACGAACGCCACCAATCCCTTGCTCACACGAGACGCTTCCTCGTAGATACGCACCATCCAGTCTACCCAGTCCTGGCCTTTGAGCTTGAAGTCAATCCCATAGGTCCGGGCATCTTCGTAGGGAGGAGAGCCGAAGATCAGATTGACGCTGTCCGGTTCCATGTCGGCCATGACCTTTAGACAGTCACCTTGTATGATCCGCTGTGTCGTTTGTCTCGGTCTTGTGGGACTCATTTCTGTTCTCCGAAGTTATATTCATACGGACCACTGTTCGTATAGCTTATCTTACAGTTTTCTTTCTTCTCTTTGTGCATTGTTCGGTGTCTTGCAATACCGAGGTAGTGGAAGTACCGACCGCATGTATGACAAGTACAATTCTTGTCCCTCGTCACTCTCATATCAACCCTTCGAAATAATGTTCCATCTCTGGTATGCCGTGGACTATGAAGTACAGCCCACCAGTATGCCGAACGTCAACCATCCGTACACTTTGTCCTGTCTTTAATCGCCCACCTCTGCCCTTCTTGGTCTCGATCTCAAAGTGACGCCCGTCAGGAAGAATACCGTGGATGTCCCCGCTGTGTTTGATTCCATAGATTGCATTGTTCGGCCCCCGACCGCAAGCATGGGTACTACAGAACACTCGCCGTGCTTTCAGCCACTGATAACATAGCTTTTGCACTCCGCCGTCACCCAACTCCGGCAGATCAGGACACGGCACGACTGGATGGGTTGGGATGCTCCCATCACGGGCACCTCGTTTGGGTTTGGTGTTGGTCTTGGCTGCGGTGTAGAGGATGTGTGCCTCAGCTAGTTTTTGGGTTTTGGTTTTGGTCATAGTCTGTCCAGTTCCAGGGGTCACATTGTCTCGACATATACCATTTTTGTACTCGCCGAGTACTCCCGACTAAATACATCTTGCCATTATTGCCATAGCAAACCCATTGTTCTTGCAGTGGATGCAACCTAATAGGTAGTTCCTTGGGTGTTGTCTTCCCCCTAACCACCCTCGGAGCCACACCCACCGCGACGATACCTGCTGCTGTTGCCACAGTAGCCACTACTTTTTTGAAGAACTGACGTCTATCCATGATTCCCCCTTAGTAATACGACCTATTGTTGCTTGTGAAACACCAAACAATTCTGCAAGTTCACGTTGTGTCCACATTCCAGTGGCGTAGTGTTCTTGTATCATTACTACTTGCAAGGCAGTCAGTTTTGATCTACCACATCGCTCACCTTTTGCAGTTTTGCCGTGTAAATCACGGTCTCGCATATTCTGTTTACGAGTCCCCCACATTAGATTATCAAGCCGGTTGTTTAGTCTGTCCCCGTCCAGATGCCGACACTCCATCCCTTTAGGACATGGCCCGACAAACGTTTCGAGAACAAGGCGGTGGATTAAACAACGACTTACCACACCGTTTTGACTCAGGCCAACGCTAAAGTATTTGTGAGAACCAATTACAGACTTCAAAAATTTTTTCGGTTTTTCTGAATAAACCTTACCTGTTTTGGTCACAAAATAATTTGAAAACCCTGCTATTTGTTTCATAGTGTCTTACTCAACCCACCTTCCACATCCACCGGAAGACCCGAAGCCCACTCCGGCACCGTCCGCATGATCGACATCTGTTTCTCCAACATCTCCTCGGCCTGATCGACAGGGAGCAGTGTGGTGATGTCGTCGTGGATCGTCAGTACCACAGGCAACCCTTCTTCCTCGCATTTCAAAATCCAATACCCCAACAGATCACGACTGATACTTTGGTCGATGTTCTCCGTGATTGACCCGCCCCACAGTGTTCCGTGTTGCCACTTGATCGTGTTCTTCCTGTCAATCTTACAGTGTCGGTAGTAGAGCACGCGGCTTGATGGGAGCACGATCTCGACCGTACCTTTGTTGTTTCGGAATACAACACGGCCCACTGGGGCTATGAGATGTGGGAACCGGATCACACGCTTGAACGCCTTTTCCACTGATGTCCAGTACGCTGGTATCTTACTATATTTACTTCGATACAAATCAATTAACTGTTTGACAAACTTGAAGTCATATTGCCCAGAATCAAACAAAGGCCGGAGACCGGGGTTAGCCAAACAGTTATTATAGAACTTAGTTGCCCCCATACCATACCCTGCTCCGAGGATGGCGTCCTTGCCAAACCCACGTTTGATCTTCAACTCCACAGCGAGATCAGGTGGGTCATCCTTCGTTGGCTTGCGAACTTCACAATTGAACAAGCGAGCGGCGAACACTGAGTACACGTCCTCACCACGGGCGAACCCGTCAAGTAGGTCTTGTTGCCCAGCGAGCCAGGCCAGGGCACGGGCCTCGATCTGGGCTGAGTCTGCCGCACCTAACTTGTAGCCATCAGCGGCACCGATCAACTGCTTCACCACTTGGATCAGGTAGTCGTTCTCAATCCCCCGGCCTCGACCCCCGAGGTTCTGGAGGTTGATCTTCTCTACTCCGCCCCACCGGCCTGTGTGTCCAGCATAGTACTTGATTGGCACCCGGAGCGACCCACCATTGGCGATGTACTGTGAAACCAGACTGCCCACCCGTTTGAGGTGTGTAGGCCAGGACTTCGCTGCCAGCCTGCCAATCAAGAGGTCACGAACTTTTTGTTCGGGGTGGACGAGTAACTGCTGACAGGCTTCGTCGGCCTTCGACAACGCTGGGATCATCTCATACTTACCAGTCTTCTTACGTGGTTTCTTACACTGCTTCGTCGGCACTGTTTCACCATCAGGGAGTGCTTCCTGAAGCCACGTCACGAACTTACCTGATCTCAGTTCCTTGGGTGTATGACCTGATGCCTGGATGGCCGACGCAATCTTGCCCCGCATCTTGGCCTTGATGCTGGCCGCGAGATCGAGGTCTACTGCGAAGCGTTTATGGAGCCAGAGATCGAGTGTGTGACGTGCGAGACGGAGTTCGGTCTTCGGGTTGGACAGGCGGGGGAGGTAGATTTTGAATAGTTCTGTCTCTAACTCAACATCGTTAATTGTGTAGTCGGCGAGGGCTTTGCGCTTGGCAGTATCCATGTCTGCCCAATGCAAATCCCTGAACTCACTGGTGTCACCCTTCGCCTTGAGTTTGTGCATCTTCGCTAAGTCCTTTAGCTCGTGGGACATACGACTGTCATAGTGACGGGTGAGGTCTTCGAGGTCGATGATGAATTTGGGCACGATACCAAATTTGGTTTGAAGAACGGTGATGTCGAAACGGGCGTGTTTGACGAGGATAGTACATCCTTCCAAATCTCCATCAGGAGACTTGCCCCATCTATTTTGACAATCAGTGAGAGCATCAGCTATTTTATCAGGGACGATGAAACTTGTCAGTGGTGGGTCATTGAATTGACCATCATACAGTATCTCCACCCCCAACCCCGTCAACTCGAATCTCGGGTCGTTAATGTAGTTGATCGTCGGCATCTTCATTAGACTGTAGTCAGTCGTGTAGTAGGACTCGAAGTCAAGACACAGCACGTCCGTTGGGTGGCCTGCTTCGGCGAGGATGTCTTGATAATCAGTCAAGGTCTTTCTCCACATCGCGCACGAGTTGACAAATTCCGCTTATGGCTTCTTCGGGGGTGAGGGCTAACCAACTAAGGCTTGGGAATGCATAACATGTACCAACGTAGTCTTCGTCTTCTGCGCTCCATGTCGCTTTATACTCATAGTGTTTCATCTCCCCTACCTCCTCACTAAACCCTTCTTACGTAACGACTTCAACCTACGACGATACGACTCGAACGACATCGGCTGTGTGGCGTATCGCCACCGGAGTTCTTCTAATTCTCTGCTAATCTGTGTTGGGCGTCTGGTCGAGCCTTTGCCCATCAGTTCACCTTGGTCTTATGCCCAGCCAACTTAGCAATATGCAAATGCTGCTGCACGACACCATCAGGCCACACGTCGAGAGCCATTAGACCGAACTGCACCTTGCGGCTGCATTGTCTCGCCCCGAACTTGGTGCCATACGCTTGGAGCGACGGTATGGAGATCGCCAGACAATCTTCGAGATTGAGGACACAGTACCGATGAGAATGCGCTCGTACCAACACATCGGCTTTGGGCTGCTCGCCGAGTACGGCCCACTCCCTATTATCTCGCACCGCAGTAAATAAACTTGTGGCTGGGTTCTGTGTAGCACCTTGTTTGTGTTTAAGATCAAACACCACACCGTTGACCTCTTCCCATTCATGGCTTCCGATCTTAGCATTGAAGTGCCGCGATATATCCACCTCAAAATCCTCAGCATCACCCGTATGATATGGTGTGCCATACACAAAAATGAGGTCACGGCATCCGATCTGCTCAATCACCTCTATCGCCATAGCTGCTTGTTTCTTTCGATCAGTGGTGATCTGTTCTGTCCCCCCTGATCGTTTGCCATCACCGTCAGTAAAGTCACCCATACCAAACACTTTGTCAATTGGTCTCAACAGATCGAGAGTATCCGTGAACCAATCATAACACTCTTTCTGAAGACGGGCGAACTTGTTGATTTTGCGGTGTTCTTCTGATGTTGGGTTGTCGATGCAGTTCCATTGATACGCCGGAGGTGTCAACCCTACTTCGCTGCCACAATGAGTATCACCAAACAGGAGTACCCTGGTCGGCCTGATCCGAGCGAGGTGATTGACTGTATTGATCGTACACCCAGCCACCTCGGCTATGTGCTTCTGCTTCCAGCCGTTGCGGACACCGGCGTAGACTCTGCGTAGTAGTTGAGGGTCGTGCATTATGTCACCTCGTTACATAAGGGTATTGTATCTGTGTATGAAAGCACCTTCAGCGAGACTTGGACCCCAAGGACTTATTTTCTGATCCAAAGGTTTGAGATTCCCTCGCCACTCTTTCGAGGGAGGCATTAAATCTCGAACCTCTGTGAAGTACATTCGATTGTCGGCCTCCTTGACTTCATCAGAATGAGATAGATCAACATCTAATGCTTGGCCAATTACATCTTGAATTTTCTGTTCCCACTCTCGAACAGATATGTCAAAATCGTGGACAATAAGACACTGTTTCCAAGGACTCGCAATGTCTCCAGTGTATGCTTCGGCTGCATCGTGTAACAACTTCGCCAAAGGGCTTCCGGGCAGTTCTTCGCTCTCAGCCATCAATACACAGTGTTGGGCAACAGAATAGAACTCTTTAACGTGTCCCGTATACCGGCATAATAATCCCAAAGAGTGTGCAATGTCTTCTATACACACCATCTCTGGTTTTGGATTGAGTATATCAAACTCTTTTCCAGTGTATGTCACGATCTTAGTGTTCATCTCATCACCTCCAAATTTGTTCAACAAAATGTATCAGGACCACCACGAGAGAAACAAACAAAACAACGACGACTGACATTATGAGCCAAGCCTGTGTCGGGTGCTTAAAATAACCCACCTCATCACCTCCAAAACACTAACAACTGAACACAGCCCAACAGAATCCCAGCCAAACCCATCCGCCACTCTCCTGATCGCAGGTCACATACAGCCATTCCGAAGAACGACAGGACCATGATCCACATCAGGACGGTTCGCACCAATACCCCCCTTCAATCGAGGTTGGATATTTGTTTAAGATTTTAGCCCCACAATGGGGACAATAATCACCCCCACATAATTCTTTACCACATATTCTACAATACATCAATACCCTCCTTTAGTCGTGGCCGTGCGGTCTTTGATCTGTGTGGTGTTGGGGTCAAAACTGTTTTCAGTTGGGGCTGTGCAGTCTTTCTTCTTCAGCCGTTCCTTCAACACCTCATGCAGACGCCCCATCAGGTTGAACAATTGAGCACAAATCGCGTCCTCCAACTCGACTGACCCGTGGTTGTCCCCTGTTTCATATCCTTCGGACAGCAGCCAGTCACTAAAGAAATGACGCCCCCCACTACTGCGGTACACTGGCTGTGGGATGCCCTTCTTCCAGTTGTCGAAGTCCCGGTATAATCCATCAGGCTGCTTGCGGTGCTTATCGAGATACTGGACATACCGCCGGAGGACTATTGGGGATAGAGCTTTGATGTAGTCCAGCTTGCCCTGTGCCGTATCCCGCGTAGCCCCCGACTCGAACGTGCGGATGGCGATGTAGTCACTGCCAGGCACAGCGAGATCGACCCCTACTATGTACTTCTCCTCAACCAGTTCGAGGTCTCGTGCGGCACAGTTCCACAACGTTGTATCACCCTCAACAGTTACTTTGTATGGGAAACAGGAGTCATCAATGTCGTCAATGACTCCTGTTTTTCCTATGATTGATCCAAAACTTGCCACCACCTTCACTCTGTCATCTACCTTAAACATCTCACTCTCCTTCTGCTTAAACGATGGACATTCGATTCCTGTTGTGTGGGTGGCTCCTGTCAACGCGCAGGTGTCACCCTCGCTTTTCTTGCAATTTTTGCAGTAGTGTTCTGACATTAGTCGTCCTCCGCCTTAAACATGCTCTCTGGGTGATCACGGAAAAAATGTTGGAGGCATTCATCTCTGTGTTCTTCATGTATGAAGGACGCAATTCTTTCCCCAATTCTTATTTCGCCACCTGTCAGCCATACAATATGATATTTGAATTTTTCCATTAGACCACACCTCCCAATCCTAAACTATCCCCATACCGTAACACCATCATCTCTCTCACACCTGATCCCACGGACCCGGCCTGTACTGTCTCCTTCGCTTCGATCATCAAGTCGAAATCGTCTATCAGTGAACACCACTTCAGATCAGGGAGTCCAGTCTGTCTCGTTGAGAACACCTCGCCTGCTCCGCGTAGGCGGAGGTCGTGCTCGGCGATCTCAAACCCATCGTTGCACTTCTCGATGACTTCCAGCCGAGCGATACTCGTCGGGTTCGACGTCTCTGATACGAGGAAACAGAACGCTGTATCAGTGGATCGACACACGCGCCCCCGTAACTGATGCAACTGTGACAATCCGAATCGGTCAGCTCCCTCCACGACCATGACTGTGGCATTCGGATTATCAAGGCCGACCTCGGCGATGATGGTGCTCACCAACACCTTGATCTCCCCAGCCTTGAACCGTTTGAGTACACCAGCGTTGTAAATCCTGTTTTCAGGACCAGTAACCTTATTTCCTTTCCCAGTTATCAACGCACAGTTGTACCCCTTGAACTTCAAGCACTCATACCCCCGCTCCGCCGACACCACATCCTCATCCCCACTGATCCTCGGATACACCACATACGCCTGATGTCCCTTCGCCAGTTCCTTCTCGATGATCTCGTACATCGCCTCGCGTTTCTCCGGCAGTACCCATCGCGTGACTACGGTGCCACGTTCAATGGGTAACTGTCGGATCACGGACACGTCCAAGTCCCCGAACACGGTTGCTGCAAGTGTCCGGGGAATGGGCGTGGCACTTAGGAGGAGAAGATGAGGATGGTTCTGTTGGATTTTGGCTCTCTGTTCTACGCCGAATTTCTGGAACTCGTCTATGATGACGAGGGAGGCTGACGCTATGAGTATCAGGTTATACA
>Ga0209976_10001138_pt1 | contig 15980 bp, 20 predicted proteins | sample SumtaG_FD_182806 | JGI IMG/M metagenome (GOLD analysis project Ga0209976, IMG submission 182806) | Deep subsurface microbial communities from Indian Ocean to uncover new lineages of life (NeLLi) - Sumatra_00157 metaG (SPAdes) (version 2) | ecosystem: Environmental > Aquatic > Marine > Oceanic >...
TGCTTCATTGTGCCATTTTGTAGCAGAATTGCCTGGAAAAAGAAATATCTGCGTAACAGAAGAAATTAATGCGTTATTCAAAAAAATGGCTTTAATGAAATATAAAGGTATTATTGAGTATTCGGATGAGGCTTTGGTTTCAACAGATGTTATTGGAAATCCTAATTCCTGCTTATTTGATTCTCAACTAACAACTTGTGTAGGAAATAATTTGATTGTTGTAGGGTGGTATGATAATGAATGGGGTTATAGCAACAGAATGATAGATGTTATTAAGTTGATGATGAGATAATTACTCTACTTTAGAAATCTTTTTATACCAGCTATTTTCTTTAATTATTGAGGTGGGAACATGATTTTACCAATAATCTTAGCAATAAGCATTCTGGCATTAGTTTTTGCAGCATACCAGGCAGTGAAGGTAATTAAAAAATCACCAGGAAGCGAAAAGATGAAAGAGCTTTCTGATTTGATACATAAAGGAGCTATGACTTTTTTAAACAAAGAATATCTAATCTTAATTGGATTTGTGGTTATTGTCACAGCTGCATTATACTATTTCATAGGGCAAAACATTGCAATAGCATTTGTAGTTGGTGCAATCTTTTCTGCTTTAGCAGGAAACATTGGAATGAGAATTGCAACCAAAGCAAATGCAAGAGCAGCAGAAGGCTCCAAGAAATCAATTCACGAAGGCTTAAACATTGCTTTTTCTTCAGGAACTGTTATGGGGCTTATAGTTGTTGGTTTAGGTTTACTTGGTGTAACAATTCTTTACTTAATTTTTGGTGATCCAAACATAATCTATGGCTTTGGTTTTGGTGCATCAAGCATAGCTTTATTTGCAAGGGTTGGCGGTGGAATTTATACAAAAGCAGCAGATGTAGGCGCTGACCTAGTAGGAAAAGTAGAAGCTGGAATACCGGAAGATGATCCAAGAAACCCAGCTGTAATAGCAGATAATGTTGGTGATAATGTTGGTGATATAGCTGGAATGGGAGCTGATTTGTTTGAAAGCTATGTTGATTCAATAATAGCAGCAATGGTTATTGGCACTACAATCTTAATAACAACAAAAATAACAAAAGGATATGTGCTCTTACCATTAATTCTGGCATCATTAGGAATCATATCATCAATAATAGGGACATACTTTGTAAAAGTAAAAAGGGGAAAGGCACAGCATGCTTTGGATAAAGGAATCTGGGCATCATCAATAATAATGGCAGTTGTTTCATTCTTTGTTATTGGTTATATAATCCCTAATTCAAACGGCTTAGGGGTTTTTTATGCAATGCTTTCTGGTTTAGTAGCAGGAATAATAATCGGTTTGTCAACAGAATATTTCACAACAAATACAAAAAAACCCACACAACAAGTTGCAGAAGCAGCTAAAACAGGGGCAGGAACTAACTTAATACAGGGATTATCTGTTGGTATGTTATCTACTTTAATACCAGTTTTAACAATATGCGCAGCTATCTTAATCTCATATCAATTCTCAGGCTTGTACGGAATTGCAATTGCAGCAGTTGGAATGCTTTCAACATTGGGAATAACATTAGCAACAGACTGTTATGGACCTGTAGCGGATAATGCTGCAGGAATTGCAGAAATGGCAAATTTGGGAAAAAATATAAGAAAAAGATGTGAAGGCCTGGATGCTGTTGGCAATACAACAGCAGCTATTGGCAAGGGATTTGCAATAGGCTCAGCAGCTTTAACTGCTTTGGCATTATTCGCTTCATTCACCCAAGTAGCAGCTCAATTAACAGGAAAACCAACCATTATTGACATAACAACACCTAAAGTTATTGTAGGTTTGTTTATTGGAGGGGTGCTTCCATTCATTTTTTCAGCATTATCAATGAGGGCGGTTGGACGTGCTGCAGAATCTGTGGTTATAGAAGTAAGAAGGCAGTTCAAAAAAATAAAAGGATTAATGCAGGGAAAAGCAAAACCAGATTCAAACAAATGTATTTCAATAGTAACAGGCTCTGCATTAAAGCAGATGATACTGCCAAGCTTAATTACAATAATAACCCCAATCTTAGTTGGGTTATATTTAGGGGTTGAGGCTCTTGGAGGATTGTTAGCAGGAGCTACTGTTGTAGGTTTTTTAATGGCTGTGTTTATGGCTAATGCTGGTGCAAGCTGGGATAATGCAAAAAAATATATTGAAGGAGGGAAGTTTGGGGGTAAAGGCTCTGAAACTCATAAAGCAGCTGTTGTTGGTGATACTGTGGGGGATCCTATGAAGGATACATCAGGCCCAAGCTTGAATATTCTTATAAAGCTTATTTCAATTGTGGCTCTAGTATTTTTACCTCTTTTTATTTAATTTTATTTTTAACAAACCTTTTATAATAGTAGTTTTTCTCTTTTCTTATGACCCAGGTATCAGTCCTAAAATGCTCTTCATATAATGTAGAAGAAATCTACAAAGTGATTAAAAAATCTTTAGAGAATATTAATTTTAGAATTCCCAAAAATAAAAAGATTCTTTTAAAGCCAAATGTTTTAGGTCAGAAAAAACCAGAAACAGCTATTGATACGCATCCTGCTGTTCTTGATGCATTATGCAAGCTATTAAAAGAAAATAATAATGAAATATGGATAGGGGATTCTGGCGGAATAACTGCTTATGGCGGCACAAAAAGAGCTTTTAAGATATCCGGGATTGAGGAAGTTGCAAAGAAACATAATGCAAAATTGATTTCTTTTGAAGGCTCTGAAAGAAAAGAGGTTGTTGATGATAATGCTAAGATAATAAAAAAATTTATTCTTGCAAAAGAGCCTTTTATGGCTGATTTAGTAATTAATGTGCCAAAACTAAAAACACATGTTCTCACAAAATTTACAGGAGCTGTAAAAAATATGTTTGGGTGTGTTCCAGGTGGGGGTAAATCTAAGAAACATTCATTAGCACCTAATGAAGATATGTTTAGTAACTTATTACTAGATATTTACCAAAATGTTAAGCCTCAATTAAACATAATGGATGCTATTATTGGGCTAGAGGGAGAGGGTCCTGGTTCTGCTGGCATTCCAAAAAAAGTTGGTTTAATCTTAGCATCTAAAGATGCTGTTGCCCTTGATATAGAAGCTTCAAGAATTATTGGTTATGCTCCATTAGATATCAAAACAACAAAGTATGCAATAGAAAGAGGATTATTTTCTGGAATAGATGATGTTGAAGTTATTGGAGAAAGGAATTTTAAAATTGATTTTAAAAAACCAAAACAAAAACCTAGGTTAGTAAGTAATATGCCTAAACCAATAGTCAAATTTATGTTTAACCTTACTGCTTTTAAACCATATGTAAAGAAAAACAAATGTAAAAAATGTGGCATATGTGCACAAGTTTGTCCTGTAAATGCAATAAAACTTGAACCTTATCCTAAATTTGATAGAGAAAAATGTGTGTTATGTTATTGTTGTCATGAGAATTGCCCTTATAATGCAATTAGATTAAGCTTTAATTTTCTTATAAAGGTTTATAGGAAGGTTAAGGATTTATTGAGTAAAAGATAATAAAATTTATATATTCAATGCTAATTTGGTTTTATGGAGTGGTTAAAGAATGAGTAAACCTACAACCATTAAGGATATAGATATTAAAGGAAGAGATGTAATGATCAGGGCAGGGTTAGAAACGCCTCTAGATGATTCAAAAGATTTCCGTGACCCAGATAGAGTAACAATCCCACTTAGAATAGAAGAGTTCATGCCAACCTTAACTTATGTTCTGGAACAAAATCCTAATAAAGTAATAATTTTAGGTGGTTGGTGTGGAAGGCCAGAGGGTATAGATCCTAAATTTAGCATGGCTGGAACAGCAAAAAGATTAGAGCAAATGTTAGTAGAAGCAGGATTTGATTCTTATAAAATTAAATTTACTCCTGATTGTTTTGAGGATGGTAAACCCAAGAGTGTATATGAGAATAAAGAAATAGTACAAAAGGCAGTTGCTGACCTCAGACCAAAGGAAATTTTATTCCTAGAGACAGAAAGATATGACCCAGGAGCAGCAACAAACAATCAAGCTATTGCGAAATTCTATGCTTCTTTAGTTGGCAAAGGTGGAGTATATGTCAGTGAAGCTCCACCCCAAGCCCACAGACCAACATCAACCATAATAGGGGCTCCAATTGAGATTGCTAATAACGGAGGAGATGTTGTTTACGGAATCCAATATGCAAATGTCCTTAGAGACATGGGTGGGTTAAGAGATAGAATTAAGGATAGAAGAAAAGGCTACTTTGTGTTAGCTCTATGTGGGGTTAAAATGGAAACAGGCCCCGGCATTACTTCTAAGGTAACAGTAGCCATTGATTTAATGGATCAGATGCGCAAAGGAGACTATGTAATAACTGGGGGCGCTGTAACATATGCATTTTTATTAGCCCAACATTACTCAAGTACAATAGAAGGGAAAATAAACTCAGTAGACAAAATAATAGAGAGATACGAACAGAGGATGGAGACTGAAACAACCGATATGGGTGGAAAAGAGAGAAAGAAACATATTGCACAACTACAGCAACAAGAGAGTCAAGAACTAGAGAATCTATTGGGTATTAATGCTGAGGGAATTAAGAAACTAATAGGTGAATCTTATATAGAAAAGGGACAAGTGGGAGAACAAATTGTTTCTGCTTATAAGTTCATGGTTAAAGCAAAAAAGAAAGGAATCGAAGTAATTACTGCCTATGATCACACAATCACAGATACACAAATGAAAAAAGACCACACCCTACCAGATGAAGCAAAAATAAAATTACATGGAAGTGCAATGGAAATTCCAAAAGGGTGGAGAGGAGTAGGTCTAGGTGATAAAACACTAACTAAAATAGCAGGAATTATTGAAAACGCAGAAATATATCTACAATCCGGCCCATATTCTATAGAAGATCTAAGAGTAGAGGAGTTTTCAAAAACAGACGAAAGAATATTCCAAGCAGTCAGAAAATGCAAAGAAAACGGAGGGACAACTATTGGTGCTGGTGGAGACACAACTGGTAGAATATATGAAGTTTGTAAAAGACTTAATTGGAAAGTAGAGGATATTTTTACAACCGCAGCCAGTGCAGGAGGAGCAACATTAGAACTTATAAGGGATGGATACTCAAATGCTAGCAAGGCTGTAGAAGAAGCACAACTACTTAAAGGTAATAATATTTAAATACTAGATTCAATATCCCCATTTAAATGGAATGGGGTTGGTAAAAATTCAGGAATATAAGTATCTTTCAAAGCTAAAGAAGGAAGATATAGAAGGTAGGATTTTTCTGGTGAGGTTTGATTTTAATGAGCACTTAAACTATACCAAAAAAGACATAGCTTTAATTAGAGATGGCACTAGAATTAGGGCTGCAAGACCTACTATTGAGCACATCCTTAATAATGGTGGTAAGCTAGTAGGTATGTCCCATTTAGATAGGCCAAATGGAATAGAACCCGAATGGAGTCTTGGACCTGTTTTTAATTATTTACAAGGTATGTTTCCTAAGAATCAGGGATACTTTGCAGAAGATTGTATTGGACAAAATGTACCTGATATGATAAGAAATATGGAAAATGGAAATTTCTTATTACTAGAGAACTTAAGATTTCATAGAGAGGAACAAGGATACGCAGAGGATAGAAGTAAGGAAGCCAATATAAGATTTGCCAGAACATTAGCATCATATGCCACATTAAGTGATAAAAAGGGAGTCTATGTAAATGATGCATTTGGAACTATGCATAGGGCCCATAGTTCACTAAATGGAATTCCAGAGCAGAGTAATCTTGAATGTTATGCTGGATTCTTAGTTGAGAAAGAGCTTAGAGCATTAAGTGTACTATCTAATCCAAAAAAACCATACGTAGCAATTGTAGGTGGACGTAAAGTAAATACTAAGATTAAAGTAGTTGAAAATTTAATGAAAAAAACAGATATCATATTAATAGGCGGTGCTTTATCCTATGCATTTATGGCAGCACAAAACATGTCTGCTGGGGATTATCCTGATTTAGAAGAAAAAACTGTTGCAACAGCAAGGAGAATATTAGATAAGCAAGGAGAAAATGGATATGCAAAAGTTTTTCTACCAAGTGATCATATGATTGGTAATGAGTATAGTGAATCTGCAGCTTCAAAGTTACACACAGATAAAAGTATTCCAAAAGGCTGGCTAGCATTAGACATTGGTACTAAAACTATTCAAGATTATAAAGAAGTAATTCAACAAGCAGGGACTATTCTATGGAACGGCCCTATGGGAGTATATGAATTTGAGCCTTTCTTTAGTGGAACTAGAACAATTGCAGAAACGGTTGCAGATAGCAATGCAATATCTATAGTTGGTGGCGGATATACAGGCCCAGCAGTAAACAAAACAGGTCTGAGTAAAAAAATGACACATGTTTCTACAGGTGGTGGTGCTATGATAGAATTTGCTGAAAAAGGGGATCTTCCTGGTTTAGCTGCCTTACGTAGATAATGATTCAAGAAATAACAACATCAACATTTAACAACTCATTTACCCCTTTCCCCAAATTACCTTTCATCTCATCAATATTTATCTTTCCTAATTCTGCGTTATTATTTTTAATTTCATTAGTTACTTTTTCTAAATTATCATTAACATTACTTAATTCGTAATTCAACTTATTTTCTTTCTTAAGAGTTTCATCCTCATTAATCTCTTTCTCTAATTTTTCTAATTTTCCATTTAACTCGTTATGTTTATTAACAAACTCTCTCAAGAACTCTTCTGTCAAGCCTTTAACTGTCTCCAAAACCTTTTCTCTTTTTTTATCTTTTAATTCAAGTGTAAGATTATTGATATTCCTCTCCAACTTACCTAATAAACCAACTATCTTCAGCCCATTATCATTAACCAAAGCCTCAACCGGATTTCCAATATATCTCTCCAGTAATTCACCCTCCTGCAAAATCATCCTCTCTAACTTTTTCAAAGGCCTTTCCATTACAGAGAAAGCATGAACTATTTTTGCATTGTGTTCTCTTATATTCGCTAAAAGAACCTCTTTATTTGCCTTTAAATCATTCAGCTGGTTATATTCCTTGCTTTTTATTAAATCTTCAATTTCCTTTTCGGTATCTTCTTTATTTTTTATTAAGCCTTCTTTAATTTTTTCTTTATCTTTTAATATACCTTCAAATTCATTTTTTTGTTTTATTTTATTTTTTAAATTGATTATATTATTTTTTATATCATTGATTTTTTCTATATTAGTACCCTGTATAATATTTTTTAACTCTTTAATCAAACTATCTAAATTCTTAATGTTAATAGCTATATTCCTGCTTTCATGAGCAAAAAACTCCTGTAAGATATGATAAGATTTAACAGTAGATTTGCCAAATTTTTCTAGGCTTAAATTAAAATTATTGCAAAATTCTAGTAAAACGGGGTAATCATCTTTTTCTAAATCAATCCCCCTTAGAAAATTATTAACCGCTAAAATATAGGATTTTCTATTGCCTTCCATAAACTGTGTTTCCTTAACACTTATCTTAGGATTTTGTAGTTTTGCTGTACTTAATATTGCTAAACTATCCTTTGTTTTTGTCATATCTTCTTTTACTTTATTTTTTAGGTCCTTAATCTTAACATCTAAATCAGTAAAAATCTTATCAGATTTACCCTTGAACCAATCTTCTAATTCTTCTATTTTGATTTCTTCTTTCTCTACTTTCTCTTCTTTTGACCTAGAAAACAGTTTTTTTAAAAAATTAAACATTCTAAAAAAAGGGAATGAAAAGGGATTTAAAAAGTTATATATTCTCTAGTATAAACAAATCCTCAATCCTGCAATTAAAGATCTTAGCCAGTTTAAAAGCTAATTTCAAGCTAGGATCATGCTTTCCTAACTCTATTGCATTTATTGTCTGTCTTGTGACATTAAGGCTTTCTGCGAGGTCTTCCTGCCTCAGTTTAAGTAGTTTCCTGTATTTTTTGATGTTATTGTTCATAATGTAAATAATATTATACATTTACTATATAAATTTTTCTATTTTGTAAATAATGTTTTACATTTAGACAAAAAGAAAGTTTAATATAATCATTAATAAAATAGTTTTAATATGAGAAAGAGAATAGCTAAAAAGATTAAAGCGAAAAAGGAAGCTAGGGAGTTAATCCCAGAGCTATTAAAAAAGGCTAAAGCAGCCTATAAAAAGCCCAATAAAAAGCTTTCTAAGACCTATTCTAAAAAGATAAGATACTTATCCATGAAATATAAGATAAAGCTGGCGAAGAGGATTAAAAGGCAGCTCTGCAAGCATTGTTATGGTGTGTTAATACCATCTGTAAACTGCAGGATAAGGACAAAACAAGGCAAATTAATTATCTATTGTATGGAATGTAAAAAATACACAAGAATCCCTCTTAAATAATTCACTACTTTAAAATAGCAACAAAAACGAAAGGTTTATATATAAGCTATTTCTCACTGTTTTATACAAAAATGAGCCTTTTAGAAAAGATAGATACAAAAGAAGATACTGAAAAAACAAGTGAAGAAAAAAGAAAAATTGTAGATAAAGAAGTGAGAAAGCTAAGAGAATATGAAAGATTAGGTTTTATAAGTGAGTAAAATGGAAGATTTAAAAACTTCAATGGACGATGAATTTGAATTTGATGAAATTAGGGGAGCCCATGGAAAAAAGCCAAAGATGGCTGTTTTGAACAAGAAAAAGCTTAGTTCATACGAGATGGATGAGCTATTTCTAGATTTCTAGAAAATCTTTTATATACCCTCTTATTCTCTCAAACTATGTACAACCTAGAACTATCCAAAGCAATAAAAGAAATTAGAAAGCAGAAAGCAAAAACAGTCTGCATCCAATTACCTGATGGCCTAAAACCAAAAGCAAAGGAAATTGTTGATAGAATTGAAAAAGAAACTAATGCTAAATGTGTAATTTGGTTAAATTCTTGTTTTGGTGCGTGTGATGTTCCTGATTTAAAGGTTGATTTATTGATTCAGTGGGGGCATTCTGAGTTTAGAAAATGAACTGGGTAATTCTTGTTTTAATCGCAACAGTATTATGGGCTATAGCAGCCATAATAAACAAGTTTTGTAGAGTCAGATACATAGAAAACTCTCTAGGCTATCTCATCTTTATAACACCTACAGGTTTATTTGTAGTAATTTTATTATTTTTTGAACCCTTTACCCTACTAAAAGGTACAGAAGCTTTTTTTGCAATCTTAACAGGGATGGTAATTACCATTGGTTATTATCTCTATTTAGAAGCCATTCATAAAGAGGAATTATCAAGGGTCTTCATATTATTCGGAATATCTCCTTTGTTTGTTTTGTTCCTGTCATCTATTTTCATTAAAGAAGTTTTAACCATAAATCAGTACATTGCATTTGCTTTAATCTTCATAGGTTCTACTTTAATATCTTTCAAAAAAGTAGAACAGAAAATTAAGTTAACTATCGGAGCTTTATTGGTTTTATTATCCGCATTATTTTTCTCTATTCACAATGTTATTTTAAAGTACATTTCAGAAATCAATTTAACAACCGTAATGTTTTATAGAGAATTAGGATATTTAATTTCAATTTCATTAATCTTATTATTATCATCAAAAGCAAGAGAACATACAAAAAAGGTTATCAATGATTTAAACTTAAAGAAAACAGCATTAGTGTATAGTGCAGAAATATTGGGCATAACAGGTGTTTTTCTAGCTTATCTCGCAATACAGCGAGGCCCTATCTCATTGGTTACTGTAACCCAGAAGTTTGAAACAATATTTATCTTAATTCTCACACTAATCATCTCCAGATTTTTCCCAAAAATCCTAAAAGAAAAAACTGACATCAAAACAATAACTATAAAGATAATCTCAATAGTTCTAATGTTAACAGGATTATATCTAATTGTAATATAGCAAACCCTTAGAAAGATTTAAAAAGTCTGGGTTTGATAGAGTAGATATGCGTAAAGATAAAAAAGGAGCCATGGAAATCTCTGTTGGTGCCATTGTTGTTTTAATTTTGGCAATAACCTTTCTTAGCTTAGGTCTTGTTTTTATAAAAGGGATTTTAGGAAAGATGTTCTCAAAATTTGACGAGCAAATCTCACAAGAACCAGAGCCTCCTGCACCAACTTTATCTGATTCTATAACATTATCAAGAAATCCGATCAAAGCAAAAGAAGGTACTGTTGAAGCAATTAAAATCAGTATTTTAAATCCATCCCAAAAAGACTGGGTCAACCGCCAGTTTATCAAAACAGAAAACATGTGCAGTAAAGTTGATGGAGTATGTTTTATAGATATTGAGGATACAACAGAAACTTGCGATACAAAGGATAACGCTAAAAAAAACGATCCAGACTGTAATTATGTCTTTTTTCCTAAATGTAGCCCACCAGAAGACAAGGATGACAAATCCTGTTTAATCAGTAATATTGATGACAGAACACTTACAAAAGGAGACCTGTATTGTCCAATGGAGCCTGGAACATTACCTGACGCTGATTGCAACCCAAAAGAAGGGGTTGAAATATACCTAAGTTGTGATGAAAAAGTCATGGAAAAACCATTTAAAAGAAGTGTAGGCTCTATTAAAACAGGAGAGTACAAAACAAACATACTGCTTTTAAGATTAAAAAGCAAAATACCAGATGACCAATATCTATGCCAGATTAGAATATTTGCAGAAGATAAAGAATATATGGAGGATTTAGTAGTGAGAATTGAAAATGAATAAAATAATAATTGGATCAGATCATGCAGGTTTTGAGTTAAAGGGAAAAATAAGCTTGTATTTAAAACAACTAATGTATGATATTACAGACTTAGGTGTGTACTCAGAGAAACCAGTAGATTATCCATTAATAGGAAGAAAGGCAGCAGAAAAGGTAGCAAAAACCAACTCAATAGGAATACTTGTCTGCGGCTCTGGCATAGGAATGTGTATGGTTGCAAATAAAATAAAAGGTGTAAGGGCTGCATTATGTTATAATGAAGAAACTGCTAAAGTAGCAAGAAAGCATAATAATGCCAATATTCTCTGCTTGGGTGCAAGAACTGAATCAGCAAAAAATTACAAAGAAATAATTAAAACATTCCTGAAAACAGATTTTTCAAAAGAAGAAAGACACAAAAGAAGAGTTAAACAAATTGATGCTTTATGAATGTCTTAAATTATTCTCTAACAGCAGTAATTGCTTATCTTGGCTTATTTATTGGCTTTATTTTAGCAATAACAGCAAAAGAAGAGCTAAAAGCAGGAAAAAAATACTTTATTTTTTTACAAAAAGTAATTTTATTATTGATTTTTATTTTTTTATTATTGTTTATTGATTTAGATTATATATTGGTTTTATTAATATTGGCTTTTATTATAGTTGCAGTGCTAAAAAGAAGAACGAAATTTAATGAATTGCCCTATATATACATAATCCTTGCAGTTATATTCTATCTATCCTCAAAAAAACTAAACCTATTCATAATAGAATCATCATTGATTTTTTTATACGGGCTGCCGACAGGAAGTTTATTGACAAAGAGAGATAAAAAAGAAACAGTAATTAATATTCTAGCAAATATTCCATTTATTCTAATAGCAATAATATTATTTTTAATCTTCTAAAACAACTTCTTAACCTTAAGAGGGCTAACCATCAATATAGCCAGAAATAAATAAATGTAAGGATAAACCTCAACAGGAACTCTAAGAATATAAATTAAAGGAATTACTATACCATTAACAGTAATAGGCATACCTGCAAACTCTCCTGTAAATTCCATTATATTGTATCTTGCTAACCTTAAAACTCCTGCAAACAAAAACAAAGCAAAAATAATTAAAGCAAAATTTGTTTGGATAAGAGAAAAACCAAAGATTGCCGGAGCAACACCAAAGCTGATGGTATCTGCTAAGCTGTCAAGCTGCTTTCCAAATTCACTATCCCTCTTAATCAATCTTGCTACCTTGCCATCCAGATAATCAAAACCAACCGCAAACAATAAAGCAATAATAGCAAAAGAATATTCTTCATTTATTATCAATAATATTGCAATTAAACCCATAAATATATTCAAAAAGGTAAACAAATCTGGCAGCCTTATTAATTTCCTGAATCTTATCTCCTCCAGCTCTGTTTTATACCTGACAACCCTTATACCAGATCTAAACAAAGTTGTAATAAAAGAAAGGACAACAAATGCTATTGAAATCCATATTAAAACATAATCCAAGCGGCCTGTTAAAATAACAAATAATGTAAATATCTGTATAAAAACACTAACCTTATCAATAACATTAGATCTGAAAATTGTTTTAGTATTTTTTATAAGAACAAATAAAGCACCAGATATAACCAATAAATCCTTTGCTAAAAAAACAGCCATAATCCAAAAAGGTAATATTCCTTTTAAGAATAAAGCAATGGCTGCTAAGTTAATAAGCAGTTTATCAGCAAAAGGATCCAGTATAGACCTCAATTGACTCCTTATCTTACTTCTTTTTGCCAAAAGGCCGTCTAAAAAAGCAACGAAAGCTGTTAGAACAAATAAATAAAGAGCAAGATTATTTCTTGAAGAATAAATCAATAAAAAAACAATAAAAGAAAGAAAGATTCTTAACAAAATCAAAGTTAAACCAACTTTCATTCCCTTAATTGCAAACTTTTTTGGTTTAATCATTCTCAAAATAAAAACCACAATTTTCCTGAGTTATATGCTCTTTTGCGCTTCTGGGATATTTCCTGCAATTTAATGGCCTAAATTTGTATATTTTACAGATTGCTTTATCACCCTTATAATCTAAAAAAATACATGGATTTGGCAATTTACAACATTCACTGCAATTATTACATGAACCTTTTCTTCCTTTTTGAAGAGGAAGTATAGATGTTATTGTCCTAACAATCTTACCCGCATAATTATCCTTCATCTTAATATTCTGCTAAAATTGTTTCACCAGCTTTAACATAGCCCCCAACCTTAACTTTTAATCGCGCTTTTTTAGGCAATATCAAACTTACCTGACTCCCCAATACAATCCTTCCTATCTTTTTGCCTTTATTAATCTTCTGATTTTCCTTAACAAAACATTCTATTCTTCTTGCTAAAAAACCAGCTATTTGTATCACTTTAATCTTTTCAAGTTTTTTATTTTTGATTATTATTTCATTCTTTTCGTTTTGTATTCCATTCTCGAATTTATCTCCATAAACAGCGTTCTTAAAACTGCCAGGGGAATGTTTGGTACTTAATACAGTTCCTTCTATAGGAGATCTTTGTATATGAACGTTAAATAGATTCATCATTATGGTTATTAAGTAACCGTCTTTGCAGTTATTAGGCATTAATGTTTTAATTTTTCCTATAAGCCCTTTTTTTATCTTTAGTTTATTGATATCTTTTAATCTTACTATCTTGATGATCTTCCCATCAGCAGGAGCCACTATATTATTGCCAGAAGGAATTTTTCTTTTTGGGTCTCTTAAAAAAATGAATTTATAAGATAATAAAAACAAAACAAAAAGCAATAAAAATAAAATAATAATTATTACCATTTTTCTTTTCTTATTCGTAAATAATAAGCAGCATGATTAACCAAGATATGACCTATGATACTGATAATAGCTATGAAAAATATCCTCATCCATGTTATATTGACAAGAATGCCTACTAAAACCAAAGCTCCAATAACAAAATCAAGCTGATCCCATGGAACAAATCTTTCTCCTGGTTTGATATTTAATCTTCTTTTAATGAAACTTTCAATCAAGTCACCAAAAAGGGCGCCAAAACCAAATAAAAATCCAATTATAAACCAATTTGAATAATCAATAAAGCTTAAATTTCCAAAAAAATTCAATTTATATAATAAAAACTGGAAATAGGCTATAACTATTGCAAACAAAATACCAAAAATCAATCCCCTGAATGTCTTGTTTTTACCAAATATGTTTTTATCAAAATCAATAGGAACAGCTAATTTTTTAAACCATTTTTTAGCAATAACAGGAGCCATATTTGCAAAATATGCAGGCATCATAAAATAAAAGCATTTTAATATAAAAAACCACATATTTACCACCACCTCAACACATGCTTTTTAAAAAAGCTAAAAGTGCTGCCAGCAAGCCCAGTTACATTGCTACCTCCAGCCTTTGTTTCCCTTTTCCTTAGGGCATCCCTAAGGTCATCATCAAATAAGGTAAAGCTTCTTCCAACCTCAAAGGAAAAATGTGCATCTGATCCTCCAGTCTTGGCTAAATTAAACTTTTCTGCAACTCTCATTGCTTTCCTATTACCAAAATAAGAAGTTCTAGCATTATAACATTCAACAGCATCTAAATATTTTTTAATATTAATCCCCTTAACCTTTGATCTTAAGTGAGGTAATAGCCTAAAAGGATGTGCAAGAATAACAATCCCACCTTGTTTTTTAATTGCATCAACAACACTAAAAAATTCTCTTGATTTTATTTCTTTATTAACATACAACCCCAAAACATGCCCTTTATCTGTGCTTACTTCTATAGCTGGAATAACCTCAAAATCCTTATCTTTATTTGCCTTACTAACTTCTATTCCACCTTTAATAGTATCATGGTCTGCAACAGCTATTCCATCTAACCCTACTTTCTTAGCTATTTTCAAAATTGTCTCAGGCCTTAAAACAGAACAGGCTGAATAATGCGTATGTATGTGCAAATCATATTTCATTAAACCACCTTATAAACCTTAGAAAAGAGCTAATTTAAAAAAGTTTGCATTAACGCAAATTATTTAAACGAATCAATAATAATTCTTTTTATAATGAAAATAGACAAAGCCTTAATACAACATATTGCAGAGCTAGCAAGACTAAAATTGACAGAAAAGGAAATAAAAAGATTTTTGCCGCAGTTAAAAGAAATTTTTAATGCATTTTCTAAACTAGATGAAGTAAATACAGATAATACTAAACCATTATTCCAACCTGTTGAATTGAAAAATATGATGAGAGAAGATAAGGTAAAAGCTTGTTTAAGCCAGGAAGAAGCATTATCTAATTCAAAAGAAAAGAAAGACGGTTATTTTAAAGGGCCGATGGCAGTGTAAGATGAACAAAGCAATATATCTAATCTTAATAACAACCATGCTCATAGTCGGTTGTTCAGGGGGTAATACAATGGACAAAAAAATTGCAGTTTTCGAAACAAATAAAGGAACATTTGAAATAGAGCTTTTCACAGAAAAAGCACCAATAACAACAAAAAACTTTATTGATTTAACCAATAAAGGATTCTATAATGGTTTAATCTTCCATAGAGTTATTGACGGATTTATGATTCAGGGTGGGGATCCGGATGGAAGAGGCACAGGCGGTCCTGGCTACACTATAGATGACGAATTCCATCCTGACTTAAAGCATGATGCTGAAGGGATATTATCAATGGCAAACGCAGGCCCTAATACAGGAGGCTCACAATTCTTCATTACATTAGCTCCAACATCATGGCTGGACGGCAAACATGCTGTTTTTGGGAAAGTTGTTAGTGGAATGGATGTTGTAAAGGCTATTGAAAAAGTTCCAACTGGTGCAGGTGATAAGCCGGTTGAGGATGTTATTATGAACAAGATAACAATTAAATAAGATGGACATAAAAAAGATAATAGGGGAAACAAAAAAAATAAATAAAGAATATCGTTATTTTAATATAATCAATGAAGAGCCAAAAAAAGAAGGGAATGGCAGATTAAATAATATAGCAGTTTCTGTAAAGGATTGTATATGTGTTAAATATATGGAGTCAAGAGCTGGCTCTAAAATTCTGGAAGGTTATGAACCAGTTTTTGATGCAACCGTTGTTGAAAAAGTGAAGAAAGAAGGTGGGGTTATAATTGGAAAAACAGCTCAGGATGCTTTTGGTTTTGGTTCTTTTTCGGTTAATGTCGGAAAGGATATGAAGATTCCATTAAATCCGTTTGATAAAGAAAGAGCAT
>Ga0209976_10001139_pt1 | contig 15965 bp, 20 predicted proteins | sample SumtaG_FD_182806 | JGI IMG/M metagenome (GOLD analysis project Ga0209976, IMG submission 182806) | Deep subsurface microbial communities from Indian Ocean to uncover new lineages of life (NeLLi) - Sumatra_00157 metaG (SPAdes) (version 2) | ecosystem: Environmental > Aquatic > Marine > Oceanic >...
TGATGTAAGCGAGGAGATATATGCGAAAACAGGGAAGATGTGGAAAAAAGAATCCGAAGGACATCGTAGTAATGCTGCAAAACGTTTTATGATTAAAATGTTCCTTCAAGACCTTTATGCTGCATGGCGAACACTTGAAGGATTGCCGGTGAGAGAACCTTACGGTGAGGAATATCTGGGGAAAAAACATAGCGCATGATAAATAATGCCATCTGTTAAGAGAAAACCAGGAAAAGTGAGCGAGCCAGGTAATTGGAGAAAACCATGCTTCGGGAGCGAGCCACCAAAGATGAGAAACCCAGAATATTAGAGCGGGCCATGACGGAAGAGAAAACCATTTATGCCGAGCGAGCCATTTCATACGAGAAGCCCAGCTGAGGGGAGCGAGCCAGAGAATGAGAGAAAACCAGAGGGAAGAAGCGAGCCATTTAATATGAGAAAATCAAGCTAAAAGAGCGAGCCATGGCGGAAGAGAAAACCAGTTATGTAGAGCGAGCCATCGCACAGGAGAAAACCATCGAGAAGGAGCGAGCCAAGACATTTGAGAAAACCATATAGAGAGAGCGAGCCATGATTGAAGAGAAAACCATTCGGCATGAGCGGAGGTCTGGTATGGTAAGGTTCCTATTGGGATTTTATTGTCCCAATAGGATTTATTAAGGAGACCATTAATGGTAATGAGTGATCTTGTCCTTGGGGCAGGTCCGAAGGACTCAATTTAAGGAGGTAACCACAATGAAAATATCAAAGACAATCTTGGAGAACAAAAGTTATGAAGACCGGTGGGCTTATCTTATCCGGGGATGTAATCGGAAAGCACTTTATAGGTTTTTAAAGTTCCATAATAATAACAGGCATATTTTCCGGGACCTGTTGGAAAAGGCTGAAGAGCAGTGGACTGAAAATTGGTATCGGACGTCTGTGTGGCTGATGTTAAATATTATAAGGTGGGGGCCAGGTGCTACGGTTGACATGGACTCTAAGTATAAAATAAATAATAACTATTTTGCGTTTTACGCCCGGTTATTGATGGCGAGGCGACCGAAGTTTGTGGGCTGGATTGAAATAAAATCATTTAAAGGACAACTCTCATGATAGTATGGAAATCCAGAATCAGTGCTATTGAACAGCGGGTGACTGTTTGTATTCCAGACGGGTCTAGCTTCATGGCTGCCCGGACACAAGGTCATGATATTTCTATTTGGTATACTGTGCCGGACATATACGCCCGGCTAGTGATGGTGGAGTTTATAGTTGTTGGCACTGGAAAGGAAATAGTTTTGAACGACAACGAAACTTTATATCACTGGGGCACAGTTCAGGAAGAGGGTTATGTCCTTCATATTTTTCAAGTGCTACCGGGGGATGGTGGATGAGAGCATACATCGGGATTGATAATGGGGTGAGTGGATCGTTGGCATTAATTATACCGGGCTTTACGGGATTTAAACCGATGCCTTCAAATAAGGAACAGAGCTATACCAAGGCCAAGGCTCAGATTACCAGAGTCGATTGGAGGCGACTTGACATAACACTGGCGACGTGGTGTCATTATGGGGATGAAAGTATCCGAGTGTTTATTGAGCGTCCATTTGTAAACCCGAAAGGATTCAAGGCGACTGTGAGTGCGCTTCGCTGCCTTGAAGCGACTTTGATTTCTATCGAGAAAGCTCGGCTATCCTATGAATACGTTGATAGTAGGCAATGGCAAAAGGTTTTGTTACCAAAAGGGTGTAAGGGGCTGGACCTGAAAACAGCTTCAAGGGATATCGGATGCCGATTATTTCCAGAGCACTCTGTAGCGATTAAAGAACATAAAGACGCTGATTCGTTATTGATCGCAGAATGGGCGCGAAGGGAGGGATTATGAATTTAGGCGACTTGGATGAACATATGGAAAAGATTGACCAGAACAAAAGGATGGTCGACCGGGTACAGCATTGCATTGATGAGGGTCATGAATGCAATGACTGGGAAACGGAGTTCTTGAGTAGTATCATGGATTGGCTGATGCAAGGCCGTCCCTTATCAGATCGGCAACAAACCGCGCTGGAAAAAATTGAATATTTAGTCTCCTGGGGGCGGGAGTCTTACTGGACGGAGTTCGGGTGTGGTCATTGATAAGCTGACTGTGACTATTACGAAAACCGCTGACGGTAAACGCGATTATGTACAAATCATGAGTGAAGACATGTTGTCTATTAATACGGTATTTATAGCCGACTATATTAAACTACAGGATCACAGAGATGAAACTGATAAGGGCAAAGAACAAAGTTAGTTGTATGGGGTGCGGCCAGGTAGTTAGACTGATTGAGACTGATAATATAATCCATCGTGGTAATGGTTGGGTGAACTACCAGTGTCCGAATTGTGATCATGTAACAATGCGTATTGCTGTTGAAATTGAAAACACTTATTATCGAGAGAAGAGGCGACGAAGAGTATATTGGTGGAAGTGTGAGGACTGCGGTGAAAACTATCCGAAGTTTAGTCCGGGTGAGCCGAGAAAGGGCTGTCCTACATGTGGTCAGCGGGGAGTAAAAACCTTTGTTAAAGAAGTAAAGGAGAAGCTGTGAAAAGTCTTAGCGGTCATAAACCATTTGAGGTTATATATATTGATGCTATGAATCTATTGACACGAAGTTATCATGGAATGCGTGATTTAGAGCATCTAGGGAAAAGGACTGGTATGATTTATGGCCTTGCCCGATTTTGTATTGATTGGAAACGGAAATCCCCGGATATGAAGTTTGTTATGGTCTGGGAAGGTAAAGACTCTTGGCGGAAAGCAAAATGGCCGATCTACAAATCAAAACGGATTGCTCAGTCTTCAGAAGAACGCAAAGTTTTCTGGGGTTGTATAGACCGAATAAAGGAAGTTTTGCCAGGCATGGGAATAGCTCAGGTGTGGGCGGATACCTATGAAGCGGATGATGTTGTATGGAGTCTTGCTCAGGCAGAAGAACGAAAAGCAATATATTCTTCGGGTGACTGGGATTGGTGGCCCTTGATTGATTATGGGTCAGTTCTTTATCAACATAAGGATATGTTGACTGTGGAAGATATGCGATTTCGATTTGCAAAGAAATACAATGCACCTGCTATCGATCCGAGTCGCATGTGGTTGTTTAAAGTGCTCTGTGGGGACGCGTCTGATACTGTGCCGGGAGTTCCTAGATTTCTGAAGAAGGTGGCGGCAGCATTATGCAATTTTGATGATATTGATGAGACAACGCTAGTTGAGGGGCTTAATCGTTTGGAAGAGTTTAAGTGGGCCAAAAAGATTGTGGAGCATCGATGGGTGGTAGATCGCAATCTTGAGTTGTTGTTATTAGATGTGGTAAGTTGGAAAGACATGGATTGGATTGAAAGTAATTATTCTGAAGCCGAGTTTGGAGATGTTTTATTGAAGAGCGGAATGGAAGGTCTTTATGACCGGTTTATGGAGGTTAAATAGATGGACGAGATACCCACAGATGACATCATGGAGAAATACGGGGTATTGTCACAGGAAAAACAGCAGGCAGTCACAAACCTGTTGAAGTCGACATCGTATTTATCTATATGCGCCCAGGACAAAAAAGGAAACGAGATAACCTTGGATTGGAAGGCGAACCAACAAATGTCGATTCATTTGATAATGGGTATTATCTTAACAGGGAGAAATGAATTCGGGAGACTATGGGCGGAACACTTAAAGAAAAAGATATCCCAGATGGCGTAGACTACTGGCCTGAATGTACGTTATGTCCGAAGCTGTGTGCTAATACGATGAACGTATGCATGGAAGGGGACGGTCCGAGTAACGCTGATCTAATGATTGTGGGGGAAGCCCCCGGTGAAAACGAGGACGATCTGAATAGGCCCTTTGTTGGTATGGCGGGGCAGCATTTACGTGACGATATTTTAGTACCGGCGGGGATTCCTGAATCAAAGATTCGCTTTACTAATTCGAATCGATGCCATCCACTGAAGAACAAGACACCCAGTATTACTGAAATCAAGAAGTGTCGGCGATACCTTGAGGCTGAGATCAAAGCCGTCAAGCCGAAAGTAATTGTGGCGATGGGAAACGCACCCTTGGCGTCGATGTTACAATCTTTCTATAAAGGTGGTGCGGAAGAGGGTACAGCAAAAAAGACTGATGGCAAAGTGAGTGGGATTTCTTTTTGGCAAGGTAATCTGGTCTGGCTTCAGGAGTTTAACTGTTGGATGATGCCTACGTTTCACCCTTCATATTGTATGCGGAACGAACGGGCGCATTCGATATACAGTACTAACCTTGTAATTGAGGATATGCGGGAAGCCTGGGAGCTGGCGCAGGAAGAACGACCGAAGTTTGAGGTCCCGGAATCGATAGTGATATCTGATGTAATCCGGGCCGCTACGGTAATCGAACAAATGTGGGTGTCAAAGGTGTTTGCTTTTGACATTGAGACAGGGGGAACCGGTCGATCAAGGGATAAGCATATGATAGGTTGTTCGTTTGCCAATTCCCCGGATAAGGGATATTACATCCCTACGGAGATATTGCTTAAAAATGTTGCGGTATTGAAAAAGTTTACCAAGTTGATCACGAGTAAGAAACACTATAAAATTATGCACAATGGGGCCTACGAGGTTCGGATACTTGCTATGGCTCAAAATATTAAAATCAATGGGGTTAGATATTTCGATACGATGATGGCCGCTCACTTAATAAACGAGAACTTTTCAAAGCGGTTGAAAGACCTTGCTTGGATACATACACATTTCGGCGGTTATGATTTAGAGTTGGAAAAGTATCGGATCGCGAATAAAATCAAAGAGGATTACGGTGCAATCCCATTGGAGACGCTTGGACCATACGGCGCGCTTGATGCTGTAGCTACCTGGGTCATTTATACGAAGTTAAAACCCATGTTGGAAGACGAGGGTGTGTCCCCATTATTTAACAAGATTGTTATGCCGGTGCGTCGTGTAATGAGTGACGCTGAAATTAATGGGATATATGTTGATGAAGCGCGAGCTAAAGAGCTTAGTAACCTATGTATTCAAGCGAGTAGCTTGTTATCACAAGAGGTCTATCGGTGTGCTGGTCAGTCATTTAATATAGCGAGTCCGAAACAGCTTCAGGATATATTATATAATCAAATGCATTTCCTTCCTTTGAAGGAACTAAAGACAGGTTTTAGTGCGGACGCCGAAAGTATTGATTTTATAGCGACACAACCGAACAGTGAAATTGCTGAGTTCCTTTCAGATAGATCGTATGTTAATACACTCTTGACTACTCATATCGGACAAGCGCTTGCATACCGATGGCCTGAAGACGGTCGGGTTCATACAAACTATAATTTGACAGGTGCGGTAACCGGGCGGGCTAGTTGTTCGCAGCCGAGTTTACAGAATGTCCCTCAAGACCGGCTTGTAAGATCGCTTTATACAGCGAGTCCGGGCAACCTCATCGTAGAGGCGGACTTGAAGAGTGCGGAGATCGCCACAATAGCTGCGGTCAGCGGTGAAGAGATGTTTATCCATGCGTTTAAGGAAGGGTTGGATATCCATTCGGAGACATACAAGACGATCTATGATTTGCCTGATAGTTATGTGTGTACAAAGCTAGAACGTCGAATGGCGAAAACAATTAACTTCGGGCTTGTCTACGGGCTTAGTGCTATGGGATTGGCACGGCGTTTACGTATTACTATTGACGAAGCGGCTGCGTTTATTAATTTGTACTTTGAACGGCTACCAAACGTTGCACGATGGATGAACCGACAAAAAGCATTGGTCAGGAGGGATGGTTATGTAGTATCTATGTTTGGTAGGAAGCGGCGTATTCCTTATGGGCTCTCTGATAAGTGGGCTGATCAAGGCCGGGCCGAGAGACAGGCAATGAATAGTCCGATCCAGTCAGGTGCGGCGGACTACACTTATATAGGTCTTATTAGATTGCGCCGGGCTATTATCAAAGCACACTTGGATGGAAAGATTGTCCATACTGTACACGACTGTGGGTTGGCCGATACGCCAAAAGTTGAAGTACCCCGGATGGTAGAGCTGTTTACGGAAGCGTTTGAGACTCCGGTAAAGGCTATGCCTATTAAGATGCAGGTTGATGTGGAAGTCAATAAACGGTGGGGACAAAATAACGAATCAAGGTTGCAAGAAATCTTTGATAAGATTGATATTAAATTAGTAGCATAGGTTGAAGAATGAAAAAGTATCAAATAATTTATGCTGATCCACCGTGGTACGAACACGGAGCAGGTCATTATCCAAGAAGCGCTGATAGACATTACCCTATAATGAAAACTAAAGATATTATTGATTTACCTGTGAATAAAATTACTTGTAATAATGCACATCTTTATTTGTGGGTTGTTAATAATAGACTGCAAGATGGATTTAAAGTTATGGAGGCGTGGGGTTTTAAGTACATAACCATAATTACATGGGTTAAAGCGGAAGATCAAAGAAATTTAGGATTTGGTTATGTATTACAACATTTTGGATTAGGTCAATATTTTAGAGGTCTCACCGAACATTGTTTATTTGGCGTCAAAGGTTTTTTACCTTATAAAGTAAATATTGATAATAAAAGACAACAGGGTAAGACTGTGATACTCGCTCCAAGAGGAAAATATTCACAAAAACCTGATGTAATGCGTGAAATGATTATAAAAGTTTCAGATAGAAGTGGTTACAATAAGATAGAGTTATTCGCAAGAGAAAAAACTAAAGGATGGGATGTGTGGGGTAATGAAGTAGAAAGTGATGTAAAACTATAAACAATTTTAGGAGGGAGTAAATGATTGTTCAAGCAATGAAGTATAAGAAGCTATTACGAGCGAATGGGGTCGGTGCTTTTGGAGACGTGGAATATGGCATCGAGGATGGTGTCATATTGCGGACCTCCGAGGTGAAGACAACTGATGTTAGTGGGACTGCCCGGATATATTTTAATGACCGGCGCGAGCAAGCGATGACAGGCCGACGGTTTGATCCGATGCCGTCAGGTCTCGTTCTTCTACGACCTGGGGCGTTTTACCAAGTTTTTTCGACTATAGAAATCATTAAACCGTTGCCGGAAGGTGTGTCGGCTGCTATAGTCCTGAACACTGATGCATCGGAGGTTTTGATGTTGGCGACATCTCCATTCCGGGAAGGATTTCTGGGGTTGGTAACTTTTATGGTCCATCCTTTTCGAAAGATTGAAATGGAGAAAATGACCTCACTTGCGAGCCTGATGTTCTTTGAAGAGACCGCCAATATCGACGACGAATGGCTGAAAACGCTTGATGCTAAGATATCTGCTAAGGTTTTAAAGAAGATCGGTATGGCCCCGAAAAAGGCCAATTCTAATAGAACCAAAACTGGAAAGCAATCGGACAACAAAAAGTCTGTAGACGTTGTGATTGTGTCAGAAAATCCAGATGATGTTGATGTTTTGGATGGTTCAGACGAAGACAAAAAGGATGTGTTGCCGGTCAAAGAAATCTGAGGTAGTCATTATAATCTGAGAGAGGTTTATTTTGAGAAAGCGTAAAGTATATTGTATTGGTTGTGCGAACTTATTAGTACTGAGTGGAACGGAAAGTCATGTTCCCCTGTGTGTAGCGACTGCTAAGTTTGTAAACGGACCGCTCCGAACAAGGGTTGATGTAGTGGGTGCAATCTCGGCAGAGAAGCGAAATATCATCAATAATTGTGAACATAGAACGTCAATAAGTCGACGTGCATGGGAGTTTAAAAAATGGCTTTTGTGGAGGTTAAATAGCGATGGCAACAGTGAAGAAGTTAAAAAAGCTGATCTCCAAGACTACTCAGTCAAAAGAGAGTTCGACCGTAAAAAAGAAATCCTTGCCGGTCCCGATGAAAACCCTGTCGACAAAACCGTCCGGAAAAGTACCGACAAAGATAACAAAAAAGGCTCCGGCAAAGGAGACAAAAAAAGTACCGACAAAGGTAGTAAAAGAGTCTTCGGTAAAGGCAGTGAAAAAAGTCTCCGCAAAGAAAGCGAAAACCCGGACGTACTCTCTGTCGGGGGACTTGACGATCACAACGAGTCCAGTTCTGGCAGTCCGGTCGGACGCTAAGATTTTCAAGACACCGGAGATAGTAATAGACTCAAAAGGTAATATGTTCACAAAGACGGTTCTTGAATTGACGCTTGACAACCGAAGAGCTATAGCGGTTCTGGATGCTGAACAAGTGGAAATCTTATTGAAACTTTTGAGGGTAGCTGAGTATGCAGACTAAACTACACATTGATTTACTACGTGATCGGGTGAAGAATTATCTTGCTCGGATACCTGGGATGGAAATTGAAGACGACGCGCCTACTGCGGTAGTATTGGCTCCTGTGGAAGCGGGGATGAGCCAGTTTATAAAAGTGGAGAATATACCGGACCTAAAAAACTTACCATTCATACCGGAACGGATGCGGGACTTTGCATTCAGGTACGCGACTGAATATAAGCCGAGCAAGTTCTGGGCGAAGGAATATGGTGTGTCCCTCAAGGCAATCGATAGATGGTTGGGACACGAGGGCGTTCGGGGATACATAGCGATAGCCCGGTATGAGCAGCGTATGTTTAACCTGGCACAACATGTGGTCATGCAACGGAACGTCTATAAAACGATCAATGAACTTCTGAGATCGAAGATCACCGGGGATACAATTGAGGCTATTGGAAAGATGGCCCGTTTCGTTTATTCTGTGCTGAATAACCCTGGGGAAGCGCCGGGTCAGGCCAAAAGTACACTGAATCTGAATATAGGGTATACCCCGGATGCTCTGGCGGTGGAAAAACCAAATCCATACGCCAAGGAACGAACTGTGTCCGCACAAGAACTGGCGGCCCTGGAACGAGATATCGAAGAATTGGAAATCATCTCTGAAGGCCTGAATGGAGAAGACGGGGATAAGGATGAGTAATGTAATTGATGCCGCAGACGCCCGGATACAACTATTTGATAAGAAATCGGAATATAGAGACAAAAGACAGGTCGGAGTTAACTTTGATCTGGAAAAGTGCCGGGCGTTATGGTGGGCCAGGTACAATCATAAGAATACCCGGTTTCACTCTATGACATTTAAGAACCTGCCTTATCTTTTTGAATTGTACCGGCTCATTGGGAATACTCCCTTTATGGTGGTGGAGAAGAGCGTTCAATGTGGGTTATCTGAGCTATTCATTATACAGTCACACGTTGAAGCGGGAGAGATGGGTTTGACTGTGATGTATGTGCTGCCGAAGTATGAGCTTCGGAACCGGTTTGTGAACAACAGGATTTATAAACTGCATAAACGCGCTCCGGCGTACAGTGTTCTGGTCTTTCAGTCGGAGACGAAAGTGCATAGAACTTCATTGATGCATTTTGGTACGGGTACACTTGCGTATGTAGGATCGAATGTCCAGGACGAGTTTATTGAGATACCGGTTGACAGTGCATATGTGGATGAAAAGGATCGGTGCAACCTGGCAAACCTTCTCATGCTCCCTGACCGGCTCACAGCAAGTCCGTATGGATTTGAAAGGGAGATCGGTAACCCGACTGTGGAAGGTTTTGGGATAGACGAACGATATGCAGAAAGCAGTCAGGGTAAATGGAATCTGAAATGCCCGAGTTGTAATAAGTGGTTTGTGCCGGACTTTTTTCAACATGTTGTTATCGAGTCCGGGACAAATACCTTTACGCCGCGAGACAGGGATGCGGACCCGGACCCTCAAGTGATGGGAGACGAGTCGGAGTTTCGATTGATCCATGACTGTGGATCGCCGGTCAATCGTCTGGCTAAGGGTGAGTGGGTCTCTGCATACCAGAATCGTCAATGGCAGGGTTTCAGGGTAAGTCAGGTCTTTAGTAAGTTTACCTCATTGCGAAAATTGTATCGGATATGGACAAAGGCGGTCGGGAATGCTTTAAAGACTCAATTATTTTATAATTCAAATCTGGGCCTTCCGTTTGCGTCGAGGGGATCAAAGATTACGCGGGCCATGCTTCAGGATTGCAGGCGGAATTATGAATGGCCGGTACGTCGTGTCAGTCAAGGTCGACTTCGGTTTATGGGTGTGGACGTGGGAGAATCAATTCATGTGATCCTGCGTGAACGAGTGAAGTCACAGTTTGGAGTCTCGTTGCGATTGATTGGTATATGGACGCTCCCCGGATTTACTCAGTTGTTTCAAATAATGAGGGAGTGGAAGCCGACATGCTGCGTGATTGACGCCCAGCCTGAGATTCATAAAATCATGGAAGTGAAAGCAGCGTTTGGTATGGCGTGGTCGAGTCGATTTCAGGAAGGGTGTACTGATATGATAAAGCATAAAGACAAGCGGGAAGTACGGATGGACCGGACGGCCCTTTTGGATTATGTTCAGCAAGGAATTGAATTGAAGTCTATGACAGTTCCATTAAAGGCGGAGTCCCTGGAAGACGGAGAATACTATAAGCAAATGCAAGCGGCAACTCGTATACTTGAACCAAATGAGACTCATCCTGAGAAATCCAGGTTTGTATGGAAAGAAGGAAGCCGACCAGATCATTTTTTTCTGGCGGAAGGCTATTGTATTCAAGCGGGGATGATTATGCCTGAACATGGAGTATTTGATTTCTTTGATCAAGAGGTTAAAGCATTGAATAAGTTTGCTAACCGGCAGCGCGTCGAAGCTCCCGATCTGCCGGATGAGAAGCGGGATGAGATCGCAAAGTTGCAGGACCTTACTCCCCAGACATTCTTAGCGAATACATTCAGGAAACATCAAACGCGGGATGACACGCCGAAAGTAAATGAGCAGAAGGTTAAGGATTTAATCAAATACAATTTTCAGACCCAGAAATATGTTGATGTGGTCTTGACCGCGAATATGGCCCAGGAATCAAACGAGGACGTTAGAAGATTATTGGTGGAAATGGGCTTTACCGAATCGAGGATCAAGGGACAGTACATAAAATGAGAATGATTTATGGAGACTGTCTTCAGGTAATGGGTGGCTTGGAAGAAAAATCGGTGGATATGATCTTATGTGATTTACCATACGGGACTACACAAAATAAATGGGATAGCGTAATATCTCTTGAGAGACTTTGGGAAGAGTATAATCGGGTTATAAAAAAGAACGGGGTTATTGCATTAACTTCACAAGGTGCTTTCACAGCAAGATTAATATTGAGTAATGAAAAGTTTTTTAAATATAAAATTGTGTGGGAAAAGTCTAAACCTACAAACTTTCTAAATGTGAAAAAACAGCCTCTTCGGAAACACGAAGACATATGTGTTTTCTATGCAAAGCAGCCTGTTTACTTTCCGCAAATGAAGAATAGTAAACCGTATGACAAAGGAGTAAGAAAAGATCAATTGACAGGGAGTTATGGTAATTTTAATGCTGTTCGAGTTAAAAGCGATGGTAGACGATATCCTACAGACCTTATTTATTTTAAAACTGCTGAATCTGAAGGGAAGGTCTGGCATCCTACACAAAAACCAGTAGCCCTATTTGAATACTTAATAAGAACTTATACAAATAAAGGTGATTTAGTTTTGGACAATTGCGCTGGTTCAGGAACTACAGGGATAGCGTGTTTAAATCTGAAACGTGATTTTATTCTGATAGAAAAAGATAAGAAATATTTTGGTTTAATGAAAGAAAGAATACAAGATCATAAGACGGAGGTGATATATGATTAGAGGTACTACACATTGGGCTGATTGGAAATGTTATTTTAGTCAGGCAAACAATCCTACTGAAGCATTACTGAAGGCCACGATGGGTAACTTGAAAAGCTGGTTGGAAAGTTGTGGTCCGACTGCGGCGGTGAATTGTCTGGCGTCTATGGGGTACGATGTAAATATTGTATGTCCGGGGGTATATAAGCCACAACCGGAAGAGGTCTTGATGGATTATTTTAATGATCCTAGGAACCTGGCGACGTTAAAAGAGATCAGAGACTTGCCGGAAAGTATCCCGGAGAACCGGGTTCCACAATTCTATCCTCAAGCTGTTAAGGAGGTATTTGGACAAGAATGTGTGTTCAAATGGGGCCCCACTTGGGGAAAGATTATCCTTCATGTAGAAGATGGGGATGCTGTTCAATTGTGTCTGAAGAAGCCGGGACATTATATAGCAGTGCTCGCTTATGATGACTCAGAGCAGGAACTTATTTTTAATGATCCCTGGGGTGAGCGGTTTAAGGACGGAAAAAGCGGCTGGGCTAGACGGCTAACTAAGGCCGAGTTTGAGACAAATGTTCAGAGCTATTTTATTCTCTATAAATAAACGCTTGTCTTAAAATGAACTTATGTTACTTTAAAATGTAACAGGGATTGTTCGCTCAGCGATCCCATTTCCTATAGGCCAGCGTTGGGACTTTAAGGGTTACCTCCTCCCGACGCTGGTTTTTTTTCTACTCAGTAAGTCCTCAAAAGAACAAATTCGACTTATCTCTGGAAATATGCACATTAAAATCAAGGAGATAAAGTTATGCTAACCGATGAAGAGAAAAAAGAACGAAGAAAGGTTGCTCGGAAAAAATGGCGGGATAGGAATAAAGCGCATATCAGTGCGTATGATAAGCAACATTATCTGACCAGTGGGAAAACGTATCCGAATAATGCGGAAACGCGTAAAGCTCATATCGAACGATCTAATCAATGGGCGAAAGATAATCCTGAGCGTCATGCAGAACTATCCCGAGTGAATAGGCGGCGTCGGCGTGATACAGACCCGAAGTATCGGGAACGCGCAAATGCACAGGTACGAAAATGGCGAAAGGATAACCCCGAAAAGATACTCGCTCAGAATAAACTTAATTATCGTGTACGTACTGGGCGTATAATTAAACCCTCAATATGTTCTGTATGTGGTAAAGCCAAAAAAAGGATTGAGGCTCATCATCATAAGGGCTATGCGAAAGAACATCGGTATGATGTAATTTGGGTTTGCCGGAAATGCCACATGGGAATCCAAAAAAATACAATTCAAATATAAAACTTGTTTATCAGTTATCTCTGGAAAAACACATAGTTGACTTATTTTAAGAAATGTATTATATTTAAAGTATAAAGAAAGTAAGAAAGGATGAGTTTCAAAGATGATCTTTAACATAAGGTTCAAGAACAGCTTAGCTTGGAATCGATTGAAGAACCGGGGCGACAGTGGGAAGGGTTTTGAAGGGTGATAGACTCAGGACTTGAAAGCGAGCCGACAGTGTACGGATGAAAGCCCGGACACGAGAAATAAACATCTTAACAAATCAAAACCTCCCCACGGGTGAGAGCCCGTGGTTATGACAGACGACAAGGAGGCACAATAATGAAATGTTGGATATGTAAAAAGACGGTCAACTATGATCAATCAACGCGTAGACTGGTTTATGCTAACACACGTAAGAAATATGTGCGAGTATGTAGAGGCTGTGCGGAAGGAATTGATAAACGATTTGCAAGTCGTGTGAAGTAATTCTAATTGCGTCTGTCACAATCACTGGCTCTCTATGAGAGATGTGAAAAATTAAGTTTGGAGGTTTGACGATGAAACCATCAAGAGTAGTATCGAATCTGAAGACGTGTATTGCTGCTAAACAGCCGACGTTCCTTTGGGGACCGCCTGGCGTTGGCAAATCAGATGTGGTTGCTCAGGTAGCCGGTATGCTCGGTTACACCCTTATCGATATAAGGGCTGTATTACTTGACCCGGTTGATCTGAGAGGTTTACCACATATAGAGAATGGCGAAGCGCAATGGTGTCCGCCTGCCTTCCTTCCGAAAGGAAAAGGCAAATGGCTCCTTTTTCTCGATGAGTTGAATGCAGCACCGCCGCTTGTACAGGCCGCTTGTTATCAGTTAATCTTGGATCGCAAGATCGGAGAGTACGAGTTGCCGAAAGATGCGGTGATAATCGCTGCTGGAAACCGTGAGACTGACAGAGCTATAACATCGCGGATGTCGAGTGCGTTAGCAAACAGGTTTATTCATATTGACTTTGATGTCGATTTGGATGACTGGATTTCCTGGGGCCTGGGAAACGGTGTAAGAACCGAAGTGCTGGCCTTCCAGAGATTCAGACCTGAGCTTCTCTATAACTTTGATCCGAAGCGGAACGAGAAAGCGTTTGCGACCCCACGGTCGGTTACATTTCTCAGCCGTTTAATGGATGCCAGCACAGAGGACCTTGAGTATGACCTTGTTAAAGGAATAACGGGTGAAGGGTATGCGGCGGAGTTTATCGGATTTATGAAAGTCTATCATAGTTTGCCTGATCCTGATATGGTGATCCTGGCCCCGACTAAGGCGGACGTTCCTACCGATCCGGCGACTCTTTATGCAATCTGCGGTGCGGTCGCTCAGAAAGCAAGTGACCAGAACATGCCGAACGTAGTTAAATACGCTAACCGTTTACCAGTAGAGTTCTCGGTTTTATTGATCCGGGATTGCGTTAACCGTGAGCCCGATCTTGTGAAAACGAGAGCTTTTATTGAATGGACTTCAAAGCATTCAGATGTTCTCATCTAAACGCAGAGCCGCCCGTTCCTATGGGAGCGGGTGTAATGCGACCAAGGCCGGTGGCAAGTCCGGCTTAATCAATCGCAAATGGAGGTTTGACGATGTTACGGGAAGAAGCCATGATTGTGAGATTAGGAATCTCAAACTGGACAGCCCGAAAGTTTGACAAGGGCGTAACTCAGAGAGTAGCGAGCGAATATGCTGTTGACGCAGAAGTCGGTCGTTATAACAAAGTGCTGATTGCCAAAGAGTCGATCCAAGAGGTCACTCAGGCAGTAAGCGCGGCCAGGACGTTTCACTACGAGAACACTTTGCCGTGGGATGACGGCGGTGGTCGAATCTTACCAAGCAAGAACTTTGAGACATATTCCAAAGCAATGCGGAAGCTCAAAGTGAGCTTTGATGAGGCGGTTCGAAACTTTTTGGATAACTACGACGAGTATCGTGAAGAGGCTCGCCGACGGCTGAACGGGATGTTTCGGGATTCTGACTATCCGGGACCTCGCGAGATCAAACGCAAGTTTGATTTTACTACGGACATCGAGCCTGTACCAAATCACAAGGATTTTCGAGTAACCCTTGGAGACAAGGACATAAAGAGAATCCAAGCGCAGTTAGAAAAGCGTGTGGCAGAACGTGTGGCGACGGCGACAAAAGACCTTTATATCCGGCTGGGTGAAGTGGTCTCGAAGTTCGCTGAAAAGCTGGCCGACAAGGACGCGATTTTCCGTGATTCACTTGTGGAAAATATAGTTGGGTTAGTCAACTTGATACCGAAGCTCAATGTGACCAATGATCCTGAACTGGAGAAACTCCGAAAAGAGACAGAGCGTAAAATCTGTGCGCTCGGACCGGATGCTCTCAGGAAAGATGAGGCCGCACGGAGCACGGCTGCTAAGGATGCAAACGCGATTCTGGATAAGATGAGCGGATACATTAAACGCTAAATGGTACGGGACCGTTTGAGGGATGCTCGATTTAACCCGAGCATCCACCTGACGGCAAAATAACAAATGGAGGTTTGTTATGATGAAGGCAAAAGATCAATTGAGTAAGGCGAGGGCGGGCCTCGTGCTGGACCATCCGTTTTTCGGAAGTCTGGCATTGAGACTGGAACTTGTGGAGGACCCCGGGAATCCGAACAATCCGACAGCTATGACAAACGGTAAAGTTATTCGTTATAACCCAGAGTATGTTGAAAGGTTATCGTTGGAAGAGACGAAGGGGTTAGTATGTCATGAGATCATGCATTGTGCGAATCAACATCACATACGCCGGGATAACCGTAAGAAAGGTCAATGGAATATTGCTTGTGATTATGCGATCAATCCGTTGATTGAAGGTTGTGGGATGACGTTGCCGGGACATCCTCTGAAAGACCCTCAGTTTTCAGACATGAGCGCTGAGCAGATACATGCAAAGTTGCCTGTGGATGATGGCGAAGGGGACGATCCGGGTGGTTGTGGTGGTG
>Ga0209976_10001140_pt1 | contig 15933 bp, 14 predicted proteins | sample SumtaG_FD_182806 | JGI IMG/M metagenome (GOLD analysis project Ga0209976, IMG submission 182806) | Deep subsurface microbial communities from Indian Ocean to uncover new lineages of life (NeLLi) - Sumatra_00157 metaG (SPAdes) (version 2) | ecosystem: Environmental > Aquatic > Marine > Oceanic >...
GAATTTCAAGAATTAGTTCAAGAAGCATTCAATAAGGATATTTTAAACTTTTTAGTTTCCGAAGAAACCTATTCTGAATTAAATAAAATAGAACGTGTAAATCTCTATACTAAAGATATGAGTATTCCCGCTAATTCTTTCATATCTGAAAGTGAAGAGAAATTAAAAGAGTTATTATCTGACAAGAAATTTGCAGAAAGTTCAATTGGATTTTATAAGGAATTAAAATCAAAAGATGATGAAAGAGCTATTGTAAGCCTTTCTAAAAGCAATCAAGTGGATTTTATTATTGTTTCTGCTAGAGACTGGAAGATAATTCCTTTTGAAAATCTCATAGCAGATATGCATAAAAATGACACTGATTTAATTGCTGCTGTTAATAATACTCAAGAAGCGGAGTTAATGTTAAGAACATTAGAAATTGGTGTGGATGGGATTATTATTTTACCAAAAACTGTTAACGAAATTATTGAGTTAAAAAATCTAGTGAATGTTACCTCTCAAATTGAGCTATCAACAGCAAAAATCGTTAAAATTGAGAATATACCTGAAGCTGAAAGAGTTTGTGTCGACACTACATCTCTTTTAAACGTAGGGGAAGGACTTCTGGTAGGTTCGACAGCAGCAGGGTTCTGTTTGGTTCATTCAGAGACATTTGAAACAGAATTTGTTGCATCCAGACCTTTTAGAGTCAATGCGGGGGATGTATCTGCCTATGTATTAGTTCCTGATGAAGATCCTGAAAAATTATATCGAACTAAGTATTTGAGTGAATTGAAGGGAGGGGATAAAGTCTTAGCAGTTAACAATGATGGAGCAGCTAGAATTGTTTCAATAGGAAGGGTTAAAATTGAAACTCGACCGATGTTGAGATTTGAACTCGATGTCTATAAGGGTGAGAAAAAAATTCCAATTAGTTGTATCTGTCAAAATGCTGAGACAATTCGATTAGTGGGAGAAGATGGTAAAGCGATATCTGTTGTTGATATAAAGGTTGGGGATGAAGTTTTAGTCCATATCGGACCTGGAGCTACACACTTCGGAACAGCCATTAAAGAAACTATAATTGAGAAATAAACTTCCTTAAATTATAATTACAATTTATTTATTTGATGATAAACTAAATTAAAAAAGTGTTTAAATTCTTTAATAGAAAGCAAAATAAAAGGTTTATATTATGTTAAAAACGAAAATAACAGAAATGTTTGGAATTAAGCATCCTATAGCAAATGCCGCGATGGGACCATTTAAAACAAATGATTTATGCATTGCCGTCTCCGAAGCTGGCGGTCTTGGAATGATATCCCATACAAATGTGTCACCTTCTGGAATTGAATCTAATTATGTTAAAGCAATGATTAAAAATCTTGATTATGTTGTTGAGCGTACTGAAGGGATTTTTGGTTTCAATATAAGAACATCACGAGTAGAACCTGGAATTGACAAATTAATCTCTGAACTTTCTCGACATATATCCGAAAATACTAAACTAAAAAAACAATGCCTCTATGCGCTCACCAGTGCGGGTTCAGCTAGAAGAATGCCCCAGAATGAAGATTTTCAGAAATTAAGGAAGGATTCACAGATTAAGCATTTCCATGTTGCTCCGGCGCTTTGGTTAGCAGATAAATGCGTTTCAGCGGGATGCGATGGTCTTGTGGTAAATGGATTTGAAGGAGGAGGTCATCAAGCATATGAAAGAGTTGGTAGTGCCGTTATATTACAACAGGTGGTTCAAAAACATCCAAATATTCCAAAAATAGCTGCTGGAGGACTTGCAAGTGGTGCAGGATTGGCTTTAGCCCTCGCAGCAGGAGCTGATGGCATAAGCATGGGATCGAGATTCATTGCTTCCAAGGATAGTGAATTTCATGATAATTATAAGGATATTATTCCTCCTGCAAAAGCAAACGATACGATTGTAAAAACGGGAAATCTTAGTATAATAAGAATGTGGCGGAATAAATATTCTACAGCAAAAGGTGAAATTAAATCAAAAGAAGAGAAAATAGCTGAGGAGCAAGCTATCGAAAAGAAGCGTTCTGTCATGAGTAGTGAAGAATTAAAGGAAGAATATAAGAAAGATTTTATAAAAAACTACGCTATTTATGAAGGTGATGTAGAAAGTGGAATTGTTCCTCTGGGTCAGAGTATCGGAGTAATCGAGAGTATTGAAAATGTTTCGGATATTCTCGAAAAATGTATAAAGGATGCAGAAAATGCTTTGAAAAAAGCTACAAATTACATAATCTAAACAAAAAATATTTTATCTTATATGAAAATGAGCACTTATGTATGTTTTTGTCTGCATATGTACCAACCCCCTACGCAAGATCGCAATATATTAGAGAAGATCGATAGAGAATGTTATAAACCTTTATTCAATGTACTAAAAAATCATGATAATGCTAAGTTAAGTCTAAATATTAATGGTGTTTTAATCGATTTACTTCGCGAATTCAATTTATCAGACACAGTTGATCTTTTAAAAAACTTAGTTTCTGAAGGAAAGATCGAGATTGTTGGAACAGCAAAATATCATCCAATTCTCCCATTAATTCCAGAAACAGAGGTTCAACGTCAGATCCATTTGAATGAGGAGACCAATAAAAATGAGTTTGGTAAGTTTTGGAAAAGGAAGGGCTTCTTTCCTCCAGAATTGGCAATATCTGGGAGTGTAGCGAAACATGTACGTGAATTAGGTTATAAATGGGTAATTTTGAGTGGAGTCGCTTGTCCAATAGAATGGCCTTACGATCAAATTATATGTTCCCCAAACGGACTTCAACTCTTCTTCAGGGACGATATAATGAGCAATAAAATATCTTTTAAAGATATAACACCAAAGAAGTTTGTTAGTGAAGCAAAGAATATGCATAAAAACGATAAAAAAAATAATTCTACCTATATTGTGATTGCTCAAGATGCAGAGACATTCGGTCATCATATCCCGCGCTACGAGAAAACATTTCTGGGAAGAACAATAGAGTTGATTAATAAAGAAGATGATGTCGAATTAACCTTCATTTCTGATTTAGACCAATACTTTCCGGTGAGCAAAGAAATAATTACGCCAAAAGAGTCTAGTTGGAGTACTACTAATAAAGACATGGAAAATAATGTTCCATATCCTTTATGGAAACATCCTGATAACAATATTCATAAGTATTATTGGAAAATTATGAAGAGCTTAAATAATCTGATGAATTTAATAGATAATCTTGCTCTAAGCCAGGTTTGGAACGTTAAAAATTACTATAACACTGCTCGTTGGTTTTATAACAGGGGGATACATTCATGTCCAACATGGTGGGCTAATCCTCAAAGAGAAACTTGGAGTCCCAATTTAATTTATAGTGGTATTGAGTTATTAATACAAGCAGCTTTAAATGCTCAAATGGCATTAGTCTATGCAAATAAATCAGATTTAGGTGAGGGATATTTTGATAGTATTTCTTATTATCATGGGTTATTGCTTATGGAGTTATACACTATTACGAAAAAGAATTTAAGTGGATCTAATAAAAAATAGAGATCCTTAAGTTTTAACTATCTTTAAGAATTAAATCATTAAGAATTTCATTCCACTTATTTAAATCTTGTACAAACCAAGCTGCAGAATCATTATTTCCCTCTTCATTTTTAAATATCACTTTTAATAACGGTCTAAATACTGATTTATGCATATGGGATTTTGGATTCATAATCTCCGTTATCGATTTTACTGGGATTATCAATTCTTTTTTAGGTTTCCACATTCCAAATAATAATTCTTCTTCTGTAAGGATTAACACACCATTTCCACGTACTTTCCAGGTTCCAAGTGATTCTAATCCAAAAAAATTAGCCATATCATCATAAATTATGATTTTATCTTCTTCAAGTTTTTCATGGATTTCCTTTATACGTTTCTTAAAAATTCTTTTTAGCATTTAATGACCATCTCGTAAATACTCAATATATAAATTTAATTGGTTTGCTGTTATATAGATATGTTCTATATAAGTTATTCATTAATATCGAAAATATAGTCACAAATTATTTAATTCCTTATTTATATAATAAACCAAGTAAAATTTCGAAAACCTTTCTATTTAGAGACAATATAAATTTCGGATTAACAGCAGATCATGTCCAATAACAACGATAAAAAGATTAAATACTGTGTTTATTGTGGAACTGATGTTGGTAATGAAACTTATTGCCCGAATTGTGGTAAATTAGTTATTAAACTTAATGGAAGTAAAGAATCAAATAAACCACAGAGCATCCATAGACCATCTTCGATTCAAAAGACTGAGATTTCACGTAAATGTCCTGGATGTGGTTCTCTTGTCACCTCAATAGTTTTAGATCAATGTCCAATATGTGATACTGTTTTAGAGCAAATACCAGAAGCCAGAAAAGAATTACTCCAAAGAAAGCCGGGATTAATATTTACTGATAAAAAACTTGAACCCGAGGAGAAATTCATTTTAAAAAAGAATCAATGGAATTTAAAGGAAGGTATGAGTGTCTTTGGTACATGTATGTATGCTTATGTTATAATTTTCTTCATTGTTTATTTTATTTTAACATCTCAAGGAGGAACTGGAACTATTGAACCGAACATCCAGGTTTTTATAATAAGTCAAATTCCTGAAGCATTATTTGGGATTTATCCAATATATTATATTTATTCAAAGAAACACAAACCTGAAAAAATCGGTTTTTTAAAAGATTCTAAGAAAATTTTACTTAGTATTGTTATTGGTGCCATTGGGGTAATAGTTTTAATTCTCTTCGATTTTCTTTATAGCGCTTTAATAAATGTTTTGGCTGAAATTGGATTAGATTTATCTGTTGTGATTTCTAATGTGGTCTTACAAAACGATATTATCAGAAATGCAGATTTCCTTTGGTTTTTCTTACTTATATTATTAATAGTTGTCGGAACATTCTCAACAGAAATAGTATATAGGGGCCTATTACATAACACATTAAAGCAGAAATTTAAAAATAGAATATATATAATCATTATTGTAGCTTTAGCATATGCAATTTTGATGATAATTTTATATCCCAATCCCGCTTATTTCTTTCTAAATTTCATTGGTTTTATAATTATAGGGATTATCTTTGAAATAACAAATGGGAATATTTATAGTACCCTTATAGCAAATATTTTATACAATATTCTCATACTTGTCTTAATCTTTTTTTAATTTTAACCTCTCATTACCCCCTAAATATAAAATTTTAATAATTAGAAAAATCAATAAACTCTAGAATTACTAAATACTTTGTATATTTTTAGATGACAATAAATCATTAGATTGGAGTAAAAACATTGAGCAAAACTTTCTACCGAAATAAGGGTTCTAAAGACAATATTGTTTTGTCTCTTGCAGGTGCCCATGGCGTAGGAAAAACAACGGTCTTCAATCTTTTTAAAAAACTTTTTAAGGATAACAACAAATTTAAAGTTTTTCCTGAAAGGTATGTCAAAAAACCTCCATTTCCTTTTGGTTCCCCTGATAAACAGATTGGTTTTAGAAGTGAATTACACTTTTTGCAGCAACTCATTCGTAGAAATCAAAACATCCTTAATTTTGATGATAAATATAACGGGAGAATAATAATATTAGACAGAACACCGCTATGTGTGCTTGTTTATTCAAAGAGCCTAAATCTTCAAACAAAAGATTACAACCTCATCCTTGATACCTATAAATCCATTAAATGGAAAGAGGATTATATAATATATTTGACAGCAAAGCCTGAAACAATTTTAAAAAGGATAATGCAGAGAGGTTCATTAGATATAATCCGAAAAGAGTGGAATGAAAATGATAGAAATTATTTACTTAAGATTCTCTCGTTCTACAAGCAGTTTTTATCTACTAGAACGAATATAATAATTATCGACACTGAACATTTAACTCCCGATGATATAATTAATAAAATAAAGCGAATTATATTTGATTTATCAGATTTTTCTTTTGAAAAGATGCAACAACCTTCCACAACTCAAATGAACCTATCTGAGTTCTTCTAATATCTTAAAGAATAAATATATTAAAAGGAACATTCAATCTTATACTTAAATCTAAACATAAATATCTTATTCGATCCTTGGGAGTGATAAAAAATGTCGTCAGTTCAACCAGATATCAGAGTAAAAATGATGGGTGTTTTAAAAGAAGAAGAAGATAAAACTGATTTAGAAAATTTGGCTGTCCTGGATCGGGTGGGATTGAGAGTAGCAAGTGCGGTTTCTTCTGAACCAGATGCCGATGCAAGTTCAGCGTCAAGTACAGCATTAATTGACTTAAGCTTAAGATTAAATCAGGCAACTGATCATGGAGATCTAACGGAAATCCTTTTACACAACTCGTCTGGATATTGTATATTAATGGCGATTAATGACGAATTTATCGTATTTGGAGGATTACGTGCAGTTTATCGAATTGGTTATTATCTCGGTTATTTGAGAGAAGTAGCTAGAAAGTTGAATAGAATTATTTCCGGGGATAAAGAAACAGAAATGGTTCTTTCATTGGAAAAATCTGAAAGACAGAAAATCGAGCAACAAAGAGAAGAAGAAGAATTAACGATAAAAAAGCCTTCCGTCGAACAAGATAAAGCTGCCTTAGACGATCTTTTGGGCTTTTTAGATGAATGGGATAGTGAAGACGAAGAATTTGAGGTACTTGAAACAACAGATGTAACTAATATTGTTTCGATCCCTAAATCCGTTGGACTTGGAATTGGAGACAAAGAATTTGAGGAACTGGAAGGTACTGGAGTAACAAATGTTGTTTCGATCCCTAAATCGATTGGAATTGAAAAAGAAGTAAAGAAAACTGAAATTATCGAATCTAAACCAGAATTTAAAGTCTATGATGATGAAGTCCCTCCAATACCTCTTGAAGAATACGCTCCAATGGAAATTGGGGAAGAATCTGGTTCTGATGAAGTATCTTCAATAGAAGAAGTAAAACCTTCTGAAAAAGCTCCACCAGAAGAAATAAAGACTCCCATAAAAACACCCCCAGTAGAAACGACCTCTCCGGTGAAATTACCTTCTCTAGAAGAATTAGCCCCTCCAGATTTTGAGATTGAGACTTCAGCATCAGAATATGATACGGAATTTGTATTAGAAGAAGAATCTGAAGCATTAGGGTCTGTCCTAAAAGATCTTGGTTGGACTGAAGATGAGGAATGAATTTTAATAAATAACCTCTGTGAGCTCGAATAAACACTCAGAATTATTATTTTTTCTTTAGTAATCTCTATCTTAACTTGATAAACTTTTAAATAAAGTAGACTCTAATCTATATTTAATAAAAATTAATTTACTAATCTCTAAAACCTATATAAATCTGAGTGTTAAATATTATGAGCGAAATGATCAAAAGGAACTCTACTAGTAATTTCAAAAAAATAGTGTTTAGCGCACCAAGATTAGGTACTTCAATTATACTCGGTATTGAAGGATGGGCTTTACTCACTCTATATACTAGTGGATATGGATTACACCCTCTTCTTGCGGGACTTGCAATCTCGATGGGTTATTTAGCAACTGCTTTTTTCCAATTCCTTTTTGGATGGCTTAGTGATGCAAAATATACCCGGTGGGGTAGAAGAAAACCATATATCATAGTCTTTGCTCCAATATTAGCCATCTCGACAGTTTTTTTACTATTACCCGCATTAGTAATTGATCTGACAGAAAAAAACACATTGTTTATTTGGATGTTAGTATGGGAGATATTGTTTCGAATGAGTTATTCATTAACTACTCCATACCAAGCATGGATGGCAGAAGTATTCCCAATAGAAGAAAGACCGAAGGTTTCTCAATTTCAAAACATATTTAATTGGATTGGCAATGCTATTATGGCAGTTTTTTCGATGTTAATTTTAACTATGTATATAGGGGCAATAGAGGACGCGGGAGATGTAAATATTCCTATTCCTTATAATTTTTTGATCCCTATTATAATCTTTGGAATTCTAATAATGCTACTATTCTATTTTATTGCTTTTAAAATACCTAAGGAACCAGAATATCAGATTGAATCAAATTTAATACAAAATTTAAGGACTATTGTAAAAAATAGAAACTTCCTACTCGTTGTTTTAATGATGGGAATTTCTGGGTTAGGATGGTCAATGCTAAGTAGTGGAATGTTGAAGTATCTTAATGATGCATTAAATCTTGGGCTATTAGATTATTTAATCGCAGCAATATGTCTAGTGTTGACTATTTTCATATTCTTATATATGTGGAGAAGATCCATAGAGAAATCCGGTAAAAAGAAGACATTGTTATATGTTTTTATTCTAGCAGTTGTTTCCGTACCAATAACACTACTTGGTTTAATCCCAATGGATTCTTATTTAATAATTGGAGTAATTTTTATTATTGTAGTTGCGACGAGTTTAGCTGGTTGGTATTTGTTTCCATACATATTGTATGCAGATCTAGCTGAAGATGATGAAAAATCGACTGGAGAATTGAAAGCTGGAATATATGCGGGGTTTCCTTCAATAATTCTTAACATTTTCCAAGCTGTTGGAGCTTTTTTTATAGGTGCTATCTTTTCCTTGCCAAATATTTCCCCTACAGGAGATTTTTCCTATTCAATGGGATTAATAATTTTTGGACCAATAGTTTCTGTTGTTTTACTAATATCATACTTTTTTACTAAGAAATTTATTGAATTAGATTTTGGTTGGGAGAATGAAGAAAGATCTTAATTAGAAATACACATCTTTTTTTTAAATATTTAAAATAGATAAAAATTGAGGGAATAGTAGAGTTTTTAATCTTAATGTAGATCATCATTTAGTGTTAAGTAGGAAAATACATTTCAATTTCAAAATTTTTAAAATGCGATTATTTTCCTTAATAAAATCAATAAATCATGAAATACTAGAATAAAGTGGATATGATTTTTGATATAGTTTTAAAAATTTACAACAGATATTACCTCTGTATTCATTGTCTTGGTAGAATGTTTTCTCTATTAGGGAGCTATACAACTAACCAAGAAAGAGGAAGCTCTTTATTGCTTTCTTTGACAATGGAAAATCATAGAAATTATTTATCAAATAATAGTGAACTACAAAAAATTGCATTAGTTAACCTGAAAATATTAGCAGAAAAAGCGGATTATTTTCCTGCTCAAGAAGTTTTAAGGAATGAGGGAATGGAAATCTCTGCATTAAAATCAAATCAATCATGTTATTTATGTCAAGGTATCTTTTCGAAAATCGAAGAATATGGGGAAAAAGCTATATCTATCCTTAATGGAATTGAATTTAAGAATTTTCTCGTGGGTTCTTCCCCAAATCCTAAAATAATAAATCGAGAAGATGATTTAAAATCTCAGTTCGAAATATTAGAGGCAGAATCATTTAAAAGCCATTTCAACCGAGAAGTGGGGAAAATATTGTCCGTCAAACTCAATAAACCTCCCGAATTCAGCATTCCAGACATATCAATAGTGTTTTCTTTTGATTATGAAACTTCTTCAATTGAATTGAAAATAAAATCTCTTTTTATACAAGGAAGATATAATAAGTTCATAAGAGGAATTCCACAAACACATTGGTCATGCAGAAGTTGCATGGGAAAAGGATGTGCAAAATGTAATTTTTCAGGAAAACAATATATGACAAGTGTGGAAGAATTAATTAGTCCAGAATTCGTTGTTGAATCAAAAGCAACTGATTCCAAGTTTCACGGTGCTGGTAGAGAAGATATTGATGTAAGAATGTTAGGTAAAGGAAGACCTTTTATTATTGAATTGAGAAATCCTCAGATCCGTACTTTAGATCTAATTAAATTAGAGAAAAAAGTGAATAAACTTAATAAAAAAAAAGTAAAAATCCAAGATCTAAGAATTAGCAATAAAAAAGAAGTCATCTACATGAAAGGAGAGGCAACTAATACCAAAAAAGTTTACAAAGCATTAATTGAAACTGAAAATAAAATATCTAAAAAATTGTTTGAAGAAAAGATAAAAATATTAAAATTCACATTTGAAAATAAAAAAATTAATCAAAGAACTCCCATTAGAGTTTCCCACCGTCGCGCTGATAAAGTAAGAAAGAAAAATATTTTCAAAATAGAGGGAAGATATGTTAGTTCCAATTTATTTGAATTTATTATTGAAACACAAGGTGGAACTTACATAAAAGAATTAATAAACGGTGATAGTGGTCGTACATCTCCTTCTTTTTCAGAAGTGTTTGATTTACCTTTAGTATGTAGAGAATTAGATGTAATAGAAATCATATATTAAAATGAATAGACGTATTTTATCCATCTAAAATCAAAAAATAAATAAGTTATTATTCATAATTTCACTCATTACAAATTTTAATGGTGTTCTATTATAACACTTCATAAAGGCTATAGAAATAAGACACGGTCACTCTATCGAAAAAATGTCAGAAACAGAGGGCTTGGATCAATTGAAAAGTATTTAATTGATTACAATATTTCCGACAAAGTCGACGTCATAGGAGATTCATCAGTTCATAAACGTGGACTTCCCCACCGAAGACACTATGGAAAAACAGGTACGATTATTGGGCAAAGAGGGCGGTGTTACCTTGTTGAGGTTAAAATAGGGAATTCCAAGAAAACCTTAATAATTGGAAAAGAACACTTAAGATTAAATTCTACTTCTGTAAAATAATTTATTAAAAATAACAATAGGTTTTATTATGTCTGGTCGTAAAAAAGATGAAAGATCGGTTTCAATTCCAGAAGTCAAAGAGATTATGGAATATGTAAAAGAACAAATGGAAGAAATTGACAATGAAGAAGGAATGTCGCATTTTCAAGAAATTACTTATAATTATGTAAATAAGTTCGTCAAAATGGATGCAAAAACAGCGAAAAAAATTAAAGATTTTCTTATGAAGAAGTACGAAATTGAAGAACTTTATGCAATTAATGTAATTAATATAGAACCTCAAACAATTATGGAATTGCGAATTATCCTTGAGAAATCATTCACTGGTAAGACTTTTTCAGAGGAACAACTAGAAGTAATATTAGAAGAACTAGAAGATATCAAATCATCTTAAATTACGAAGAATTTATAAGTCTATATTGTTTAAATTTCTAATGTAGTACCCTATATCAATGAGTAATTTAAAAAAAAAATAATTGTAAGATGGTTCACGGAAGCGTAACAAACAAAAGTATTGGTAATGATGGAACGAAGAGATCGATACAGAGGTCCACCTCGGAAAAAAGGTTTTCGAAATGGTCCCAAAAAGAAAAAACAATTTATAAAGAAATTTCGGGAAGTTGTTGTATTAGATATTTTAATACATGGGCATCTCGAAGAAGATAAACCAAGTTGGGCAAAGACACCAATCGCACAAGTTCTCACTTTCTCAGATTTTGTACTCTATGAAGTACGGGTAAATAAAAACTCCATCATTCAAGTTCAAGATCAAAAAACTTATGAGGAATTTTTAAACGAGGGTAAAATAAGAGATGTTTTAAAAAAGATTAATTATGATGATCTAACCAGTACTTCTAAAGCATTAATTCTGCCTATCCTTGAAAAGGAGGTTATAAATTATGAGGAAGAATTTATCAATTTCTTCAATAATTCCACATCAATAACTCCTAGGATGCATGCATTAAAATTATTACCTGGAATAGGCCAAAAGCATATGTGGGAAATTCTTGAAACAAGAGAAAGGCAAAAATTTGTAACATTTCAAGATATTTCAGATAGAACGAGTATCTCAACTCCAACCAAACTTATAGCTCAAAGAATTGTTAAAGAACTTCAACGAGATGTAAAATACTACCTTTTTAGTAAAACGAAAAAATATGAATAAATCATATGAATTATAAAGATGTACGCCAAATCCTAAACCGATTGAATTTAAGCCCTAAAAAGCATCTAGGACAGAATTTTTTAACTGATAAAAACATTGTAAGAAAAATTATTTCCACTTCTGAAATTTCAAGAGAAGATATCATTTTGGAAATAGGACCAGGATTAGGAGCTTTAACTGAATCATTGGTGGAAAAAGTAAAAAAAATTTATGCCATCGAAATTGACCCTATTTTAAGTAAATACCTTTCAGAAGTCTTCTCTATATACAAAAATGTTGAAATTATCAACGATGATATATTAGAAGTAAATCTTCCTAAGCATAATAAGGTCATCTCGAATTTACCGTACACGATAACAGGACCTATATTAGAAAAAGTTTTTTTCAAAGAAAATCCTCCCTCAGGAATATTAACTATTGAAAAGAGTATAGGAAACCGAATTTTTTTATCAGGGAATTATAAAGAATTCTCAAGAATTAGTATTACTCTAAACACGTTTATGAATCCAATGCTCAAATATAATATCCCACGAAATAGTTTTTATCCTATTCCAAAAATCGATTTACTTCTAATAAAAATTGTTCCCAATGAACATCTAAATCCTTTTTTATCAGATAAAAATACTCGAACTTTTTTTTTGAAATTTGTTGCGGGAATCATGCCGTACAAAGGTAAAAATATAGTAAATGCTATATCCTATTATTTTAAAGCCATTAAGAAAAATTATTTTAAAAAAGATAAAATTCTTCAGATTTTAACGAGAAGTGGTTATGAAAATAAAAAATTATTTAATTTCAAAATTGATGAAATTATTGAAATATGTAGACTATTTTACTCTTAATCTCAACATAATGATGTGATACCGTTTAAAATTATATCTGATCCTTTAATTGAATGTGATTTTGAGAATGTTTACTTCCCTTCAGATGATACGTATCTCTTAATTGATTATTTTAAAAAAAATAATAACAACTACCTTTTTGACGGGATAGATGTAAATGAAATTGAATATATATTAGATGTAGGAACAGGAACAGGGATAATTGCAATATTTTTTCAATTATTTAAGTCAAGAAACAATAATTTTAATCCAAAAATATTTGCCTCTGATATCTTAGATAAGGCAATAGTATGTGCTAAGAAAAACGAAGTTTTAAATAATATCCATAACGAGATTGTCTTCCTTCAATCAGATTTATTTAAGAATTTCCCCGAATACCTAAAATCCTCATTTAATATTATTGTTTTTAATCCTCCATATTTGCCCTCTTCAACATTAATAACTGAGAATAAAAATAAACTGAAGATTGATAAAAGTTGGGATGGGGGAGTAAAAGGGTATGAAGTATTGATTGAATTTATTAAGGAAGCTAGAACTTTTCTCAATTTGAGAAAAACTCATTATATATATTACATCAGTTCTAGTAGAACTAATTTAGATGAATTAAATAAAAACATATATGAGCTTGGATTTAAAAATGAGATAATAGAGAAAAAACATATTTTCTTTGAGGATATAGTATTAAATAGATTGAAAACTCTTTAAAGCTAAAAGGGTCTCCTATTTCTTCTTTTTTCCAATAACGAAACACCATGCAAACGTAGTGTTCTTGTTAAATTATTTAATAATATCTCTACTTCATTTGGTTTAAATACAGCACGCTTGTGGGCTTCGATTTGAGGTATTGGTAGGCCATAATTCTCGTTTAAACTTGAAATTGGTAAAAGGATTGAAGAAATTAAATCGGCTTTCTCTGCTGCTTTTTCAATTGAGTGAGTCTCATCCATGAAAAACTCAATCCTGCAAGGTGTGTCAAATTTAGCAGTTTTCAGATAAAATGCATAAAATGTCAAAGGAAAATAATAAGGAATTTCTTTTTTTATACCTGTATCTCTTATCTTATCAATTTCTTTTTTACAGTAGAAAATACAGCTTCTTTCAGTTTTTTTTAATAATCTATCAAATAAATCAATATCAGAGAAATATTTAAGTGCTTCTCTATAGTTAATCTTGATAAAATCGCTTAATTTTGAATAACTGGGCATTAATAATTGGATAGCATCACTTAAAAGATTAGATAAAGCAGAAGTTCTTGTATCTTTTATAGAACCTATTAAAATTATATCCTTTTCCTTACAGTTCAAATATAATTTATGATATTCTTTCAGTAAAATATCATATTTTTCTGAGATTTCGGCGTCCTTTGAGAATAGTAAGTTTATGGGGGTAATAACAATTGATCCATCAATAATAATCAGATCTATTTCAGATTTCGTTTCAATTAATTCATTTACTAATCTGATTTCCATACGTTTCATATTGATTGATGTTTTGACATCAACTGTGGTCTCATCCTGATTGAAAAAGTTTCCCTCAACAATATAATTATTAAAACCAGCCAAATCTGGAAAGTGCTTTATACTCGCAACATGATTTTGATGAAAAAAATATTTCACTCCTATAGCTTTTAAAAAAGAAAAGTCAGCATTCATGAATCTTTTTGTCACTGAACTCCCATCAACGCTAACAACATTTAAACCTCTTATATTTGAGGCGGATACCGAATTTATTATAGAATCTTCCTTAATATAAAATCTAGGAGATTTTTTAAAAGTTTCAAAGTCTAACTCTTCTAAATTCTTCAAAATAATCCTTGAAAATGATTTCTTAATTTCCTCGATATCCAGATAATCTTTTGCAATAACTTTTAAATCTTTTAACAGAAGCTGTTCCCTTGTCGCTCCTTCATTGTCAGATATTACTCCTTCTTTATCTAGTAATTCAAATATCTTGACCGTTTTTTCAATTGAACCATCTTTTAATGTCATTAAGAGAAGTAGGAGATAGAGATAATAATAATAATAATGAGATATTTAATTTTTTGATTTGCCAATTAAATTATAGGGAATTAAACAATGCAGTTAGGAGAAAATCCTTGGTTTTTAATAGTTCTAATGTTCCTTGAAACACTCCTTGTTTTTATTCCTGCACTTATTTCGAGTAAAGTTGAACAAAAAACTTTCAAAAAATTACTTTCTGAAATGGGATTTCAAAAAAATGAAGAAATATTCATGAAAATCATAGCAGGAATAAGTATTGGTATCTTACTTTTCTTTCTAGGAAACTTTCTGATAATATTCTTTAGAAATGTAATAGTCGAAAATTTATTTGGAACAGGATTTGTTGAACAGGGACAAGGGGGGGCGATAAGTACAACACCAATTCAACCTGATATATTTCAATTATCAATTATAATAATATTACAACTAATAATAATTGGTCCTTGTGAAGAAGCTTTTTTTAGGGGTTTTATCATAAAGAGGTTTCAAGTTAAAATAAAATTAGGCTATAGTGTTATAATCTCTTCAATTTTTTTTGCCTTCTATCATGTTCCTCCATTTTTAGTACCCGTTGCTACAGTTGTGACTTTTTTTGGATATTATTTTGTATTAGGGGCGCTGTTAGCCCTAAGTTTTTTATATTTTAATAATTCATTAATTCCATGCTCAATTGCACATTCTTGTTTTAATATTTTGATTTTATTGTTATGATTATTCATGTACGCGAAATATAATTTTTAAATTAAACAAAAATTAATTAATATTAGGTATATTAATATCATAAGCTCATAAGACTAAATTGAACTAATAAAAAAGTTTATCCTTAAAAACTGAGGAAAATTCTAAGGATATTCAGAGTATAGAAACAAATGACAGATTACGATTATACATTTAAATTAATGATGTTAGGTGATGCCTCTGTCGGGAAAACGTCCCTCACCTTAAGATATATTTCTGGATACTTTATGGAAGATTTGAAATTAACAATTGGCGTAGATTTTTATTCTAAAACAACTCTATTCAATGAAAAAAAAGTAAAATTGCAAATGTGGGATTTCGGGGGTGAAGAAAGATTTAGATTTCTCCTCTCTCAATATTGCAAGGGGGCAAATGGAGCATTTTTTCTTTATGATATTACAAATGTGAGAAGTCTAGAACATTTACCAGATTGGACGCAAATAGTTAGAGAAAACGCAGGAGATATCCCAATAATGTTGATTGGTTCAAAAAAA
>Ga0209976_10001142_pt1 | contig 15929 bp, 14 predicted proteins | sample SumtaG_FD_182806 | JGI IMG/M metagenome (GOLD analysis project Ga0209976, IMG submission 182806) | Deep subsurface microbial communities from Indian Ocean to uncover new lineages of life (NeLLi) - Sumatra_00157 metaG (SPAdes) (version 2) | ecosystem: Environmental > Aquatic > Marine > Oceanic >...
TTATTATGAACTTTAATAGTTCCTTCAACACTCGCCTTAGGAAGAGCTATACACCACCCAAAATAATGTCCCTTGCCAAAGTCGACAGATCCATCTCCTGGTTTCCATCCCTTAACTAAAGCAGTATATTTTAGATGAAAACCGAACTCACCTTCATCAATAAAAATCTCATAAGAGGGTAAATCTATGTTAGAATGATCCACTTTTACATAATTTTCACCTATTTGCAGATCTGCAACATCTTGCGAAGCATTAAAATCAGAATAATTGTAATCGTAAACTTTTTGTATTTTTTCACCTTCTGGAGTGTAAATAGTAATTTCTACTCCAGTTTTACCCGTTCTCTCGTGCTTCGCGCGAAAAAAACCAACTACTGTATAACCATTTTCAAGTCGTGCATCAAAATACCACCATTCCCTCGTTCCTTTCTTATCCATATCTATATGTAAAGCATCATCTTCAGGTTTTATCGGAATTATTTTTCCATCTTTTTTCCCTGGTCCTAACCATCCTTCTTTTACTTTATTTGTCATATCTTCTATTTCTCCAACTCAAATTGATTCTTTAAATATAATTTTTTAATCTAATTCTGCTAATGAATTAAACATTTTTAATAAATTGAGTAATTTAAGAATCCCTTTCATCTTAACATTACCCGTTAGCCATTTTTTAGCTACTCCTAATAGTGAGATTCTATTCATTGCCATCCTTAGAAATGTTTGAGTATCCATTTCTAAATACCCATCCCACCCTATTTTTTTCTTTTTTAAATTTTCCGGAGGTTTGTTCTTGATACTTTCAACTTCTAATAGTCCATGATCTATTGTAATTATAGCAGCAAAATTGACATTATTAGCGTTAAGTAGAAATTTTAATGATTTCTTTCCAAATTTAGTCTGAAACTTCAAATTAGTTTTTAAGGGAGTAAGGGCATTGTCAATGATACCTGCAAAGCCTCTCACTTTTTTCATATCAGTTTCATTTTCAGACATTATAGCTTTGTATCCACTCTTTTTTTTTGGTAGTTTGCTGAAATATAAAATCCTGAATCTGAAATATTGTTAGGATCAAACGCTTCTTTTATCTTCCTCAACCAATTATGATAATTTAACATGAATGGCCCAAATAAATCATGCATTTGGTCTCCCTCTACGAAAAATGGTGCTCCAAGGTGTTTTACTAAATCCAATTGATTTGCTTTTTCCATATATTCTGCCATACCTTCCACACTGTTCTCATCTGTTTGATCAAACATAGTAGGAGCCTCCATATGAAAAAAATGACCTGATTCATATGACGTCATCCAAGTTCCTTCACCAAAATCATTTGCAATTGCTCCTTGTGCGATATATTTTTGTTTTAAGGGAACATTTAACTTTGTACTTTGTAAACATACTGCAGCGGTATCACAAACTCCTTTGGTACTCTGAAAACCCCCAGTAGCAATAAATCCATGTAAACCTAAATTTGAACGTAAAGCTTCGGCATAAAATATTGATTTTGGAGTATATAACTTCCCAATTATGTTCTTTAATTTTAATTCTCTTAGTAAAGTATCCATCACTTTTTGTTTATAATCGAATTCTCGACTTGTCCGAGCAGCAATCAAGATCACTAATGGTGCCTTCATCTGTCCTATAGCCATTTTATCCATTAAACTTTCAATTGAATATGAAAAAATAGCCATTACAGCAAAACCAGACAAATAACTACACATAAAAGAAATCTCCTCTTCCTCTATTCGTAACATAGAAGATTCAAGCTTTTTAAAATTCCCGCAATCCATGACATATGCTCTTATGAAATCAGGAATTTCAAAGTCGTAATCGGGAGAATATCCTTTAATGTTATAGTCTGTATTGCATGGATAGGGGAAAAGTTTAACTGCTACTTTGGTAAAAACTCCAAGACCCGACTTAGTTCCTGCCCATCCTCTCATAATTCCCCTCAAACTTGGACCTGGCCCATCTCCATGAAACCAATCACGATTATTTTTCATACCAGCAGATCCGAGTCTCATGATTTCACCATCCGGTAAAACCCATTCAACCCCTAACACATTACGAGAACTATGCCCGGTAGAAGGTGATGTGAATCCCGGACCATTCATACTTGTAGAACTTGCAAGCGGAGAAACTTGTGGACCAGCACCAGGCATATGACAATTTAATCCAAATTTCATAAGCTCTACTTGTAATTGTGCGCCACTTACATACGGTTCAATAACGGCATAGAGATTTTTCTCATCAATTTTAATTATTTTATTCATTCTACGAAGATCCAAAATGATAGAATTATCCGTGGAAGGTTGATTCCATGGACCTAATCCTGTACTTTGAACCTTGAATTGAATGTTAAATTTATTACATAATTTTACAATTTTTTTAACTTCCTCTGTGGAAGAAGGTAATATAACTGCTTTAGGAGTAGGAGAAAAAGGAATGGGATCTTTACCCTCCATATAATTAAAAATCTCCATGCACCAATTATAAGCATATACATTTGTTATGACTTCACCATCATTAACATTCTCAGGACCAACAATATTCTCAAATTCCGTTAAAATGCTCGCTTCAAGAACCATCTATGTAACCTCTGCCATAATTTTTTTTAATTTTTCTGGTACAACTCCTATTGACATTAGTATGATTTCACTTATATCCAGAAATTTTAAGTTAGAATTACTTTCTCTTATTGCGTCTTGTAAATTTGTAGAACAAAAAGGACATGCAGATGTAACAATGCTTGCTCCAGTAACCTCAGCTTCTTCTATTCTAGTTTTTGCGGTATGGAGGGCAAATTCAGGAAACGCAGATTTTACTCCAGCTCCTGCCCCACAGCAATATGAATATTCTTTAATCCTCTCCATTTCAACCAACTCCAATCCCGGTATTTTACTTAATATGTTTCTAGGGGTAGAATAAATACCTTTAGCTCCTGTTCGTTTTGGCTTAGGAGGGACATCAATTGATATCAATGGCATCAACTCAACCACATCACCATCCCATTCCTCATATCGCTCAGCATTCCTTCCTAAATGGCATGGATCATGATAAGTAACTGTTAAAGGTACCTCATTTGTTAATTTTAAAGTGCCTTTTTGAATCAGTTCATCAAAAAATTCTACAGTGTGAAGTACTCTAAAATTATAATCACGATAGAGAGGATAATCAACTTTAAAGGTGTCATAACACCCAGCACAACTAAATAATATAGTATCTATCTCTTTTGAGTCGATTATGTCAAGATTTTTATTGAGGAATTGTTGAAACTTTTTTACATCTCCAGTTCTTAGGACTGGACTACCACAACAGTATTCATTTTCTCCAAGTATATTAAATGAGACACCTGCACTACTTAGAATACGAGCTGTTGCTCTTGCCATTTCTTTTCTCCGATAAGAAGATGTACATCCCACAAAATAAAGTATCTTGGAGTGAGGATCAAGCTTAATATCGTCTGGTAACCAATCAAATCTTTTATCATGCGGTTCATTATATGGATTGTTTACTTTCTCTATTGCCTCGATATACCGCTGTTGTTGTGGCATAGGACCATATCCAGCATCTACGAGTTTCTCTCTTAACTTCATGATTATTTCGAGCGGTTCAAGGGTATTTAAAAATTTGCAGGATACGGCACATCCTCCACATTCTGTACACTTATATACCACATCTCTTACTTCTTCTGAAGGTTTGATTCTACCCATTTCTAAAGCCAAGGCTAATATAATGCGACCACCTCCACTATAGGCATGATAATTATACTTATCTATAGAAGGACAAATAGTAGCATATTTCTGACTTTTTATCTGGAGTTGTGGTATCCATTTACATATTGAACAACGGAGACATCGTTTTATCATCTGTTGGTATTCTTCTTCTTTCATTGACCTTAGTTGTCTCTTTTTAATTTCTTAATTATTTATTTATTACTTGGTTATAATAATGAACTTATGTAATTTTTAATGAAATAAAATTATTTTCTTAAAGAAACATACATAAATGTATTATTTCCAAATAATAATATAACTGTACTTACTTAATATTAAAATTAATTAGAAGAATTATAGTGAAATTAAGTAAGTGAGAGTTTCTTCAACCTTAGCTTATATATTAGCCAATGATTCCCAATATTCCTTAATATTCCATTCCCTATTAGCTTTTATGTTAAAAGCGATTTTAGCAAGGATATCTCTTATCCTTTCTGATTGTAAGTAATGAAAATTTGGAGTGATTGCACAAAGCATAAATGTTCCACTACCTTCGTGTTCTCCTCCCCCTCCATTGTCAACTCTATCAATTAACGCATATGCTTCAATTAATTCTTTTACGACTCTTATAATAAATTGATTCCTTTCTAAGATCTCTTCAAACTTATAGATTTTTATTAATGTATTGTATAATTGAGAAGTGAGTTCCTCAAGATTTAAGGAAGGAATTTCATTTTTGGGAAAGGAATTTATAATAATTGGTCCTTTCTCAGCATCCCAAACCATATGGAATAAATAAAAGAAATCTGCTCTACTTAACTTTTTGAGAGAGGGTTCCTCATATTTTAATATATCTTTTAATTTTTCTTCAAGAATTATCGTGTTTTTCTTGCGCTCTTGAAATTCTTCAACTTTTACTTTAATTTTTTCTAATAATACTTGAGGACTAAAAGGTTTCGTGATATAATCATCAGCACCTAACATCTTACCAAATTTTACATCATCTATTTCTGTTTTTCCAGATAAAAAAAAGAAGGGTATCCTTGACCAATCTGTGTTTTCTGAAACTTTCATGTAAAATTCATACCCATTCATTTCTGGCATTAAAATATCACTAATTATAAGAACAGGTGGATTTTCAAGCTCAGAAAGCATATCTAAGCCTTCCCTTCCATTTAATGCAGTTGCTAATTCATAATCATTCATTTCCAAATACATTTTAAAATTACGAACAAGAACTTGATCATCTTCTATAAGTAATATTAAAGGTTTCATAAACAATTGCTCATGTATTTGAAGAATATATAGGTACTCACTTATAATATAAAATTGAATATTTAATATTTGCGAAAACGAATATATAAAAAAAAACTCAAGCCATTAATTTAGTATATTTTAAGAGTTAATCATCGAAGCAGAGAACTCCCGGATTTAAAATATTGTTAGGATCAAATATCTTTTTTACTTTTCTTAAAGCAATTTGAGTTGATTCTTCGTGCCTTTTATAAACCTCTTTTGCCCAGAGACCGTATGGGCGATTAAAAAAAGCACCGATATCCATTAATTCGTTACTTATTTCTATAAATTTATTTTTGATATTTTCAATTTCTTTTATATCATTAGGGTTGTAATACATATCAAATTCACAATGGTATGATGTTCCTTGATTAATAGCTTGAATATAAATTCCTAAATCATGTGGTACAAGGTTTTTAGCTAAAGAAATGAATTCTGGAATTTTTTCAAAACTAGATAAAAAGAAGATATCCTGAAAACCGCCCTTAAATCTCAATCTCCATGGATCGGTTGTTGAATTATTTAGAAAATTCAGAATTTCGGCTTGATTTATTGGACTCTTTTCTTCAATATTATTTACTTTTAGTTCTTTTTTAATATCTTCAATATCTCGTTTTAAGTAGTTTAATCTATCTTCAGGCAGTACTCCTTTACCTGAAATGACATAGATAAGATTCCATTCTTTTAATGATTTTGCTAAGTTATTAATCTCGTCATTATGAGTTTTTACTAAACAAGCGAGATTTAAATTGTTTAATATTAGTAATTCATCACATAATCGATGTTTTAATAACATATATTGAAATTTTAACAATTCATCTAAATTATCTGACTGTATGTGGAAAATCTGCTGAAGAGAGGGATTAATCTCCAATTTCAATGTGCTCCACGTGACTATTCCTAAACTTCCTTGAGCACCTTGGAGTAATCTAAAAGGGCTAAATTGTGTAGGACCCATTGGGTTGATTTGTGCTTGACCGGACTTTCTTTGTTGTTTTAGAGTACCAGGTCCCGCAGCGGTTCCAGTTCTAAAAAGATCTCCTGTTCCAAAAATAACTTCAGTACATAAGAGTGGATCAGAACTATCCCATTGATAGCGAGGTATTGTTGTTGGTACCCTCTCAAGGGCCGAAGTTAATACAGATTTGCCATAACGAGGAAGTAGAGGATGTACTAACTTTAAACCTTTCTTTCGAAGTATGGGAAGTAGGTCTCCGAAAACGACTCCAGGCTCAACCATTATAACCCTATTTTTTCTATCTATGGAGAGAATTTTATTCATTTTTGAAAGATCTACAATAACAGAATTATCTCTTTGTGGAAGAATATCTCCATGATAACGAACGGACGAACTTGAACTAACAGGAATAAGTGAGAATCCTAAAACATTAGCTAATTTTAAGATCTTTTCAATATGTTTCGTTTTCGAGGGCCACACTATATATTTTGGGAGTTTCCCGTCAACAAAACTTAAATCAGCAGTAAATTCTTTTAAAACATCTGGATCATTTGAAATGAACTTTGAACCAAATATTTTTTGTAGTTTCTGATATATCTCTTCTTCAGTCATAATTGGTATACTTTATTTGAAAGCTCTTGTTTCATAAAATATTTCGATCTATTAAGATATTGTTATTAAAAAACTAAATTTTTAAATATCTGATGACCATTATAAAACAAATATTAGTCTAAAAGAAGATTAAGAAGGAAATTCAAATGAATAATTATGACCTAATAATAGTGGGTGCTGGACCAGGAGGCTCGATGGCAGCAAAAACTGCAGCAGAGAAGGGATTAAAAACTATTTTTTTTGAGCGTGGCCGCAAACCGGGTGAAAAAAATTCCTCTGGTTGTGGTTTAGGACCACGGATGTTTAGAGATTTTCCTGATATGATGAAGGGATTAACTCCTGATAAGTGTCCTTCAATGAGAGCTGGAACTGCGGCACGTAATTATTTTGTAAATAAAGATGATATTGTGGCAGGCTATATTATGGCACGACCTACAGAATCCGTTTCATATGAACCCGCAAAATCATGGATTACTATGAATGTTTATCGTAGCGAGTTTGACCCATGGATTGCTAAATTTGCGACGAATGCTGGTGCTGAATTAAAGACTTCTACATTAATTGTAGATTTATTGAAGGAAGATGGCAAAGTATGTGGTGTGATTGACGAAAAAGGAGAGAAATATAGTGCTCCACTTGTGATTGGCGCAGATGGAGTCATATCAACAGTAGCCCAAAAATCTGGATTGAGAAATAAGTGGGCTCAAAATCAAGTTACATTAACACTACAGTACGATTTTCAAGCACCTTCGGAAAAAATCGATGACATAATGGGTGATGAAACGTTAGCTGTATGGTGGGGTTCAAATTTTCCAGCTTCATATCAAGTTTTTTTTAATGATGGTTTTCATCAAGGATTGGGAAACTGGATGAATTGGTGGGATAACAATCCATTGCATTATTTAAATCGTGTTATTAATCTAAAATATTATCAAAGATTGTTAAAAATCCTTGAAGCTAAACCACGTGAACTTCAAGCTCACCTACTTCCTTGGTTAGATTTTCCGAGTAATACTCATGCTGATGGAGTTATATTAATTGGGGATGCTGGTGGGTTTCCATGTCCTCTTGAGGCCGAGGGGATATATCCTGCTATGATAACAGGAAAATTAGCAGCAGAAGTAGCTTCTGAAGTAATACCATCTGGAGATGTTTCTAAAGCAACTCTTAAAAAATTTGATGAGAAATGGCAAAAAACTAGTATTGGCAAAGAATTTGAAGCAGGTTTTGAATTATGGAATATATGGAAAGCTCTGCCATTTAGCCCAAAGGAAACAATGTCTTGGTTTGTACCTTTGATAATGGAAATTCTTGGAGGAATATTTGATTGGTCACAACCTCATACTTTAAGGATACGTCAAATTATAAGCCACGTTAAGTCATATATGCCTAAGGCGACACCGTTTATAATGGCATATGTACTTCCTCTGTTAGCCAAGGTTTTTGAAGATGATTTAGATAAAATGATGGATCCTAAGAAGATCATGAAAGTATTACCTAGACTCTTGGATATGTTACCACAGAAAAAGAAAAGAAGAAGAGGTTAGAAAAAATGATTATAGAACTAGAAGGGTTAACTAAACGAATTCCAGGTACAGGAAACTTCATTACTATAGATTATGATAAATGTAATAATTGTGAATGTTGTTTAACAATATGTGTAATGAATTTATGGAGAAAAAAAGAAGGAAAAATAAATATTGTTGATGACTATCAATCAAAATGCTTAGAATGTGCTGCTTGTTATCAAGTATGCGATGCCCGTGCAATAAATTTTCAATATCCTAATGGCGGCACTGGAATAGTTATTGAAAAAGGGTAAATTAAGCGTGAAAAGTGCAACAACCGTAATGTTTTTTACACCTCATGCCGATGATATCGAATTTGGCACTCCATTTATGTATATAGAAGCTTTAAGATTAGGATATAGAGTTATTGAAGTAGTAATGACTAATAATGAATTCGGCACTCATCGTGATGAATTTAAAGGCCATCGATTACGTAAAATTCGAGAAAAGGAATTGGAGAATGCAAACCAGATTTTTGAGAAATATACAAATAATAAGGTAGAAATTATAAAATTGGGTTACATTGATGGTCATCTTCCTTTGAATAGAGATTCTGTTCAGAAAGTCTTTGATTTAATTCAAAGGGAAAAACCAACTATTATTTTTACACCTGATTTCTGGTATACGCAAGATTATCATGAAGACCATCTAAATACCGGAAGATTGGTCTATTTCTCACTTAGAAAATTAAAAAAATCAGAGCTACCAGGAAAGGTGTTTTATTATTATTCCACTCAAACACGTTACTATTTGAAATGTCGATGGAGAGATTTTAGGATTGTAAGAGAAGCTTTATCTCAATATCGTAGTCAGTTTTCTCCATTAGAAATTAAAGTAGCCATTGTTTTATATAAAAAATTATGTATTTTCAAACATTTACTCGAAAGAAGACGGTTTTCAGAAAGTTTTCGAGAGCAACACTATCATGATGGGAAACCAACATCACCTCCCAAATTTGAAGAGATGAGTTTTATTAAAAGAGTTATCTATTACATACTTTCAAAAATAACAATAAGGGGATATACAAAGTTTCACAACCTAACACCAGAAGAAATAGGATTAAGATAAGGATGTTAATTTTGCTAAATAAATTTGGCTTGATCAGCTGAGCCTAAAACATCTCTATTTCTTTGCTTGATCATATCGATAAATTCTTGACGAGCTAAACCTAAATAGCTTCTTGGTCCTATTTGATCTGGATGCTCTGCTAAATATTTTCTAATCATTGCTGTAAAAACCATTCGACTATCAGTTGCAATATTGATTTTACACACACCATATTGAGTAGCTTTTTTTAACTGAGCTTCAGGTATTCCAAATGCTTTCGTTAGGGCGCCTCCAAATTCATTTATAATAGTGGCGTATTTTTGCGGTATAGAAGATGAGCCATGCAAAACAATTGGAAACTTTTTCAAGCGTTTCCTCACTTCTTGGAGGATATCAAATCGTAATTCAGGAATATCTTCTTCTCTTTCTACTTTGAATTTATGAGCTCCATGAGAAGTACCTATAGCGATTGCTAATGAATCGCAACCCGTTCTGCTTACAAAATCTTCTACTTGTTCTGGATCCGTATAAAGATGGGTGCTTGCTTGTACATGCCCTTCAATCCCAGCAATAACCCCTAATTCAGCTTCTACACTAACTTCTCTCTCATGAGCATAATCTACAAGTTTTTGGGTAATTATGATATTTTCTTCATATTCTAAATGACTTCCATCAAACATGACACTTGAAAAACCATTATCAATACATGATTTAGCTAATTCATACGAATCTCCATGATCTAAATGAAGTGCAATTGGGATTTCATAACCTAAATCTCTAGCCATCGCTACTGCTCCCTGTCCTAAATATCGCAACATAGCTCGATTTGCATACTTTCCAGCTGTTGGACTATTCTGAAGAATAACAGGTGAATTTGTTTCTCCACAACCAATTATTATCGCTTGTAATTGCTCTAAATTACTAAAGTTATACCCTGGAACAGCAAACTTTCTTTCAAGAGCCACTTCAAGCATTCGATTTGTATTCGATAACCCTAATTCTTTAAAAGAAACCATTTTACTCATCTTCCGATTTTATAGTAGTTGAAATGAATTTTAAGCATTATTCAACTTAATAATTTCAACATTTACACTATAAAGAAGTTTAAATATTTTTTAAACTAATCTTGAAAATTTATCAAAAAAAAGATTAAAAAATTAAAAAATTATACTTTGATCTTAAATTTTGTTTTAAGATCTTTGAATCGTGAACGAAGTGTAACTTCTGTAATTCCTACTACTTCTGCTATATGCTGCTGTGTGAAGCCTTTATCTTTTATTTTATTAGCCAGATAAATTGCGCCTGCACACAAACCCTTAGGATCTTTGCCACTAACAGAAAATCTATCAATATATGCTTTTAATAAATTAATTGCGATTCGCTCGACTTCAGAATCTAATCCTAATTCATTGATATACCTCGGGATTAAAGAAAGTGGATCAGTTGAAGTCGTTTTAATATTCAACTCTCTAATTAACACACTATAACTTCTTCTTACTTCTTTAGCATTTACAGAAGCCTCATCTAATATTTCTTGAAGTGTTCTGGGTATCTCCTTTCTTCGGGCTGCTAAATAGAGACAAGCTGCAACCATTGCATTGATTGATCTCCCTCGCAACAATTTCCTTTTAAATGCTTCAATATAGAAACGCATCGCATCCTCTTTGACATGATTAGGTAAGTTTAAATTACTGCTAATTCTCTTAAGCTCGGTAGATGCAATTAGTAAATTACGTTTCTGCCAGGTGATTCGAGTATTCCACTTGGCAGCTCTTTTTAAATCTGGATTATTAATCTTCTTTTTATCTATAACGGTACTCAAACCCATATCCGGTAATAAAATTGATATTGGAGCTCCGGTTTGCTCCCTATTTTTCTTTTCCTGATGAGTATAGGCCCTTTTCCCACTATGAGAGAAATCTACTAATCTTTCATTTATTATAAGACCACATTGTTCACATACGGTCTCTCCTTTTTCCTCAATAGATATTATCGCACCCCCACATTCGGGACACAAATTTGTTACCTTAGCCATATTTACAGTCATATTTTTAATCATACTCCTTTAGTTCTTTTTTAATAGTTAATAACTCCTCTTTTTTTATTACAAACCTACTTCTTGTAATTGTTCTAATAAATTCTTTTGGTTCCTATTCAATTTCTCAGGAATCTTAATTTTTACTTTAACTAACAAATTTCCCCTCTGATCTGAATTAATTTCATAAAATCCCTGATTCTTTAAACGTAAAAATGATGAATCATTGGTGCCAGGAGGGATTGTCACAGTTAAAGATTTTTCAATACTTTTTACCTGAACTTTCCCACCAAGTGCTGCTGTCGTGAACGGAACTTCTTGCTCAATGATAATATCATTATCCTTTCTTTCGAATCTTGGATGGTTTTTTACATGGATTGCTATATATAAATCTCCAGCAGACCCTCCATTTTCTCCAGCCATTCCTTTCCCCTTTAGACGTAATTTATGATCACTCCTCACGCCTCTAGGAATAGTCACATTAAGTGTTGTCATCTGATTACTTACCGGATCCTTATACTGAACTTTCTGCTTTCCCCCATTAAACGCATCCATAAAATTTATTTCCATGTCATACCTTAAATCATCCCCTTCTCGGGGAATGTTCCTACGATTCGGAGACCTCGCCCGGGTACTCCCTCCACCGCTTCTATTAAAAACATCAAAAATATCTCCCAAATCGTTAAAATAATCATAACCACCGCTTCTACTTCTCGAATTATTGCGGTTTCCGAAAATTTCACTAAAATCAAACCCCCCAGGTGACCCTGAAGTTGAATAATAATAGGTTGTACCATCTGGACTTTGATATGCTCTCCCGCCTCCAGGACCACCACTCCTGGACTGATATGTTGAAGGGTCTCCTTCCACAACCCCAAACTTATCGTACATCTCTCGCTTCTTATCATCACTTAAAAATGAATATGCTTCATTTATCTCCTTGAATTTCTCCCCCGATTTTGGCTCATCAGGGTTCACATCAGGGTGGTATTTCCGAGCCATCTTACGAAATGCTCTTTTGATTTCTTCCTTCGAAGCTCCCTTACTTATCCCTAATAATTTATAATAATCTTTTGCCATACTTTACAACCTTTTTTTTATAATCATGAAAAAATTTATGTTTTCTATTCATTATCGTGAAGTTTTTAAAAATGTAAAAAAAAATGTAAAAAAAAAACGTCAAACTTATTCATATTCCGCGTCTACTACATTATCATCTTGGCCTGTTGCCCTTCGGAATCGTTCTTCTTCGATCTCATCCTGTGTTTTTCCTTGATATCCATTTGACGCTTCAGGTGGAACATCACCCATTCCTCCAGGTGGAGCCCCTTGATATGCACTTTGTCCTTGTCCTTGACCCGGTTGTCCATACATTCGAGATGATACTTCATGTAAAGAATTTTGCAACGCTTCAGAGGTACTTTTAATCCTACTGACATCGTCCGATTCCATTGCACTCCTCAAGTCAGATATTTTTTCAAGTATATTTGACTTTAAATCCCCGATAACAGACTCATTTTCTTTCATTAATTTCTCTGTTTGGTATATCAATGATTCAGCATGGTTCTTCGCTTCAGTTAACTCCTTGAATTTTTTATCATCTTCAGCGTTTCGCTCGGATTCCCGGATTTTTTGCTCGATCTCATCATCAGACATTTTTGTTGAGGCCGTAATTGTAACTGATTGACTTTTACCTGTTCCTTTGTCTTTCGCCGAGACATTGATAATTCCATTCTGATCAATGTCAAATGTTACTTCGATTTGAGGTATGCCTCGTGGTGCTGGTGGAATTCCATTTAAATGAAATCTACCTAAGGTTATATTGTCTACTGCTCGTGGGCGTTCTCCCTGTAGAATATGAATTTCCACTGCTGGCTGATTATCCGCGGCTGTTGAAAAAACTTCGGATTTCTTCGTTGGAATAGTAGTATTTCGCTCAATTAATTTCGTGAATACTCCACCTAATGTCTCAACCCCTAATGATAAAGGTGTCACATCAAGCAAGAGTAAGTCCTCGACTTCTCCAGTTAGCACACCGCCTTGAACTGAAGCACCCATTGCAACACACTCCATTGGATCAATACTACGTTCAGGTTTTTTGCCTAATAATTTCTCAAACTTCTGTTGGATCACTGGCATTCGTGTTGGACCACCAACTAAGAGAATCTTAGTAATGTCGCCGCGTGCCATACCAGCATCTTGTAACGCCTTTAAAATTGGTCCATCAAGCTTCTTTAGTACGGGGTCAATTAGTTGCTCTAGCTTTGCTCTTGTAAGTGTCGCGTTTAAATGTTTTGGCCCACTATTCGTCGCCGTTATATATGGTAAATTGATTTCTGTCGTAATTGATGTCGAAAGTTCGATTTTTGCTTTTTCAGCCGCTTCCCGGACTCTCTGCATTGCCATCGAGTCACCACGCAAATCTACTCCCTCACTTTTCTGAAATTCGGAAACAAAGTATTCAACTAAAATTTTATCCATATCTGTTCCGCCTAACTGTGTATCCCCAGCTGTAGAAATTACTTCAAATACTTGATTGTCCATCTCCATTATCGTGACATCAAACGTACCTCCACCAAGATCCAATACCGCGATTTTTAACCGGGCATTCTTCTTATCTAATCCATAAGCTATAGCAGCGGCTGTTGGTTCGTTAATTAAACGCTTCACATTTAATCCCGCGATCCGGCCTGCATCCTTCGTAGCCTGTCTCTGGTTATCATTAAAATAGGCAGGTACCGTAATTATCACATCTTTGACTTCCTCACCTAAATAAGCGCTAGCGTCCTCTTTGATTTTACGTAGAATCATAGCTGAGATTTCTTGAGGCGAATACTCCTTACCGTCAATTTTTACCTTATAAGACGTCCCCATCTTCCGCTTTATCGCTGTAATGGTTCGATCTGGATTTGAAATCGCCTGACGCCTTGCAGGCTCGCCAACTAATCGTTGGTCTTCCTTAGTAAACGCAACCACAGACGGAAAAGCTTTACCACCTAAGGTTAGCCCCTCAGCACTCGGAATTATCGTCGGCTTCCCGCCTATAAGCACAGCTGCCGCCGAATTTGACGTTCCTAAGTCAATTCCTATAATTTTTCCCATATTTATTCACTCTTTTTTGTTTTTATTATTATTTTATTATTTAATTCTGATTTTTTATTTTGATTTCTTATTTTGATTTTTTATTTGAAACCTTTATTTGGTGCTTTGATTTTTTTGAGATTCTGACCTTAGAAGGCCGTAGAATCTTGTTATTAATATAATAACCCTTATCTAATTCTTCTAATATTGTATTTTCTGGAAGATTATCAAGACCGTCATCGACCATCAGCACTTCATGCTTATACGGATCGAATATCTCGCCTTCCGCATTCATCGCTCGGACCCCTTCTTCCTCTAAAAGCTTCTGGAAATTTTTCACGATTATTTCAAGCCCATTCCGAATTCCGTCCATATTCCCCAAAATGCTTACCAGATTCAACGCACGCTCCAGATCATCGTAATGAGATACCAGTTTCTTTAACATTTTATCCATTACATACGCTTTATATCGACTATTTTCACGCTCGGAAATCTTCTTGTAGTTGTCAAAATCCGCCCGAACTCGCAAGAGCGACTGTAAATATTTCTCCTTTTCTTCCATCAGCTCCTTGAATTTGCGCCCATCGTCCCTCAGATCATCAAGCTCCTTTAATAATCGATCATTTTGCGTTTTGACCTTTTTATGCACTTCCATCAACGCTTCATACTTCTCGGCTTTTGCCTTCAGCTGCTCAAGATCCCCACGCGAAACCGATACTTGGGGAACTAATAATGAACGCCGGCCTGAACCGCGTCCGTTAAAAAAACGGTCATAATACTCTTCATGCGACATTGATCTTATATCTCCCATATTTTTTCTATAATTAAATACCATTATTTTTATTTGTGTGTTTTAAACTCCTTGAATTTTTATTGTAAGATCTTGTTGTCAAGAAGGTCTTGCTCACAAGACTTAATATATATGTATGAACTTGCCTATATAAACCTTACGATTTTGAAATATAATGTGTAGATATGGTGAAGTCAATATGGAATAAGAAATTGTATCAAATTTTTTTTAAAAAATAACAAAAAAACATCGTTTTGAATAAGATGAAAATTGCCTATCATTATGAAGATGTATGTCCTCTAGTAACGGGCGACAAGCCACAATCCAATGACACGGAGAAAACCATTATATTATGTAAATTTAAATAGTTAGGAATGTATAGTAGTAATGTGACAGAAGAAACTAATACCGAACAGATACATCATCAATACAAAAGAGGATTAATTGACAAACAAAAATTAATTGAGTTACTTTCTTCAATTATTGAGAATCCTAATGACGATAACCATGACTAATTCTTAAAAAGTAAGAGCTGATTTTTTATCTAATTCATTCTTGGACCATTAAGTTTCAGGGGATAATAATTGTTAGACTGTTAAAGTTTTGACAACAAAGTTAAATATACCTAAACCTATTACTTTCAAGAGCGAAAAAGATTTGAGAATATTTTGTATTTCAATTTGTAGATCTGATATCTAAAGTAAACATCTTTTATCTTGATTAAAATAGGCGTTTATTATGAATGAAGAAAAAACAGAATTAAAGCTAGATAAAAGAGAAGTTAATGAGAGTTTAAGAAAATTAAAGGATTTAGATATAGAATTAAATAT
>Ga0209976_10001143_pt1 | contig 15919 bp, 12 predicted proteins | sample SumtaG_FD_182806 | JGI IMG/M metagenome (GOLD analysis project Ga0209976, IMG submission 182806) | Deep subsurface microbial communities from Indian Ocean to uncover new lineages of life (NeLLi) - Sumatra_00157 metaG (SPAdes) (version 2) | ecosystem: Environmental > Aquatic > Marine > Oceanic >...
CGGTAAACCCGTCTTGAAGTCCCCGGACATATAGATCCAGATCCACCTCGATGGACCGGTCCCGAAACTGGTTGCCGAGGAGCATGCCCAGAGCGTAGCTCAACTTCTCCTTGCGGACTGTAAGCGCTGGAGCGTCCCGTACACCAGCTATATCGGTTTTTCCAGGTTCCTTGTTTTCGGCCCGAGCCCGGCCGTCTATGGACAACAAGGAGACAGCAAGCAGCAGGACCAGGCAAACGCCGGTCCATGCTTCAATCCTTTTAATCTTTTTTCTCATGTTCTTTTTCACCTGTTCTGCTCGTCTCTTTCCAGAGCAGCGTGTCGGAGAAGAGGAAAGGGCCGGACATCTTTTACCCGGCCCCAAGGCGCCCCGTGTGGGGCGTCCAGATCAATGACCGTAAATTAAAGTCATTGATTTGTAAGGAAAGCGAAAATGATATTTTTCGTTTTCCCCAAAGAAATTATGAGTTTCAAAAAGTCACGTCAGGACTTTTTGCGACCCTATCAATAGTTGTATCTAATGTTCATCCCCCTCCCCGAAGGGAGGGGGATGTGGTTAAGGGTTTACATTACTGATCGAAATGATCGTTGTCCGGACCAGCGACCGGAGTACTGGAAATCTCCAGGAAGTTGGGCTGCGCTGTCGGAGCGTCATCAGGCGTCCCGGCGATGCCGTCGGGGCCGAGCATGTTGCCCGCTTCGCCTACAGCCGCCAGGTGCCTGAAGAGCGGCTCTGTAACGACTATGTCGTCGGGTGTACTAAGGATCCCGTCGGGGCCGGGAAGCGTGCACGGTGTCGCTACGCTGCAGCTCGCAAGAGTTACGAGGTCCGGTCGGCCGCCGGTGTTTTCCGGAGCCGTACCGTCGATGGGGACGAAGATCTCGGGCCTGTCAAACGGGGCGCGCTCGTACCTCGTCCGCGGATCGGTGAGGGAAATCAGGAACCTTACCAGGGCGACCTTCGCTGCCTCCGGTGACGAAGTTGCCGGTTCCGGTGTGAATAAATGATCGGTGTCCGGCAGGGAGTCGTACTGGAATGGGAAATCCGGGAGAGCGTCCGCGAAATATCCCACCAGATGAAGTCCATCATCCGGGAAGGTATAGTCGACCAACACTCCTAGTTCGGTTGGGATGGGGGGGTCACTGTCGGTGTGGGTGCGTACTGTCCCGAAGCCGAATGCCTGCTCATCTATATTCATCATGTGCGGGTCTCTATCATCGGCGTTGGTGACGGGGAAGTCGCCGCCGCGAATGTAGAAGTCAACTATCTGGCGAAGTGTCAGGTAGCTGCCCGTGTGAAAGTATGGTCCGGTGAGTTCTACGTTGCGCAGAGCCGGCGCCTTGAACGCACCGTCCTTGAGCACCTGGTTGGGATTGGGCCACGATCCGTGGGTCGGGCCCACCAGGCTGCCGGGAATATATGGATTGCCCATTTCCACACCAATGTTGCCGGGTACCCCGGACTGGTTGTTGGGGCAATTGGGTCCCCATCCGAAGTTCGGGGGTCCTGACCCGAACGCCGCCGGGTCGTACTGACCGCAATGCACGTCGGCGCCGAAGAGAGCTTCTGCAAACTCGATGGCCGGACCGCCGTTGGGAGGGGTGAGAGTATTGGGCACAAAGCCCGCCATCTCATCGATCTGGGGGTGCAGCTCGCCGGCCGGCAGGCTATGCAGCCATGGTACCATGTAGTCAGGCATCTGGGGTTCAATGGGGTCTCTTTCAAACCCCGGGTTGATGGACTGGAGCGTGTGGGTGGTTCCCGGGAAGAACGCTCCGTCACCAGTCTCCTCGAAGGTCGCTCCCAGGTTGAAAGGATCGAAGCTGGCCATCACGGTGCCCGGCACGAATGTTGGGCTGGCGATGTTCTTCAGAGTCAGGGTCGCCAGGGACAGAGGCCAGCCAAAGGGATCATCACCGCCGCGGCCTTCGTCCTCGGCATTGGGCCGGACCCCGATGTTGTAGATACCCTGGTCCCCGAAGGAGAAGCGTTTTGGCTGAGCCACATTCCGGTCATCCCACGGGGTGGAGGGGTCGTCAAAGGTGGCGAAATTGCGGGGTTCGACTTCCACCGCGTCCTGGGCCGCTCCTTCGGTGACCTCTTCCGCCAGGATCAGGCCTCCAACTGCCGCGATGGGGCCTGGAGCCTCAGGCGCCGGGACCTCTATGCCGCGGGGATCGATAACCGACGGAGGTGTGGGAAACTCGAACTCGGCATCGCCCTTGATGACACCGTGGCTGATATTGATGCTGTGGTCTGTCTGCTCGGGACCGAGGTGGCAGAGCATGCACCGGGCGGTCCTGGTAAAGGGGTTGGAGCCAAATCCGAGCGGGTTTCTGTTTACCCCTGAGACTGGGTCCACGGCCTGGTCTGGAGCAAGGGCCGCGGTCGCGTTACCGCCGGCGAAGATGTCCCACCCGAAGAGCTCATCCGGGCCGAAGGCGTCGTATTCCGGCGTGGTTGGATCGTCCGGGATCAGAGTCAACGAACCGCCTAGCAGACCGGTTACCAGGGTGGGGAACAGAACCCCTTGCTCACCCGGCTGGCCGATTGCGTTGGCCGCCAGTGGGTTGGCGTCCATGAACTGGTCAAATAGCGTATCATCGGGGATGGTGAGCTCTTCGTAGGCCTGCACACCTAATGCGAAGAAGAGGCTGAAGTTGGCCTCCGCCTGGGTGAACTCGTTGGTGTTCAGCAGTTCGGCCGCATCGTTGGCGATCGTGAGAACATAATTGTCGAAGGGGTCAACACCTATCGCACCGTTGAGATGCCGATCGCCCACGTCCCAGAATTCGGGTTTGTAGGCCAGCTGGATCAGTTGCGGGTAGGGGGTGTTGAGCCCCGGCGTACCGGGCTGATCCACTATTCCGCCGATTGTCGATCGCTGGCCGGAGAAAGGACCGAGCACGCTGTCGTCAGGATCGACCAGCTGGTTTGCAAGGGGCGTCACGCCTGCCTGAAGAAGTTTCTTTCCGATCTTGGGCCAGTTGCGCCCGAAGAAGGACATCTCGAACTCGCTCAGGGGAGGTCCCACCGCCTGTGAAGCCAGGCTGGAGAACTTGATCCTCACCGGCTGCCCGGCGGCCTCGGGGTCATCTTCGACAAGATCTTCGTTGATGTGACCGTTGGTAGCCCCTGTGATCGTGCCATTCTCTCTGATGAAGATGTGATACTGGGGGTCTGAAGCGCCAAATACGCTGCCCCCGTTGAAAATAAATCTGGCGCGGCCGTCCCAGAAGTTGTCGAAGTTAAAAGCCGCACCGTGGAAGGTCGGGGTATGGCGAGGTTCGACCCTTCGCAGGCTGATGCATTCCTCTAGTTCATCGCAAATTCCATCGTCGTTACCGATGCTGTCACCGATGATTTCAGGCTGGAATACCGGAATCGGATCGGTCTCGGCAGTGCCCAGGTCTGGCAGAAGCGGCGCCACACCGTTGAAGACCGGGCCGAAGGCGCCAGGCCCGACGGGGACATCGTCGAACAGGGTGAATTTGCTGACGCCCATGGAGGACATGACGTCGTTGGAATCACGCACAATCGCTGATGCACCGGGACCCTCGCTGATCCCGTCAACGTCGGCGAGCCTGCGGAAAGGAAAGTCACCGGCAACTACATCCTCATTGGGACCTCTGACCTGTAAGGTGAGATCATCACCAAGGTGGTTGGGGTTGAGCTGGTTGCGGGTCCGGTTGTCCACCCCGGCGTGGAAGTGGCACGAGCCGCAGGCCTGGACGCTGTCGCTGCCCACCTGCATATCCCAGAACAGGGCCTTGCCCAGAACTTCCGCCCCAGGTCTGCCGATATAGGGCAGCTGTTGGGCGGGAACTCCGGTTACATCAACCGGATCGCGGAAGAAATCTTCTTCATTGATCGGTATTTCGAGCTCGGTAACCGGCTCGAGTTCACCGTCTTCCAGTTCGTGAAGGACGCCGTCAACCACGGCAGCCACCGCCACAACAGTTCGGTGAGGCGGGATACGCGGATCGTCGCAGCCGTTGTTCGGTCCGGGTCCTGTGCAATCGATAGATGTGTACCCTAAGTTGTTCCGTTGGCCGCGCGGGGTCGGGTTGGAGACAACCATAGACCCGGCGGGTGCATCCTCGCAGGGACCGCCTGCTCGGAATCGCTGTTCCGCCGCCGTGATATCTCCATCCTCATCCTCAATACAGGTCACAAGTGCCCCGATGACGGGCCGCACTTCGCTGGGGACGTTAGGCCTGGTCGGATCCGAACTGATAGCTACCGGCTCGTCGGGTTCATAGAGGGGGCCTGGCAGGTCCCAACTGACCTCCCCGTCGGAGGTGCGAAGGCGCAGCGGCTGGCCGGTGAGGAAATTATAACCCAGGGGCCAGACGTTTAGCGGCGGCATGGTCACACCGAAGCCGGGGCGCCGCTCGATGGTAGAAGGTGCAGAGCTGAAGCCATCAACAGGCGCTGTGTAAGGATCATCCAGGAGCTGATACAGCTCTTTCCACAGAGGCGCCTGTTTGAGCGAAGCCGGACCGGTTTCCACTTCGATTTCAACCGGCAGCTCCATTGCTGTCGCCGGGGTTGTCAGGACGTCCCCCGGCCCGGCCATGGCAGGCGTTCCAGTGAACACCAGGGCCATGGCCACAAAGAAAATAAATCCAAGGCCCGCTTTCAGCCTTTTGGTATTTTTTAATTCTTTCCTGATCATGATTTTATCCTCCTGACTTCTAAAAAGGAGTGCTTGTCACTTTTGCCGTTTCACCACTTGCCATTTTCGCAAAATCGGGGAATCTGTCTGATATGTGCTTTGAAAACCACCTCCTTCTCTCCGGATTGACCGGCACTCTGTTGTCAGATCCCAGGTGTGAGATGCAGATGGGTGTCGCCCATCTATTTTTAAAGGGGTTCCGCTGGATGTCGATCCCTTGCCTGAACCAGCTGAAAAATGTTATTCCCAATTGCTTCTTTCACGTTACGGACCCGATCAGTCATCTATTAATTTCTCTCCATAATTTTAAGTCTATCGACACCACCATTGATTGCTATTCGTAGAAATAAGGATTGTCAGTCCGTAGTAATACTGAGAGTTTCAGGCTGGGGACTTTCCCTGCTCCGTCTGAACCCGCAAATTGGCGCTCCCGAAAGGTCATGGATCGGGTCTGCTGCTGGATCGGAATGTTTAGGTGAGAAGCAGGCCGGCAGCGAGTCAGACAACCTCGATCACGCCGACCCTTCGACCCTTCGACTAAGCTCCCTTCCCTTCGACTAAGCTCAGGGCAGGCGACAGGCTCAGGACAGGCAGGATTGTGAGCCGCCTGCCGAACCACAAGCTCCTTTCCCTTCGACTAAGCTCAGGGCAGGCAGGGCAGGCAAGGCAGGCAGGGCAGGCGGCGTGACTGGCGGGAATGGATTGATGAGCTATAAATGTCTCTTCTCCAAGGCATATCTCACAAGATTTGCGGTGCCCTTCAATCTCAATTTTCCGGTAATGGAGGCACGGTGACTCTCCACGGTGCGGACGCTGATGAAAAGAAGCTGGGCCATCTCCCTGTTTGACTTTCCCTCCGAGATCAAATTCAAAATCACCTTTTCGCGGGCTGTAAGTGGTTCAGGGAAAGCGGTGCGGTCTCTTGAAAGCTCCCTCGTGAGACGGGGAGATATATGGATTCTTCCCTGTTGAATATTTTCAATAGCGGAAAAGAGCTCTTTATCAGCATCCTCCTTCAGCATGTATCCGTTGGCACCGGCGAGAAGTGCCTGGTGCAGGTATTCCTTATGCATGCTCAAAACCAGTATTTTTATTTCAGGATGGTTGTTCCTGATCTTATGGATGATTTCTATCCCGTGAAGGTTAGGCATCGACATGTCGAGAATTACCAGGTGAGGAATTAAAGCCTTTAAAACGTTCAATAGACGAAGGAGTTCGGCACCGTCCCCGGCCTCCCCGATCACTTCCAGGTCAACTGCCTCTTCGATGATCCTGCTTAACCCCTGCCTGAACAGGACGTGGTCGTCGGCAAGTACGATCCGATAAGGAGCCAAGTCATGCACCTTCATTTTTGAAGGGCAGGCCGAAGGTTATCCGGGTACCTTTCTTTGTTTCACTCCACATATCAAGGACTCCGCCCATGATCTTCACCCGTTCGTTCATGGTCACCAGACCAAGGCCGCTTCCAGATGGATATTTACCGGATGAATTTTTTATCCCTGTCTTCGTAAGATCAAACCCGTTACCGTCATCTTCGATAAAGAAGATGACCGTGTCGTCATGGCGTTTGATATCGATGAATACGTTTATTGCCTGAGCATGCTTCCCGATGTTTGTGAGAGCTTCCTGAATAATCCTGTAGATAGTGATCCAGTGTTTATCATTAAAAAAATGGTCGATCTCCTCGATATTCAACACTACGTTAAAGTTGTATGGCAGGTTGCCGATATACCATCGAAGCGCGGATGTGAGGCCAATGTCTTCAAGGACTACAGGACTTAAGGCCAGGGAAAGTCTGCGTACATCCTCGACAACGTCATCCACATACCCCCGCAGTTTCCCACACTCTTCCTGGATCGCACCCTGATCTTCCCGGAGTTCTTTTTCAATCTTCAACAGCTGAAATTTAAAGACATTCAAGGCTTGGCTCAATTCATCGTGTAATTCCAAGGATATTCTTTTTCTTTCTATTTCCTGAGCATCCAGCAGTTGGGAAGTGAGGTCCTGGATCCGCTTTTCCCTTGTCTTCAGGGACGCTTCCGCCTCCTTGCGGTCCATGATCTCAAGCCGGACTAAATCATCAACGGATGATAATTCAGCCATATTTCTTTTGATCAGCTTCGCCACCCTCTGACGATGCTCCACTAAATTTCCATAAGGGGGTAACAGTTGGATGTTTTGTACAAGTAGAACATCATTGGCTTTCCTGGTCCGCATTTCGCTTCTCCCTATGCCTGCTGTCGTTACAAATGAAATAAAGGTTCCCATTGATCCAGCGGACCCAAAGCTACATAAGGATTGAAGATACGCCGATCACAAAGACGGTTTCCGATAACCAAAGCCGCTCCCACAATTTAGTGAGTCCGGGACCGGGTCCGTTGATGGCTTTTTGCGAAGTCATCATCAGTTAATATTAGCAAACTCTGTGGATTTTTCTTGAATTTCAGGGTGATATGGCCCCAAAAGCTTTGAAATGTCGTGTTTTTTCACTAATACACAACAGATTTTGTCAGTTCGCTGTTTTAATGGATACTGCCGGCTGTTGGGATTAGGTAGAATGGCTGATGATGACACGGAGAAAACTGAGAGAAGCTTAATCTGGAGGAGCAAACGATGTGCGTCGAAGGGTGAATATAGCATTTCGAAAAACTATATCTAGGAGCCTGTATGAGGTTCTCCGACAGGCTCCTAGGCACTGGTTTCCTTATTTGGTTCATCCGGGGAATGAGTACCTGTTTCCCCCAGCGGATCCTAATGATATGGACGGATCTTCTCCGCTGGGGGTCGCGGCCATGACCGGCTTGTGTTCTCCGGCAAAGAGCGAAACGTGATGACTTCGCAAAAAGTCATCAACGCGCCCCGGGTGGGGCGCCCAAATCAATGACCGGCAATGTAAGTCATTGATTTGTAAGGAAAGCGAAAATGACACTTTTCGCTTTTAAGTGGAGCAAAAAGCCACGAATGGACTTTTTGCGACCCTATCAAACGTAGCTTCCTAAGTGCTCTTGGGAATCCTGGCGCTTTGACCGGAGAACACCCCCGGCGCCGGCCTGGTATCAGGTACGCATTAACCGGATGAACCTATTTTAGAAAAAACTGCCCTCCTGGATCACGGATGACCAGTCCTTCCAGCTCCAGCCTTGAAAGATCGGCAAGGACCTGGGGAAGCGGCAGCCCGGTAGCCATTGCAAGGTCCTCCGGCAGGCGTGGTCCGGGTGCAAGGGCTCTCATGACCGGATCGTGGTTCTGCCTGTCACAGTCGGGCCTGGAGGTCGGTCCGATCATGTTGTCCAATCCAAGGACACTGAGTATATCTTCCGCGTTGCACACCGGCGCAGCGCCGTCTCTCAGAAGAGCAACGGGTCCGGCCGTAAGGGGATCGTCAGCCCGCCCTGGTACCGTCATGACCTCCCGTCCCTGGTCCAGGGCCCACCGGGCTGTGATGAGGGAGCCACTGCGCTGTCTTGCCTGGACCACGACCACCGCAAGGGAAAGGCCGCTTATGATCCTGTTGCGTGAGGGAAAGTTCCTGGGCAGTGGGGGAGTGCCGGGTTCGAACTCGGAGAGGAGAGCGCCGCCGGCGATGATCCGCTTTCGGAGCTCTCCCGATCCTTTAGGGTAATCAATATCAAGCCCGCAGCCGAGTACGGCGAGTGTTCTTCCGCCTTTGTCCAGCGCTGCTCTATGGGCTTCGGCATCGATCCCCCTTGCAAGTCCGCTGACAACGGTCACCCCACTGGCGGCGAGGCCTCCCGAAATGATTCGGGCCATGTGGCGGCCATAGGGTGTCGGGTTGCGCGATCCGACGACAGCCACCGAAAGGAGGTCCTTCCTGATGATCTCACCCCGGATGTTCAAGCCGGCCGGAGGGTCCTTTACCTGACCGAGCAGTTCCGGATACCCGGGACCGCCCGGATGAACCCGGCGATCAACGCTCACCGTTTTTCCCAACCAGCCTGAAGTCCACGTGGCGCCTTGCGAGTTTCACATCGATCACCTCCACTGTCACCTGGTCTCCGATGAGGAACACGGTGCCCGTGTTCTCTCCGATGAGCATCAACCGGTCCTCGTGGAACCTGTAGTAATCATCGTGGAGGGCTGAGAGGTGTACAAGGCCCTCAATAAAGAACTCCTCCAGTTCGACGAAAAGGCCGAAGGAGGTTACAGCTGAAATTACTCCACTGAAATTCAGTCCCACCTTGTCCTCCATGAATTTGGTCCTCAGCCAGGCCAGCAGGTCCCTGTGGGCGGCTTCCGCAGTCTGCTCGGTCTTGCTTATGTGGTCGCAGAGGGCCTTTATGTCCTTGGGCGAATAGGGCTGGGTGTAGCCCATGATGCCCTTGAGTATCCTGTGGACCTCCAGGTCCGCGTATCGCCTGATGGGTGACGTGAAGTGAGCGTAATCGTCAAGCGCCAGTGCGAAATGTCCCTCCGGCTCCGGCGAGTAGCCCGCGCGCATCATGGAGCGAAGGATGACGGTGTTTAAAAAACGTTCTCTGCCTGTTCCTCTTGCTTTTTCCAGGATATTTCTGAACGGTTCCGGTCTGGACGCCGACACCGGGACCCGGTAACCCAGGGAGGCGAGGAGCCCGTTGAGATCCTTGATGCGGTCGGTGCTGGGCTGTTCGTGAACGCGGTAGATCCCCTCTGCGCCCGATTTCCTCAGCATCTCTCCCACTATTTCGTTGGCCAGGAGCATGCACTCTTCCACGAGTCGGTGAGATGTGTACCTTACAGCCTTGTAGATGTTCTCCACATGACCTGTGATGCCCAGGACTACTTCCGGTTCAGGGAGATCGAAATCGAGGCTTTTGCGAAGTCGGCGCCTTTTCTCCAGGCGTCTGTACACTTCCTCCAGCAGTTCGAGGCTGCCGAGGACTTTGCCATGAGCCTCCGCAAGGGGGGTAACGCCGGTCAGGTGGTCCTCCACCTGACGGTAGGTGAGCCTGGCTTCACTCTTAATGACGCTTTCGTAGATGTGGTGTTTAACGGGGTTGCCGTCCGGACCAATGCGCATCTGGCAGGTGAAGGTGAGTTTGTCCTCCCCGGGCCTGAGGCTGCAAAGGCCGTTGGACAGGCGTTCCGGAAGCATGGGGATGGCCGATTCGGGGAAATAGACCGAGTTTCCCCGGTCGCGGGCCTCCTGGTCAATAGCCGAGTCTGCCTGAACGTAATGGGAAACGTCGGCGATGGACACGTAAAGATCGATGGCGCCGTCCCCGGCGGATTTGGCGAAAAGGGCGTCGTCAAAATCCTTCGCCTTGACCCCGTCGATGGTTACGAAGGGAAAGGCCCTTAAGTCCTCCCGTTCAGCGATGGCTTTTTTGGAGGGGCTTTTGGGAAGTGTGGCAGACTCGGCCATGACCTTTCGCCCAAAACGGTGCGGCAGTTCTTTGGAACGAATCACGGCAAGGGTCTGGGTCTCGAGAGTGTCCGGATCGCCCAGGACCTGTTTAACTTCGCCCTTGGCCAGACGACCCGTTTCAGGGTAGGTCGTGAGACGAACGATCACCAGTTGGCCCGGCTTTGCCCCTCCATCCATACCTGGAGGGATGAAGATGGCCGGTCCGATCCTGTCATCCTGGGGGTAGGCGGTTCCCAATCCATCGTCTTCTTCGTAATAGGCGACAAGCTCTTTTCGGGCTCTTTTCACGATCCTGATCACCCGGCCGCCGGCTTTTCTGCCTTTGTGCGGCTGGTGTTCCACCCTGACGACCACGGTGTCGCTGTCCATGGCGCCGCCAAGCAGGGAGGCTGGGATCCGCACTTCCTCTTCATCTGTTTCAGGTGTCACGTATCCGTCGCCTTGCCCCGTGATCTGGACAGTGCCGGTGACCAGGTGAAGCTTTGATGGCTGGACGAACCGTCCCCCCTTGAGGCGGATGAGCTTCCCGCTTGCCACCAGCCTGTTCAGTGCAGCCCTGAGCGAGCGTCGTTCCGTCTGAGGAATATTCAGTTCCTCTCCCAGTTCTGTGACGGTGAGGGGCCTGGCAGCATCCCCGGACAGAAATTTAAGGATCCTATCCTCATCAAAGGACGGTTCCTTTTTTCTTTTTCCTTTTCCCTTTTCACTTTTTTTTCTGTATCCCCTTGACAAGGTTTTCCTCCCTGTTGTAATTAGCTGTGGCCGGCACACTGAACTTGATAGGGTAGCAAAAAGTCCATTGGTGGCTTTTTGCTCCACTTAAAAGCGAAAAGCGTGGCTTTCGCTTTCCTTACAAATCAATGATATAAATTACCGGTCATTGATTTGGGCGCCCCACCCGGGGCGCGTTGATGACTTTTTGCGAAGTCATCAAACTTAGTCTAGCAAAAGTGATACCAACTAGCCGACAAGCGCGAAAGTGGCGGAACTGGTAGACGCGCTGGGTTCAGGACCCAGTGGAGGAAACTCTGTGGGGGTTCGACTCCCCCCTTTCGCACCATCCAATAAAAAACCCCTTTTATCAGGGGTTTTTTTATTGGAGTTCCATGTTCCACGTTCCAAATTCCAGGTTGAAATTCATAACCATTATTCTGAGATCAACTTTTTTGTTTTTTCAGCCGGTAAATAAACCACAATTTAAAGCTAGAGGTCCGGATCCTGGTCCGTGGAACCTGGAACCTGGAACCTGGAACCTCCGCCACTGGCGGCTGGTAAGTCCAACCCTTCAGCGGCCAGGGTCATCTCGGTTCTCCCCGCGTCTTCGAACAGGAACGCCCTTATGCCGAACTCTTTCGCTCTGTCAATGTTGCCCTGATTGTCGTCGAAGAAGGCCACCTCTTCCGGAAAAAGGCCGAATCGCTGGCAGGCTACCCTGAAGATTTCCAAGTCCCGTTTGGTGTAACCTTCCTCATAGGAGTTGACCATCGTGTCGAAAGCGGTGAGCAGGTCGTCCCTCTCGTCCAGTTCGTAGAGCCAGTTGCACTGGTCCGTCAGCAGCCCCACAAAGACCTGATCCCTGATCCTCGCCGCCAATTCCGGCATGCCTGGGAGAGGTTTGAAGGCGGCCAGGATAATCTCCCTTTCAGCGAACAGGTTCCCGTCGATGCCGGCAGCCTTGGCCAGTTGGTCCCAGAATTCGGTCTCAGGGACTTCCCCCCGGACATAACCGGTGGCGAAGATGACCTCTGTGGCCATAAGGTAAAACTCATTCTCACCCAGTCCGAGCTTCCTGGCGATGGTGAAGAGTCCCTCCCGGAACCCCTCGGTGTAGTAGACGCCGCCGAGGTCGAAGTAGACGGCACGTATCTCGCGTAACAAATAGCCTCCCTTGAACTCTGTTATCCGATACCGGCACTATGCCTAACGATGGAAAGCTTGTACAGGGGGGAGAACGGTATGGGAGTATGGAAGTAAAGGGGTATGGAGGTGTCGGTGAAGCGAAGAAAAACCGCCTGACACGGCGACGCGATGACACGGAGATACGGGGGAAGAACTATCGCGCCGTCTCTACATCACTGCATCATGCTGTATTTAACCAGCCACAAATAACGAATCATCGCATTCATTCACCCTGGCTTTTATGTTGCTAGAGTAAAGAGTATAATTATATTCGTGCTATCTGGGAAATGCGAAAGTTCATAACATTCTCTTTTTCAAATCTGGGAGGATTAATCAAAACTTGTCTAGATCAGATTCGCAATTTTCGACCTTTTCTAAATTGGCGGTTTTTGTTTTGCTCTGTGATCTACGACGCACTCCGCGTTAAAAACCGCCGCACTTATGGAACCCACTCTTTTACTGATCACCGATTACGGATCACTGATCACCGCAAGAAAATTTCCTCCCCGATTATATCTTTTTACTCTTCGTCAGCTATAATGACGTTTATTTTTTTACGGGGAGGAAAATTTCTTGCTCTTTGGCGCCCATGAGTCCATTAGCGGCGGTTTCGAAAAGTCCATTCACAGGGCTGTGGAGGACGAGTGCAAAGCGGTTCAGATCTTCACCGGCCCCCCTGGCCGGTGGAAGGTCCCCCTTGTAGAACCCGAAGCGGCCAGGGCGTTCAAGGAAGCCCAGTCGGCCAACGGTGACATGCCGGTCGTCGTCCACGGGGCGTACCTCGTCAACCCGGCCAGCCCCGATCCCGATCTATGGATCCGTTCCCTTGTGGCATTAAAAGAGGAATACGCCCGGTGCCGGACTCTGGGGATAAATCATCTCATCATCCATCCCGGCAGCCACAAGGATACTACCGTGGAGGATGGGGTCCTGCGTGCCGCCGAGATGGTACGGGCTGTACTGGATGAAAATGGGGAGGGGCCGGACATCCTCCTGGAGAACACCGCCGGATCGGGCTCTTCAGTCGGCAGTTCCTTTGCTCAGTTGGCGGCCATAAGGGAACAGTCCCGTTTTGCTGATCGTGTTAAATTCTGTTTCGATACTGCCCACGCCTTTGCCGCCGGTTACGACATGAGGGACGAAGTGAGAGTCAAGTCGTTGCTGGCCAGAATTGATGGCGAGGCGGGGTTGGATAATATCAAAGCTGTTCACCTCAATGATTCCATGAAGGAACTCGGTTCCAGGGTAGACCGTCATGAGCGGATAGGGGAGGGGCACATCGGCATGAAGGGGATGGCGGCTATTGTAATTCAGGAGGTTTTCCAACAGATACCGGGGATCCTCGAAACGCAGCCCCTGCCGGACGATGAGGGGCGATACCGTCCTCAGGTTCGGCTTCTGAAAAAACTCGCGGAGGGAGCGGTTTGAACCTCCCTCTGCTCTTCGGCTCCGCTTTCGTTGTTGCTCTTTCAGGTGCACTAATGCCCGGCCCTCTTCTCACTGTCACGGTGGCCCACTCCCCCCGGTTCGGGTGGACCTTCGGGCCACTGGCAATCCTGGGTCACGGTATACTGGAACTGGGCCTTATCAGTCTCGTGTTTCTGGGAGCCGGTCCTCTCCTCAAGTCCGGGGGAGTCCAGTCCGTCGTCGGTCTCGTAGGCGGGGCCATCCTCATCTGGATGAGCTGGGGGATGGTCGCCTTGGCCAGGTCCGGCGGGGATGCAGATACTGAAGGAAAAGGTGTCGTGAGAGGAGATCGGGCAGTATGGCTCGGCATCATTACAAGTATATCCAACCCCTACTGGACCCTCTGGTGGGCGACTGTGGGATTGGCCTTTCTCACGACGGCAGCTAAAAGCGGTCCCCTTGGCATCGTGGTTTTTTTCCTCGGCCATATTTCAGGTGACCTGGCCTGGTACACCCTGGTCTCGGTTGGGGCGGCCAGGGGAAAAAAGTTCCTGGGGACGCCCCTTTATTCGGGAGTTCTCTTCCTGTGTGCGGCCATACTGATCGTCCTGGGCGCCTGGTTCGTGTGGTATGGGGGGAAATTAGCGTTCAGCGTCTGAACGCTAATTTATTGAAAATTCAAGATTCAAAATTCAAAATAAACCCGCAATGTCACATTTCATTGGAACATAATATATTTAACCTTTTAAAAATATTGAAAAAACCGGTAAAAATGTTTTGAAAATAAATAAATTGTCTGTAGAATATTTTTTTGAATTTTGAATTTTGAATGTTGTTCCAGAAAGGAGACCGTTGTGGACAAAGAGATGGAAAAAGTCAAAGCTGCTCTTGAGGATTTCGGCAAGAAGGTTGTCGAAGCCGTCAAGAAAGGCAAGGGTGAGGCCGACAAGGTCACGAGGATCGCCCAGGTAAAGATCGAGGTCGGTTCCCTTAACAGGCAGTTAAAGGACCTGTACCAGGAACTGGGTGAACTGTTCTACAGGAACCTGGGTAAAGCAAGTAAAACGGGTGAGGCGGAAATAGCTGAAACCGTGACTCACATCGCGGAGGTAGAAAAAAGTTTAGGCAGCCTTAAGAGGGACCTCAAGGCCATCAGGGAGGACAAGCCTGTTCCAAAAAAGAGGGGACGTCCCTCCAAGTCCGCAACAGGCGATAAGGCGCCGGCCAGGAAAAGGGGCCGACCGCCGAAGGCTGCGACCGGGAACGCTACGACTCCGAAACGAAGAGGAAGGCCACCAAAGGCGGCATCTGCCAAAGCTGCATCAGCGGCTCCAAAGCGCAGGGGACGGCCGCCCAAGGCAGCCAAAGCTGAAACCAGCTAGGAGTCTGTCAGGTGGCGGAAAAAACGACCAGGTTCGGCGTTTCCATACCAAACCGCCTGTTGGAGCGTTTTGACGGACTCATCGAGGAGAAGGGGTACAGCAATCGGTCCGAAGCGCTGAGGGACCTTATTCGAGATTTTCTCGTCGAGGCCGAGTGGGAGTCCGACGAGGAAACTATAGGCACGGTGACCCTCGTTTACGATCACCACGTGCGGGAACTTTCCGACGAACTCAACTGGATTCAGCACGAGATGGGTAAGGCCATCATCTCCACTCTCCATGTTCACCTGGACCACCACATGTGCATGGAGGTAGTCCTCGTGAAGGGGAAGAGCAGCGAAATACGGAAGATGGCCGACCGCCTCATCGGGACGAAGGGAGTTGTCCACGGAAAGCTGACGGCGGCGACGGTGGGGAAGTCCTTTTAAAGCAGGTTCAAGATTCAAGATTCAAAATTCAAGAGGAAAAGCCGGGGCATATGCTCCGGCTTTTTAATTCCGTAAATGCGGCTAAAGCTGATTTACCGCCCAGGACGCAAAGTATCGCGGAGGAAACCGGAAAATGGGGAAAGTCGTGTTTCCCTTGAAAGCGGTTAAAGCTAAATTAGCATCCGCCGTCGCTAACGCCAACCGCCCAGCTATGGCGGACAGGCAGGGTACACGCTTCGACGCACTTACGCTTGCTCAGGGCAGGCAGGGTTACACAGGGGAAGAGCAAACCTTGAACCTGGAACGTAAAACCTGAAACACCAACCGAAGGGCGGCGTCATTCCGGGCGAAGCCTGCCCTCGAATGCTTTTATCGGGGGACACGGAATTCTGAGAAGGTGTAGTTGCTTTAAAGGCGTCAAAAGCCAATTTACCGCAGTTCAGCCATTCCCAGGCTGAATCGCCCTTCGACGCGCTTCGCTTGCTCAGGACAGGCAGGGTTACGCAGGGTAAAACTAGTTTTCAGGATAGAGCGGTTCTGCTAAAAATATGGTAATATCCCCACAGGTTGATGACGTTATGAAGAGAAAAGATATAGTACTTGAAAAACTCAAGGATAGAGATGAGGAACTGCAGCGGTTTCACGTTACTTCTCTATCACTTTTCGGTTCCGTTGTCCGGGGCGAAGACGGTCCTGGTAGTGACATCGACATCCTCGTCGAGTTTAGTGAGCCGGTCGGAATGTTCACCTTCGTGCGGT
>Ga0209976_10001144_pt1 | contig 15917 bp, 12 predicted proteins | sample SumtaG_FD_182806 | JGI IMG/M metagenome (GOLD analysis project Ga0209976, IMG submission 182806) | Deep subsurface microbial communities from Indian Ocean to uncover new lineages of life (NeLLi) - Sumatra_00157 metaG (SPAdes) (version 2) | ecosystem: Environmental > Aquatic > Marine > Oceanic >...
CCCAAAAAAAATCTAGTTCTTTTATTGCCATATCCCAAGCTTCCCTATTCTTAACAATTTTTTTATCGAGGCTAGAAAGTCCTCTGTAACTTTTCTTTAAGCTGCGCTCGTGAATTTTCCGTAAACGTAAATTTGCCTTTGTGTAATCTTTGCTCATGGTGATAATCTCCTAAAGATTAACGGGCAACTATTGCCGCCCGTAATAAAATGAAAGTAAAAATTAAACGGTTTGTAGTTGCGCCTGGTTTTTGTCATTGATAGATTTGCTACCGTAAGACTCTCTAATTTTATCCATTGACCAGCTTTTATGATGTCGTCTTGCTTTTTGTCCTTCTGGTCGAAAATACCATGCTGCCTTTTTATGTGCCCATTTAAAATTAGCCGCTTTCAAGATGTCTTTATGAGGTTTGGTGTTACCAGTCACCCACACCCACGTACCACACACCTCTATATCTAACCCTAAACCTATAATAGAGTTTAAAGCTACATTTACACTTTCGCCGTAGTTTGTTCTGCCTTCAGCAAAAACTTCGCCCTCAAAGTCACGTAACGTCTCATAAGCCGCATTCACCATTTTCATCATATCAAGACCAGCAGGGTTGCGGTCTGGGTGGTACTTTTGCGCTGCTTTTCGGTAGGCTTGTTTGATATCTTCGCTGGTTATTTTTCCACTTTGGATGTCTAAAACATTGAATGCATCCCTTAAACTCATGCTATTATTAGTGTTAGTCATTTTCAGTCTCCTAGTAAGATTGATTTGATTAGAGAGTCGTTACAGTTAGCGCTGTCTCGGCTCTCGCTTTAAGAGTGTATTGTCACACCCTATGTAAACATTATAACAATTTATTGTCGTGTTTGTCAACAGTTTTTTACATATTTTATAAAAAAATATTGACATTTTTTATCACCTTTATTACAATGTTCTTATATTTGGAAAACAAGAGGTTATAAAGTAATTATGCAGATAAATCTATCAGCTCTCGAAATACGTATACTTTTAAAGTGCTCGCAAGGATTAATGAGCAAATCCACGTTTTCGCAACTTAGCCGTAAAGACGGCAAAGCAAAAAAAGATAAGGCTTTGAATAACCTAATTAAGCAAGAATATATCCTTGCTAAAGAGCTTCCTCGCTTGGATAGCAATAAAACACCTGTTTTTTATGAATTAACTGAAAAGGGTAGGCAATGGGTAAAAAAATATTTAGACAATTACCCTAAATAATCGATATGAAGGTAAATTATGAAACTAGAAGATATTGAAGCATTAGCAAAAAAAGGTGAATCAGACACCTTAGAATTCAAGAAATCAACCTCGAAGCTTAAAGAAGCATTTCAAGCATTGTGTGGAATGCTAAACGGTATGGGCGGGCAAGTGTTAATAGGCATTAAAGATTCAGGGAAAATAGAAGGTCAAACGATCTCGGATAATACAAAAAAAGAAATAGCTGAACATATTAAGAAAATTGAACCTTCTGCCAATATTATTGTTAAATATGTGCCATATCAACATGGTCTCTTCGTTATCGTTCTAACTGTATTATCAGAGCAAAATTTGCAGAAACCATACATATATGATGGACGACCATATCAGCGTATAGAATCAACATCTATAATTATGAAACAACCTAAGTATCATGAAATGTTATCCTTAAAAAATTCGTGCTTCGATGATTGGGAAACTGTATTAGCCATTTCTACTTGCGAACTTGATGACAAACAAATTCGCAGAATGCTTATGTTAAGCGTTATAGCTGGGAGAATACCAGAATCATCTACCCACGAAAACCAAGAAGATGTTTTAGAGCGGTTAGGCTTAATTAAGGATACAAAGATCACTAATGCAGCGGCTGTTCTTTTTGGAACTAAGTTAGAAATAAACTATCCGCAATGCTTGATTAAATTAGCTAGATTTAAAGGAACAGATAAACTCCAAGGATTTATTGATAACAAACAATTTTACAGCAATGCTTTTGAAGTTTTAGATTATGCTGAAAACTTTTTTAAAACCTATTTGCCTATTTCAAGCACATTTAAGGACGATAGTTTGCAACGCAAAGATGAGCTTGCTATTCCTTTTTTGGCTTTGCGTGAGGCAATTGTTAATGCAGTATGTCACCGCGATTATTCTGATCGTTCAGGCGAAATATCTGTAGCCATTTATGATAATGTCGTAGAAATCTGGAGCAAAGGAAAACTACCAAATGATCTGACGATTGATGATTTAATGAAAAAACATGCATCATGCCCACGAAATAAATTAATTTCAGAGACATTTTATAAATGTGGGTATATTGAAAAGTGGGGTTCAGGAACTCTGCGAATTATCGAACTTTGTAAAGAAAGGGGATTGCCAGAACCAAAATACAGTGAATATTCGGGAGGATTTTCCATTGAATTTTTATATCAGAAAACACCAGTTATTTCTAATTATTTTGAGTTCGAAAAAACTGTTTTACAGAAACGCGAATTAGAATTGACAACCAGAGAAAAAGAAATATTAAAAATCTTATTCGAAGCTGATGAACTAACCTCAACAATGATACTAAGCAAAATGAAATTGCCTCCTTCTGAGCGTACCATCAGAAATGATCTAGTAAATTTGCAAAAATTAGGTTTGGTCACCAGAAGAGGGGCTGGGTCAAATGTTACCTGGCATCTTATACGGAAGAAAGGATGATTGCCGGCAATTGCCGGCAATTACCGGCAATATCCTGCCTCATTGACCTGGTGACACGAACCCTAACATTTAACCTTATAACACAACATTTATTACGCCACAATTGCGCCATTCCGTTTGCATTATGGGCTCCCCTGACATATCGGGGTTAAAAGTTTCATTCGCCCAAAACTCATTTTCAATGTGGTAATTATTATATATTAAATCAATAAGTTACGGTGACGAACGAAACAAATCGCCTCATATGTTAGTGGAGCCTAAAGAGATATACAACAAAATAGCAGCTATATAACCTATAATAGGTTATTTTTCGTTGGTAATGGGTTATTAACATGTTACCATACAGCAACATATTTTTTTAAGGGGAGTTAATGTGGCAAACGCAACCAAACGGATATATCTTACTAACGATTCATTTAATCGTTTAAAAATCATATCAGAAAATGAAAATATTACACTAAGCAAAGCAGCAACAAAAACTATAAAAAACTACGAGCAGAAATTCTTTACAGAATATTTGCTATTTTGTTCACGAAAAAATAGCGCGCTGAAGGAGCTGAACAAAAAAGACAAAAAAATTTTTAAAAGTTTAGAGGCCATGAAAGGCAACATTAAATGGTATATAAAAGAAGGGGAAATTTGGGCACAAATTGAAGGCCAAGATCCATACAAAGGAGGAGGAAATGTTGATGACCCTGAGATCTTAAAAGTCATAGGTAATGTCGCGACTGATTATGGGGTTAATTGGAAAAAAGATAGTGGTTGCTTATACGTTAACATGTTTACGGCCATTATAATATTAGTTACTCATCCTGGAAATTTTGGAATAAAAATGACTAATCTATGTGAAGTTATTAAAAACCATGTATTAGGCACTATTCCGGCATTAGAAGGGGAATTTGCAAAAAAAAACGCACTTAATCTTTTACAAAAATCCGTATTTTATCCTCAAGCTTTTGATGAGGTAAAAGTACTTGCCGAGGAATGTTTGCAAAAAATCAAAAACAGAATTGATGTCCAAAAATTAGAAGAAGCTCCTAATAAATTATTTTTGGAGATAGTAAATCCAAATTATTACAAAGATAAAGAAAAAGTTAAAAATATCGTTTCCGATAGCTTTTGGAATGACATATCAGCCTGCTTAAAAGGAAGATTGTACGCTAATGAAGCTATTCATTATGCATTTTGCAGACATACGCCTTATTTTTAGGTTGGTTTTCTTAACCACTAAATTTGGTAACTTCTAATTTACCTCCTGTAGCGCAGATATGCAAAAAATCTTCAAATTTATATTTTGCAACCAACACTTCGTTATTTCTATTGTGTTGAAATATGTTCCTATAATCTAATGAACCTGGCTGACTATATGCACCGGCAATCAATTGTGGTTTTAGAAGCTGCCTTCCCTCAGGAGCATATGGATCTACTACATAAAAAGTGCAGCCAGTTTTTTTCACACACGCTTCTTTTAAAATCATATTAATATGGTGATCTTGGAAGGAATATCCGGCTATTACAATTTCGGTGGCATATTTTAATTTTTCTTTTAATCTAATAAATAAATCCAAATAACAAGCATCTGCTCGCAACTTATTTTTTCCTAAAATAATTATAGGGAAAGCATATGACTGCATATTAGAATAACTTGGTGTTTTTTCGTAAAAAACATCGCTATACAATTGATCAGTACTAAAAGCCGACGCACTCCACTGTATAGAACCATGTAATTTATATAAATTTATACCGCAAGAATCAACCAAAAAATTACCAGTGTAGAACATCATATTGCTTTTTGTTGCTTTAGAATAATGTTCTTCAAACCCTGTGGAATATTTTACTTTATAGTGTGACGCTGCCAATTCAATTGTATCGTCATAATTTAAGGTAAAAATATCTAAACAATCTGTTAAACCGCCTTTGACAAATTCACTCAAATATTCTATTTTCCCCACATTCATTACCTTGAAGCGTGTATTAATCCAATCACCGACTATATACCAATATAAAGCATAAATATTTTTATAAATTTTATGCATATTCTGTCCATCAAGCTTAAAACTAAAAATTTGTGAAAAAAAATGCAAATCAATCATTTTGCTTTTCCATTGCGATGCTAACAATTCCAACACAGAAATTGCTCTTTCAAAATCGTTAGTGTGCCTCTTTAAAATTTCTAGATAATCAATCCATTCAGGCTTTAAAAAAGTGTTTGTAGCTAGATTAGTCCTTATATAATTTATCACCTCGTCAAATAAACCATTGCCAACAGGCAAACCAGCTTTAACGCTGGCTCCAGCGGCTAAAATATATATTGTTTTCCCCTCCAATTTATTTCCCCTCATATTTTATAAACTATTGACTAAACAAAAAAATTATTTCCCCTTTTCTCTATTTTGAACAACCGTTTTCCTTTTTCTATTCGCTGATTCATGCCGTGCTTGTAAATCAGCGTCGTTATATATATCAGTAATTGCGGCGGAACTATGTCCTGCATCATCACGCACATGTGTTATTGGTCTATGATCTTTGTTAATCGCATCTGAAATACCTGTATGCCGCAACCAATGCACGGTCGCTTCCTGCAAACTGTTAGCTTCATTTGTTTTGTTTTCACTTCTTAACTTTGTAATAGCAACATCAAAACATTCCTGCACTATACGCCTTACCTGTACCGTGCTTGTGATAACTTTATTTTTTCTAAGTCCTATAACTATAGGCGTTGTATCAGCGGGAGAGGGTAGAGGTAAAAAACCCCTGCTTTCTCTATAACGTTGAAGTGCTGTTAACATATCACCGTTTACAACAATAATTCTTTCTTTGTTGCCTTTTCCAACCGTTTTAAACCACCATCTATTTTTACTATCTCTGTAAAAATGATTCATTTGCGGTTGCCATCGCTCAGTTGCAACCAACTCTGAAATTCTCAAATACATATGATACATAGCTGAAACTATAAATAAAGTGCGTTCATGCTTTTTTTCATCGTTATCCGCCAATTTTTCAGCGGTAGCTAGTACTGTTTGCCACTGCTCATCGCTAAGACGACGAACTTCTCTTTTACCTTGTCTGATGGTGAAATATTTGCTTTTTTTCTGCTTGATTTGCCTCACGGGATTAACTTTACACAAAACTTCGTCGGTAAGATGGTTGTACAAGCTACCAAGAACAGCAAAGATAGCCTGAACAGCTTTAGAAGAAAGTTTATAGTTAGATTTATCAGGGTTTTTACCTAATTTATGCTCAGCTTTGCTGATATGAACAACAAAAGGTCTCCATTTAGGATTAGGTACACGTTTACCAGCTCTAGTAATAAATCTTGCAGCTTGTCGCAATCCAATCCACGATTTAGGCGGGTCAAGACAGAATTCAATATAAACCTCAATATCTTCGCGTGTGAGCTTTAGGATAGACTTTTTAGCTATTAACCAAGACCATTGTAATAAGCGTTCAATTTCGCGCCGGTAAGCCTTAAGTGTCTCCAAATTCGCATAATACTGGGCTAAAAACTCTTGAGCAACTTTGAAATCCTTCTTGGCGAAAGAATGCGGCAACGCTGTAGGCAAGCGTTGATAACCAACGTTTTCAGTCTTATCAAATATAGGCGTAGGAATACCACAATCTGCCATAATACAACCTTAAATTAACAATTATAGCTATATTATACCTATATTTTAATAACTTACAAGTACGACCGGTAATAACATTTACCGTACATTAAATCAATAATTTCTAAATTCTAGCCGCCCTAATGACAGAAAACACCACATATGCCGATTCACCCTATTGAGAATATCTTTCTACATTCGTCAAAACCTGAACAAATACATCTGGAACGTTTTAAAAAATTAATCTCCCCTTTTGTTTCTCTGCTAGTCCAATAACATCCATTTATTGTAATAGATTTTTTACTGAAAGTTATTTTGCAAAACAATGCTCCATAGTGCATTGGACTTTGTTTTACTTTGAGCAGTTTAGGCTCATTAAGATAAACGCCCGTTATACAGTATTTTCCATTGTTTTTGTCTTTTACAAGCTCTCCTCCTATCAATTCGGAATGAGACTCCTTAGTTAGAAGTGTTACTTTGATATTACTAAGAGTTTGTTTAATAATAAAATAAGCCTCTATGTTATTTGATTGTTTTCCAGTTGTTTTATCAATCCAACTTGAATTAATTTCTGCTTGCCAAGTACCTGAAATGTTTGGTGTTGATACAAACCAAGGATGCAATATTTTCCATTTCCACAACCATTTATCAAATACACCAATAAAAAAAATGGCGGCTCCTGTGATAAATGACAATGGTTTAAAAAAAGCTAATGTGATTGCTGTACCATTAATGAATAATAGTATTACCCAAATTGGAACTAATATCCAAATTAGTACTTGTATGTGTTTTTTCTCCATTAATTTTACCTTAATTAGATTTTATATAATTCCAAGCATCCAATAAAAAGCTTCGCACTTCCTCTTTATTCCATTTTTGTGCTGAGTGGAATAAAAATTTAATTTTATTAATTTCAGTCCAGTTTTTACATGATTCTAATTTTTTAATTGCATGCCATAGATGACCAATACAGTTTTCAACATTTTTTTTATAAAAATCTCCAGCAAAATAGTTATTGGGCACAAGATAAACCAAACATTCAATAAGAAATGATGGTATTGGCTTCGCGCTATGATAATTTTTTTCTTCCAGTCTATTACGTAAATTTTTCATAGCACGCACAATGGATTTAAATCGTTTTTCAGTATTTCTGTTTTTATTTACTCCATTATCGTAGTGTTGCTGAGGCCAATTATTAATTACAATACCACTATCATTTATAATCTGTGTGCCCTGCCTATAAGAACCATCATCAAAATAAAGTCGTTGGATAATTGTTGGCACTACATCAGCATCCACACGATAAGAATTTTCATGGACGTCGAAAGCTTTATCGCCACGCGTAACACTCGCAGAACCAAAATAATCTTTTAACGCAATTTGAAGATCATTTTTAAATGCTGCATAAGAATATGTTGCTGGAACAAGCCCAGCTAGATTATCATTCATATTAGGCGCAAACCCGTAATCGCTATCAACCAAGTCTTCGCAACAAACACAAATATCAACATCACTATCTTGTTTAACGTTAGTGTTATTTTTATAAGAACCTTGTACAAACACATTAATATTATATTTTGACAAAGAATCGTTAGAATTTACAGCGTCTTTAACCATTCTTATAGCATTTTCTGCCTTGGTAGATTCCGTACTACTAGAAGGCTTAGACCAATTACGAAAAGTTTGTTCCCAATCAACACTCATTTTTCACCCACAATATATTTATTAATAACAAGAGCAGTATATATTATATATCCCTACTCTCCATCTTTAACATCCCATCCCCTGCTGTATATGTAATTGCAATCAGCTTTTTGTAGATTTCTAACATCGCATAAGTATCTAACTTACAATATTTCTCCAAATCAACAGCAACATTGTTCTTGTTTTTGTTAATAACATCAAGCCAAGCGATTGACGCTTGATCGCCCTTTTTAATTTCTAAATCATCATATGTTAGTTCTGGACATAAAACTGGCAATACTGCCTTAATAGATGTTGAACCTTTAAACGCGTAGTGATAATAATGTTTCAAAAAGATGATTTCCAGATCAACCATGCGTGTTATAAGCGCATCAAGCACCTCACTTTCTTCATCTTTTAGTACTTCTTTTAATTCTTTTAACACTCCTGCTTCGAATGATTGATGATATACAACTATAGACCCTTGCTTTCCGAGAATTTGTTTTAATTTACTTAAGAACAACTGTCTTGGGTCACTGTTATGTTTATGTAAAAAAGCTACGTGTTTAATCTCACCATTTTTATTCAGTATATGGCAACTGAATTGAAAAGGTATACGCTGATATGGTCTCATATTGCTAAATATTGGAATTGCAGGACTATATGTTTCAAAATCAAGAAAATATATTGGAAAACATAAGTTGCTTAACCATTCATTTACAGCTTGGTTATCTATTTCAATTGCTTGGTTTTTCCCTCTATCAACACTTACTTTAACCTTCTCCTTGAGTTCCATACTGTCGGGAATATCTTTTAACTGTAAAATGCCTTGACCGGTAAAATCATCACGATATTTCCAATGTAATGGAATATCAAAAATAGTTGGTGATTTTACATTTTCCCAACAATGCTTCTTAAAGCAACAACCGCCGCCTTGGAAGCAATTTCTACACAATGGAGAATTAGGACTCACGTCTTCCTCAAGCATTTTTGCAGCGATACCAACATTATCATCAATACGATCTAAATAACTCTGAATGTCGTCAGTGACATCTTGCAAAAGAAATAGTTCATGCGCTTGATTATTCCATACGGAATTTTTATTTAAATACATTATATTAACGCTTTCTATTGGCAACCCCATCTTTTGTAAGACAAAACATTGAAAAGCAACATCACGCAAATGTTTTTTTTCAATCTTATTGGTTGCCTTTATTTCTATAACTTTCCATCCATTATCTATCCATTGTAAAATATCTATGGCTGCAAAACATCGTCCAACCAAAAAGCTTGCCTCAAAAATAACGGGTTGCTTTTTATCTACCACCAACTTTGTTTGTGCCAAACGCTCTGTAATAGAGCTATCGCGTGGAATATCAACACCGTGGGAAAATGTTTTTTTAGCCAATCGTTCCACCCTCTCCCCTTCTTCTATAAAATATTTTTGTGAAAGTGATGGTAGGGAAGCTTTTTCAGGCATGTATTTTTCCAACCAAAGCTTTGATGGGCAATGAAGATAAGAAATGTAATTAGTTTTGGAAATAATATGATTCAAGTTAACCTCAATTTTCCTCTTGTAAATTTTTTACAACTTCCTGAAATTGTTCCAATGCAGCCTCTAAGTTTTCTACAATTTCAGCAGCAATCTTATCTGGTGGTGGCAAATCATCAACATTTTCCAGTGAATCATCTTTTAACCAAAAGATATCAAGATTAAGTTTGTCACGGTTCATTAATTCACTATATGGAAATTTTTTAAATCTATCTGTTTCTTTACGCTTACCAAAATTTCCTGGTTGGAAAACTGTAATAAAATCTTTTAAATCTTGTCGAACAAGTGGCCTAGTTTTCAGTGTAAAATTATTGTTGGTTCGTAAATCATAAATCCACAATGTCTTTGTCCACGGTTCTTTTGCCGCTGGTTTTTTATCAAAAAACAGTACATTTGCCTTTACACCAGGCTTATAAAATATTCCTGTCGGCAACCTTAATAAGGTATGAAAATTAAACTGCTCTAATAATCGACGGCGAATCCCCTCCCCTGCCTGCCCTGCTTCAAACAACACATTATCTGGTAATACAACTCCAGCACGTCCATTCGATTTAAGAATAGTCATGATATGTTGTAAAAAATTAAATTGTTTATTAGAAGTTGAATATTTAAAATCTTCCCTCTCATAATGTTCTCTTTCTGTACTTACTTGTCCATCTTGCCCAACAATTTTATAACTACTTTTCTTACCAAACGGCGGGTTTGTTAATACAATATCGTAACGAATACCAGAGTCCATTGCCAAAGTATCTGCCTGATGTATAGGGCTTCCTCCATTACCAATACCATGCAAATAAAGATTCATAGCGCATAACCGAACAACTTCATCAACAATATCTGTGCCTGAAAATGTGTTCGTACGTAACAGAGTTAATTTTTCTCTATCTTTGCTCTGCTTTTTCATCTGCTCATAAGCAGATAATAAAAAACCTCCAGTTCCACAAGCTGGGTCACAAATAGTTTCACCAATCTTAGGTTTAATACAAGCCACCATAGCTTCTATAACGGGTCTTGGCGTAAAATATTGCCCTGCACCAGATTTAACCTCCTGCGCATTCCTTTCCAGTAATCCCTCGTAGATCGCTCCCTTGACATCAACGCCCATCCCAATCCATGGGCCTTCATTACCAATAAGAGAAACTATCCTTTTTAGTTTGGCTGGGTCTGTAATTTTATTCTGAGCTTTCCTAAATATGGTTCCAATTAATCCAGATTTTTTCCCTAAAGCTTCAAGAGTATGACGATATTGCAGCTCAAGATCATCCCCATCTTTTTTCATTAATTCTGCCCATTGCCATTTTTTAGGAATAATCGAAGGTTCATTTAACAACTTACTTCGTTCTTCATCCATCTTTAAAAATAGCAAATAAGTAATTTGCTCTACATAATCACCATAGGAAATACCCTGGTCACGCAATACGTGCGCATAATTCCATACTTTTGATACTAATGTGGAATGATCATTACTCATACATTATCTCCAGATTTTACTTTTCGCCGTTTAGTTTGCGTTTTACTTACAACTTCATTTTTTATTTTCTTTAACAATTCCGTTGCTGGTTCATCATTTGGGTTTTGGGACACAAGTTGACCTGAAAATGCGGCTTTAAGGATGGATTGACGCAATGCTTTAATATCGGCAAAAATTGTTTTTATTTCTCTCCCTAACATTTTGATATTTGCTAAAAAATTGTTCGTCATAATATTAATTTGTTTTAGCTCTTCAAAAGAGGGTAATGGTACTAATGTATTTTTAACCATAGATAAATTTAAATTTGGTTGAACTCCGCCGGCAGCACGCTTTCTCATTTTACTGTAATTTTCATAAAAAAATATTTTTATGTACTTCTTTATGTCATCATCAAGATGATGACAAAGTATAGCCGCACAAGCTTGATTTGTGGCAGCATTAATATTTAACTCCGCAATTTTTCCCCGCGTCTTACCTTCCCCATACATTGCCATTATTAAACTTCCTTTCAGAAATAACTTTGCATTTGTCTCTTCTATAGCTTTCTCAGTTATTAACTCTGCATAATTTTCTATATATTCTACATTTACAGCACCACTCGTTATCCAGGGGATAGTCCCATTTTTATAATATCTAATTTCGCCACGTTTTGGTGTCGCTCCTGTCTCAACAAATGCACACTGCTCAATAGAAACCCATATCCATTCATTCGACAGTTTGGGTAATTTGTTAGTGTCAAGTGCTTTTGGCTCTTGATATTTACCCCTACCTTGCCACTGGTCACGACGAGTTTTAAGTATGCGTTTTAAAAACTCTTTCCCTGATTCTAATCTATTTTTATTAACCTCACGCCATTCTCGAGTTAGTTCGCCCGTAATAGCAGCTTTAAGCACAGATTGTTTGTATTGTTTGAGTAATTTTTGGGTTTGTTTTATTATGTTTTCCGCTTCATTAAGATTGCTAAATAACTCTTCTATTTTTGAAACTATGTGTTGTTGTTCATTTAATGGCGCAATAGGCACGAGTATTCGCGATAAATCTGTTTTGTTAAATCCATTCTGAGCTGTTTTAGAAATTTTACTAAGACATTGTTGAAAATATCCAGACTTAAAAAAATAATAAAGATATGGTTTTTGAAATATAGAATGATTAAAAAGCACTTTTACTAAGGCAACATTATAAGCACCCTTTCTTCCCCAAAAAACTTTCCCAACAGATGCCCCATACCGACCAATTAAAATATCCTTGTCTTCGCAAAACTTTGTTACTCTTTTAGTATCCACATAAACAGGAATAGGATTATCGCCTAAATCACGAATTTGATATAACCTTACATAGCCTGGCTTTTTTATTTCAGAAAAATATTTTTTTGGCGGCTGAGAACCTCCTTGTATGTCTAAGCATTCAGAAAATTTGTTTTTTTCCCACTTCTCCGGTAAATTTCTTAAGCTCATGCTACCAATACCCCTTGCAATTCATAAATCATATCATTAAGGCTCTCACCGAATAGCTGTTTTGCTTTGACCAAACCACCCAAATCAAAGAAAGGGGTTTCTTTCATATCTTGTTGTGAGATTTCAATATTAGCGGCAATATGATTTTTAATAATTTTTAGCCAATTAAGTTGTTCGTTAGTAAATTCTCTTCCCATCTTTTTTTGCCGCCCAACCCACAAATTGAACCGCTGCTCAACTTTTATATCAAAAGATTCTAAACAATCATCAAAGTCTAATGCAAAACGAACAAGTTGAATTATTTCGGTAAGCATCTGATCAACTGGCGCACCATGTACCCTAGAGCTTTCCAGTCGCTTATATGCCTGCCAAATATCTGCTGTCATTAAATAATATGGCGGGTCTGTAAGTTTTTGCGCTAACTCTTTAATGTTTGCATAAGTAAGTTTACGATTCGCATATGATTGGTTATAAATAATCTGTAAGGCTGTTATTTCATTTTTATTTTTTTCGATAAAATCTTCAAAATTATTTATGGTACTCTCTGCTTTTTTGAGATCATATCCCGCAGAAATTAATTTATCTGTGCTAATTTCATCAATAATAACATCCAATTTTTGCTTAACTGTAAGCAATAACTCCCTAACTTTTGGATTATCAAATACAGCGCATGCCTTATTGGTTAAGTTTATTTTTGTGTTTTCGATATCTTTCTCAGTGAATTTCTCACCAACAAGCTTTATAGTTTCGTTTTGAATAACATCGAGGTCAATAGCATTCAAAAGCTGATTTGCCATAGTGCGCAACGTTAGCTTATCTGTTAAATCAACAATACGCTTTTGATCTTCTGCATCTGCTTCTCGCTCTAATATCGATAATCGCGATGCAAGACTCGATAAAGCATCATCATCTCTGCGCCCTTGTGCAATTTGACTTAAAAGTTTTTCAAAAGATAATGTGCGTTTACGCTCAAGTGGCTGAGATAAAGATTTTTTACTTTCTGTTACACCAACAGCATCAACCAAAATAAATCGCGTTTTAGTCTGAGCATCTGGAGTAACTTGCTGTAAATCAGTATCACCGAGGGTTCGGCATCCCCTGCCCTTCATTTGTTCAAAATAACTTTCAGATTTCACATCACGCATAAAAATAACAACTTCTACTGGTTTGATATCAGTGCCAGTTGCAATCATATCTACCGTTACGGCAATCCGTGGAAATGGGTCTACACGAAAAGATTTAATAAGTGTTTCAGTGCTCTCACCTGATGTGCGATATGTAATTTTCTTGGCAAACGCATTACCTTCATTAAATACTTCTCTGACAATATGCACAATTTCTTCTGCATGATTATCATCTTTGGTAAAAATGAGCGTCTTGGGTACCCATTCACTACCATCTTGCTTCTTTCTCTCTGGAAACAAATCCTTAAATAATCTATCTTTGTAGCACTGAATAATGGCTCTTATTTGGTTAGGCGTGGTCACATCCCTATCTAATTGTTGGGCTGAGTATTCGTAATCATCATTGAGTTGTTCGTAACGAATAGCGCGAGTACGACGATCTCGAATTGGCACTGTATAATTACCATCAATTTGACTGCCAGACTCAGTAACTTTAGTACGAATTCTATAAATTTCATAACCAACGTTAACCCCATCCGCAACTGAACGTTCGTATGGATATTCAGAAACAATATTTTGGTTAAAAAAGCCAAGAGTATGTTTTGATGGCGTTGCAGTTAAACCGATGATATAAGCATCAAAATATTCCAATACCTGACGCCAAACTCCATAAATAGATCGATGACATTCATCTGTAATAATAAAATCGAATGTTTCTATAGGGATTTTGGGATTATATTCAACCCTTTTCTCACTTTGAGCTTGCGCAAAACGTTCAAAACCTGATTCCTCCTCATCTTCAGGTTCTAACTCTTGTCCTTTCAACATGGCAAATAACCGCTGTATAGTTGTTATAACCACTTTAGCGTCACTGTCTAATTGGTTAGACGAAAGGTGTTGCACAATATATGTATCAGCAAAACGCTTCCCTAACCCTGGCGGTTCAAACGCTTGAAATTCACGATTTGTTTGCCGCCCCAAGTTATTTCTATCTACTAAAAATAAAATGCGTTTTGCCCCAGCGTGTTTTATTAAACGGTAAACAAAGTGGCAAGCAGTAAAAGTTTTTCCTGCTCCTGTTGCCATTTGAATAAGTGCTCTAGGTTTATCTTTTGATAAAGATTCATCTAATCGTTGAATAGCTTCTATTTGACATTGACGTAATCCGGTAACATCTAAAACCGGTAATGCTCTTAATCGAGAACGCAAAGTTTCTTCGGCTTGCAACCATTCCAGTAATGTTTCTGGTCGATGAAAAGCAAACGTTTTCCTTGATCGTTGTATTGGATCATTTAAGTTGCGAAATAAAATCTCTTCACTGTTTGCTTCATAATCAAAGACAAGAAACTTTGACCACTTAGCTAAATGTTCCGGCAAAGCAATCATATATTTATCAGACTGCTCGGCGACTCCACTTAAAGTAACGCCTTCTTTTTTGGCTTCAATAACACCAGCAGCCTTCCCTTGAATAAATAATAAATAATCTGATGACCCATTTGGTAAAGAAAATTCCCGTACAGCGACTCCAAGGGCAGCATTTCGATTAAAATCTATCCGATCTTGAATTTGCCATCCAGCAGCAACTAATAATGCATCTATTTTCTGTCTTGCTAAATCCTCTGGTTTCACATCTACTTTTTCCTAAAATTTTTTTCGCTAAATTAAATAATATCCATTTACAAATTTATCTGCTTCTTGCATATTTTATCTAGCTCATCAAGTAATTATTTATACAGTTGCTCGTGCAATTTAACCTTTCTCCATATAATGGAACATTTAATCGGATTGTATTCATTTTAATATATCTGCTTGTTTAATTCGTATTTGCTACTTTTTTTGATAAATGTTTTCTTCTAAACCAGTTATCTTTATAAATTTGAGCTAACTTATAATTTTTTATAATAAGTACATTTTCAGCATTACGATATTGGGCACTTTTGGTATAATTAAAGCTGCCGGTTTCAACAATATTGTTATCTACTATGATTACTTTATTGTGAGCAATGGCAGGTTTGTAATCAATCCACACCGAGATGTTATTATTTAATAAAAATCTAGAAGCACTATATTTATTGTGTTTAAATTGGCTTTTATCTAATATAACTTTTACATTAACTCCCCTTCTATTTGCTCCAACAAGAGATTTTGCGATTGGTGCTGATGTAAAGGAATACGCTTGAACTAAAATTTCTTTTTTTGCATTATTAATTAAATTAACTATTTTGCTAGTACAAGCTCCTCCTGGGGTAAAACAAACATCATAATACGTATTTGGAGGAAATTGATAAGCTAAGCTTGCCAGCGGAATTAACAGTATCAAATTTGCTATTATTATTTTCAATACATATTTC
>Ga0209976_10001146_pt1 | contig 15908 bp, 14 predicted proteins | sample SumtaG_FD_182806 | JGI IMG/M metagenome (GOLD analysis project Ga0209976, IMG submission 182806) | Deep subsurface microbial communities from Indian Ocean to uncover new lineages of life (NeLLi) - Sumatra_00157 metaG (SPAdes) (version 2) | ecosystem: Environmental > Aquatic > Marine > Oceanic >...
CTTCGACGAGTTTTATGATTGCTTCAACCAGACAGTCCTCGTTAATTATTCCAGTGTTTCTAGCTTTATCCTGAGCTGAGATACATCCAGATTTATCAGCTAATTCTCCGATGGCGATAACATCAACACTAAGTCGACTTCCTAGGACTTTGGCGACCATTGTCTTTCCAGTTCCAGGCGTACCACCAATTAAAATCGAGGCCATGAACTGTTTTGCATTCAGTTCCAAGATAAGCTTTGAGTCGCGGTACAAGAAAATTCTTCAGGAAGTACAAGAGGGAAACCCTTTCATAATGGATTTAAGAGACTCACATTGTCGTCAAGACGCAGAGACTACGAAGTGAAGACAACGATGACCGAGCCCTTTAATGTCAGAGAGTTCAAATCCGATGATATTAAACATGTAGTCCACATCAACAAAGAAACACTGCCTGAGAACTATCCAGACCAATTCTTTCTCGGACTCCACTATCATGCGCCGAAAGCATTTCTCATAGCAGAAGCAGGAAACGAGATTGTTGGATACATAATGTGCCGAGTTGAAAGAGGTATCTCATCATTCGGTCGACTACCTGTGAAGAAAGGACATATTGTTTCTGTTGCAGTTCTTGATGCCCATAGACACAAGGGAATTGGTAAAGCTTTAATCAAGGGAGGTATGGATGCCATGGTAGAGTATGGTTCCAGTGAATTTTTCCTTGAAGTAAGAAAAGGAAATGAAGCTGCGGTTTCAGTCTACGAAATACTGGGATTTTCTGTACGTCGTGTTCTTCGTGGCTACTATCGAGATGGAGAAGATGCATATCTAATGGTTTACAAATCAGATTGCGCACCAGAGGAAGTGACTGATCCTGAGTGATAGAATCGAAGTTCCGCTCATTCCAGACTGTGCACCATGCATAATGGATAGTTTGAAGATTTTAGTTCCGCTATTGACTTCCGATGAAGACAAACAAGCAGATTATTTTGCGCTTGCCTTCAGACTTCTTTCAGAGGGTTACGAGAAAAGAATTGAACCAGCTCCTCTCTCTATAGGTTTGTATCAGAAACTCTACACTAAGTCAGGAATCAAAGATCCCTACGCAGAAATTAAGAGAGTGAGTACCGAAGCGGCTCTGAAAGCTTTGCCAGCCATCGATAGAATCATAGCACCACTCGAAGGAGTAGACCGATTCAGGGCATGCATCGCATCAGCCATTGCAGGAAATATTATCGACTTCAATACTGGCGGACATGAACCGGACCTGAGCCATCTTGTCGAGGTTTTCAATACAATTCAAACACAGGGATTTGCTATAGATGACTCTGACCATTTATGGAGGTCTCTTCAAACTCGACATGGGAAATTATTATTCATTGCTGATAATGCGGGAGAACATATACTTGACATACCTCTGCTTCGCTTGCTCAAAGACATGGGTTGGTCTGTGACATTTATTGTGAAAGGTCAAGCAATGATCAACGACGTTACCCTGGAGGAAGTTCGGGGAACGGAGATAGAGGAATTAGCTCAGGTAGCAGATTCTGGCGCATGGGCTCATGGTGTACCATTGCAAATGGTTAGCAAGGAATTCCTACAGCTCGTTTCAGACAGTGATATGGTGATATCAAAGGGTCAAGCAAACATTGAAACCTTTCCAGAGATACAACGAAAAACTGGTGTTGAAACTTACTATATTACTCGCGCAAAATGCCCACACATCTCACAGGCGGTAGGTGCAACAAAGGGAGATAGTGTCGTTCTCAGACAGCCTAAACCTAACGTTTAAAAACACAAAACTTCCCGAAGTGCTTGTACAGTTTTATCTGAACTGACCGTTTTAGTGCGATTGCTTCGAACTAACAGTGTCAGGAAATGGAGGAACTAATTGATGAGTCAAAATGCACAGGTAATTGTTCTGAGAGAAGACACCGAGAGAACACGTGGTCGTGATGCTCAGAGAAACAATATCATGGCTGCAATCGTTATTTCTGAAGCCGTCAAATCAGCTCTAGGTCCTAAAGGGATGGACAAGATGCTTGTAGACAGTTTCGGAGATGTAACAGTCACCAACGATGGAGCAACCATTTTGAAAGAGATGGATGTTGCACATCCTGCTGCTAAGATGGTAATTGAGGTAGCCAAGACAGTGGATGCAGAAGTCGGAGACGGCACTACAACCGCTGCAATTTTAGTTGGAGACCTCCTAAAACAGGCAGAAACTCTACTTGACCAGAAGATCCATCCTACAACAATAATCAACGGATACAGAAAGGCTGCAGTAAAGGCCTTGGAAGTAGTTGATGCTGTTGCAGAGGATGTTGATCCTGCTGCTGCCGATTACAAGAAGATCCTTGTAGATGTTGCAAAGACATCCATGTCTAGCAAGTTTGTTTCTGGAAATCGCGATACTCTTGCCAAGACCGTCGTTGACGCAGTATTGGCAATTGCCAAGGATATTCCTGAAGGAGAAGAACTCAACGTCGACAACATCCCCCGTCAAAAACAGATTGGAATGACTGTCGATAAAACCGAGCTCGTAAAGGGCCTAGTTCTTGACAAAGAGGTTGTTCACGCAGGCATGCCAAAGAAGATCGTGGGCGCAAAGATTGCACTCCTTGAATCAGCTCTTGAAATAACCAAGACAGAGTTCGACGCAAAGATTTCAATCACTGATCCCTCAGCAATGACAAGCTTCCTTGAAGAGGAAGAGCGCATGCTGAAGCAGATGGTGAGCAAAATCGTCGAGTCTGGAGCAAATGTCGTTATCGCCCAGAAGGGTATAGACGATGTTATCCAGCATTTCTTGGCTAAGGAAGGAATTCTTGCAGTTCGTCGTATCAAGAAGTCTGACGTGGAGAGAATCCACAAGACAACTGGTGCAGCTATCGTTTCAAAGATCAAGAACCTCACTGCTGCTGACCTTGGTAAGGCCAAGCTCATTGAGCAGAGAGAGGTTGCTGATGACAAGATGCTCTTCATTGAAGGCACACCAAAGTCGAGTGTCGTTACTCTCCTGGTTCGTGGTGGTACCGATCACATCGTTGATGAGGTCGACCGTGCATTGAACGATGCACTCTACGTTGTTAGAGATGTTGTCATCCACCCACAAATTACCTATGGTGGTGGTGCACTTGCTTCTGAAATTTCAAAGGATCTACGAATATACGCGTCAACTCTTGAGGGTCGTGAACAGTACGCTGTAAACTCCTTTGCTGATGCTATTGAATCACTACCAAATACATTAGCTGAGAATGCGGGGTTAGACCCTATTGATATTCTTGTCAATCTAAGGAAAGCACACACCGAGGGCAAGGTTAATCACGGCATCGACATCACAAAGGGAAAGGTTGATGACATGAAAAAGGCCCGAGTTGTCGAGGCAGCTCTTGTCAACAGACAGGTCATTATGTCTGCTGCAGAAGCAGCCCAGATGATCCTCAAGATTGACGATGTCATTAGCTCAAAAGGCGGTCCCGGTGGAATGGGCGGAATGCCCGACGGCGGTATGCCTGGCGGCGACGACGCATAGAAAGAGTCAAACGTAAATGGAATTAGGTGAAGCTCATGTCAGACGGCTCTGAAAAGACAGAAAAAGACGCTCCAAAAAAGGACGCTCCAGAAAAAGAAGTGGAAGTAGAAGCAGAAGTACCATCTACTAGTGAGATTGTATCTCTTCTCACCAATATTCCTGGTGTAGGTCCTAAGACAGCTGAGAAGCTGGCAGAATCAGGTTATGACACCATCAAGAAAGTGTCAGAAGGTGACAAGGAAGCTCTTGCTGCTGCAGTAACTGGGCTAAGCGAAGCTAAGGCAGATGCTGTAATTGGAGAAGCCTTTGATCTTCAAGAGAAGATTGATTCAGGCGAGATTGACTTGAGTGCAAAAGCCAAATCAAAGAGGAAGAAAGCACCAGAGCCAGAACCAGACAGACACGATCTTCCACCGATTGAAGAATTCATTCGTGCAGAAGAGAGAAAGAATCTGATTACGGGATATGACGTAGACAAAGCAGCCATTGGTGTGGACATAGGCCCAAAATGGTTGACAAAGTACGAAAAAGCCCGTATCATTGGCGCACGTGCTCTTCAGATTTCCATGGGCGCTCCAATCATGATTGACTTGAAAGGAGCACCGATGGGTCGTTTCGGTTTTGCTGAAGAAGAACTCCGATCAGGAGTACTTCCAATGACAGTTCGAAGATCTCTTCCAACTGGCGAGTATACTGATGTTCCATTAGCGTTACTACTCAAACATACGAGGTTGGCATAACTCCAACCTCCTTTGTTTCTTTTTTTCCCTCAATGACGTCATGCTACGCCTTAAAAGAGGGAATTGCCAATTACGATAGGGCACGGTTGTGACGTAATTTGCAAATAGAAATGATCACTGCAGATCTCATTATCAAAGCACTCCTAGGTTTTGTTGTTGGAGCCCTAATTGGTCTTGAACGACAGAAGAAGATGGAGAGCGAGAGAGTAGCAGGAGTGAGATCCTTCGGTCTTCACAGTCTTCTAGGTGCAATGTCAGTTTACATTTCTGAAATTACAGCTAATCCTGCGATTCTAATTTACGGTTTGGCAATTTCTATTATTCTCATTGCAGCCCAAGTGTATTGGAAACTATTTCGAACAATGGGGAAAGGATTGACCACTCCCTTAGTGTTCGCTATTTCTTTCGTACTTGGTGCACTCGTTGGCTATGATACTCCAGCGCCTGGTCAAATTTTTGGGACTCTCCAGATTTTCGCTATGTCAGTATCCTTACTAGTATTTCTTGTACTTGGTTTCAAGGATGAACTTGCTCACGCAGTTGAGATAATCACTCGAGAAGAGATGATCAGTGCAGTAGAGTTAGCTGTAATCATACTCTTCCTTTGGCCTTTGATGCCACAGACAATTCAGTTGGGAGCAATAGAGTTCCCTGCATTCCAGACATATTTTCTGGTAGTAATCCTTCTTGCAGTCAGCTTCGGAAATTACCTGCTTGTCAAAAAATACAAGGACCGCGGAATTTACTTCTTCGGACTCTTTGGTGGTCTTGCCAATAGCGAAGCAGCAGTATCTAGTGTTACTGATTTTTATGTTGCAGAAGAGAGAAAGGGAGCAAGCAGAATTTCTCTCGCGATTAATTTGGCCAATGTGGCTATGGTTCTTCGAAATGGACTACTTCTAATCATTATTGACCAAACATTCTGGCTATTCAGGCTCTATCTAATCCCTATTACCATTCTTATCGTCTTCAGTATGCTTCGAATGATTGTTGAAAGCAGGTCAAATGATGTTCATGAAGGTCAGCTCTTCGATACCAAGCTTGTGTCTCCATTCGAGTTCGGACCAGCACTCAGATTTGGTGCTATCTTCGCAGGAGTGTATTTGATTCAACTCGTACTCACGGAATCATTCAGTGGAGCAGGTTTGATTATTGCAGCTATTATTGGTGGATTTGTTTCAGCTGGAGCTGTTGTTGCAAGCTCAGCCACGGTATTCATCTTAGATCCAACACTCTACCCCGAAGTTGGTATGGCTATAATCATCGCCACAATAATCTCAGTTCTCAACAAGATGATCTATGTATATCTTGCAGATCGAGAAACTAAATTACTGAAGATTGTAGCACGAGATTCAGTGATAATTGGTTCATTCATTGCACTCTACTTGGCATTGTTTGCTCTAGGTTTCGTGTAAGTAGCAGGTATCCAGCGAACGCAAGATTTAAAGTGAATAACACCAAATTCGAGTTTGGTGACAAATGTGAAAGATGGTGGCTTTGTTCATCCGGATTACCGATAGAACTAGTGTAAACTCCGCCGCATGCATGTGTTACCGGAACGAGTTTTGGAGGATTTCCAATGAGTGACATGAGAACAGTTAGAGGTATGAGAGACCTCTTTGGCCTAAAAATGAGGGTCAGGGATTATCTCATGAAGACAGCAATTGATATCTTCCAGAAGTTTGGCTATGAGCCACTCGATTCTCCGGTGATGGAGTTATGGGAAACGCTCTCAGCAAAAGGTGGAGAAGAAGTTGAAGCAGAGACCTTCAAGTTTACTGACAAAGGTGAACGAGAGGTCGGTCTAAGGTTTGACCTTACGGTCCCCTTAGCACGAATCGTGGCTACTAATCCCCATTTTCCAAAACCTTTCAAACGCTATGCTGTTGGCAAAGCTTGGAGATATGATAGACCCCAAGCTGGTCGTTATCGAGAGTTTGAACAAGCAGACGTAGATGTCATCGGTGCTGCAAGTCCTGCAGCTGACGCAGAAGTAGTTCTTGTAGCTCTTGAGTTTCTCAGAAGAATCTTCGGTGAAGATTATGTGATTAGAATCAACAATAGAAAGGTGTTGAAGGGGCTCACTGAGCAGGCGGAAGTTACTGATGATCTTGCATTTGAGTGCTTCAGAGCAATCGATAAACTGGACAAGATAGGTCGTGATGGAGTTCTCAAGGAATTAGAGGAGAGAGGTATCAGTAAGAAGTCTAGTGATTTCTTGATCGATGCGATAAACATCAATGGGTCAGGTGTTGAGTCACTTGACAAATTCCGTGAGATACTTACTGGTTCATCAATTGGAATTGAGGGAGTTGAGGAACTCGTAGTAATGGCTGAGATCTTTGATAAAGCAGAAGTTGGTGACAAGGTTCTATTCGACATGTCACTTGCTCGAGGTCTTGACTACTATACAGGACCAGTCTTCGAAGGAAGATATCTGGGAAAACCAAAGGTTGGCTCCATTCTTGGCGGAGGTAGATACGACCATTTGATAGAACGATTTGGTGGACCCTCTACACCAGCAACTGGAATATCTTTAGGCATAGGAAGATTGATCGAAGTTATCATAGGTAGAGGACTACCGGATAATCTCATCCCGAGTCTTGATGTCTTCATTGCACCAATCAAACGACCGATGGTTCGTTACGCAATGGCAATCCAGAATCAACTTGTAATAGAGGGAGTATCTTGTGAAGTGGATCTAATGGATAGACCTCTCAAGAAACTCTTTGCTCAAGCAGATTCCAAGAACGCTGCAATCACAGTAATTATTGGAGAGCGAGATATTGAGAAAGGAGAAGTCAGTGTTAGGGATATGAAAACCAAAGACACTGAGCAAGTCAAGATTGAATCAGTGGCGGAATTCATCAAGAAAGCTCTGAAGAAGTAAATTCTGAATAAGACCAAAGGCTTTTCTCATGGAGTGCATACTATACTCTACGGGTGAACCAATGACACGAATGCCAGTTGTTGCCGGAAAATTCTACGAAGGAAAGGAAGATCTTCTCACTAAAAGGATTGAGAGTTGTTTCTTAGGAGAGCTAGGACCGGGTCGACTTCCTGAGGGAGACCCTGGTGCAGCTAGGGATGTGAAAGCAGTCATTGCCCCGCATGCGGGATACATGTACTCTGGAATGCCAGCAGCTCATACCTATCTCAATATCTTTGAAGATGGAAGACCTGATCATGTTGTTGTCCTTGGGCCTAATCATACAGGAATGGGAGCACGGTTGGCAGTTTGCAACGACGATTGGGAAACCCCATTAGGAAAAGCACTTTTCGATAGCGGATTGGGAGCGGCAATAGTTCAAGAGAACGAGTTTGCTTCGAATGACTGTATTGCCCACAGTAATGAACACTCAATAGAGGTGCAGGTTCCCTTCTTACAATACATCTTTGGACCGGACGTTAATTTCATTCCTATCTGCGTGACCGACCAGTCTTACAGTGTCTGTGAATCTATAGGGATGACTCTTGCAAAACTAGCTGAGAAAGAAGATATCCTAGTCATTGCAAGTTCAGATTTCACACATTTCGAATCCGCACAGGATGCAAAGATCAAAGACAATCAGGCAATGGAGTATCTAGAGTATCTTGACCCTGAAGGTTTCCTCAAATTTGTACAGGGTCATCGAGTAAGTATTTGCGGAGCTGGACCAATTGCAGCAACCTTAGTTTTTGCTAAAGAACGAGGAGCGAGTTATTTCAATCTCTTAAAGTATACCACTTCTGGCGATATTAGTGGAGATAACAACAGTGTGGTAGCATACGTAGCTGCAACATTCACATAATCATCGCGTGTAGTAATAGATTGCGTAGTAATCATAGTCTGCAGCATTCGCCTAATTTTCGATTTCATCATCTTCAGCAAATGGAGGCGAATCATCTGTGGGATCTATCACAGAGGTATCTTCACCAGCATTGCTAGGCAGGAACACTCCTGCAGCCACACCACCTGCTACTGATACACCGGCGGCGATTAATAGACTCAATGCAGCTGATCCCGTATCATCGAAAATCCAGCCACCAATAAGTGGACTGACTGTATAAGCACTATTACTCACGGCACCAAAAGCACCCATTACTGCTCCGTATGCACTAGGATCGGTCACATCAGCGATCAGCGCTTGAATTGCGGGACCTCTCATTGACATACCAATCGAGAGAACTATACCTGCAACAAAGAGTGCTATTACATCCTGAGCAAACATGAACATTACCAATGATACCGCTCCAATGAAAGCACCTATGACGATAACCCACTTTCTTCCGCGAATATCAGAAAGCTTTCCGAAACCAACATTACCTATCGCCATTGTGATACCAAGGATAACAAAGAAGATTCCAATCTCATACGGTTGCACGCCTATGTTGATCACAGCATCAAGCATGAATGCGACTTCCAGAATTCCCATTGCAAACATATTTGCGAACATAGCAATTCCTAGAGCACCATAACTAGCTCGAGCACGACCAAACACTTCTCGAATAGGGACCTTAGGTAGAGATTCTTTGATTGTCCTCCTCACAGGCTCCTTGACGAGAATAAAGACAAGAACCATTGTAACTAATGTGGCAGCTGCTGCTATTATGAAGGGCATTCTTACACCGAGGAATTGAGCAAGAAAACCACCCAGAGCTGGACCAACAACAAAACCTACCATATTTCCCATGGAGAGATAACCCATAGCAGTTCCTCTGTTTTCTTTTGTTGTAACATCAGAAATGAATGCGTTAGCAGCAGGAAAGAATCCGGCGGATATAGCACCTTCAACTGCACGAGCAGATATCATCACAATGACATCGTAAGCATATGCATAGACAATATTCGAAAATGCAAAACCAAGTAGAGAAATGATCATTATTGGTTTTCTGCCAACTCTATCAGAGAGCTTTCCTATAGGACCAGCAAAAATGATTCGAGTTACTGCGAAGGATGCAGCAAGAACTCCGAGTTCTATCCCAGCCATTCCAAGTTCAGAAATATAGAATGGAAATATTGGAATTATAATACCAAAACCAACTTGTAGAATACTAAGTGAGATAGCTAACATCCAGACCTGATACATTCCTTGAGGAGAATCCGGTACTTCACCTTCAGGTTGTTCATTTAAGGGGACATCTGCTTCGGTGATATCGGGGTCCATATAGAAAACACTCTAGAGTTCGCAAGTGTAACCGCTTTTCAAGGTTCGGAATAAGGACACGAATCATTTGTCAATAATGACTTTGCGAACACCTTTGATATCAGAAAGATTTCTGATAATACTTCCAGGTAAGGGTTCCTCAGTGATGACCTTGAGACAAGGCTCTGGATAGATTGCAACATCTTCTGCAAGCACTTGACGAATCGCAATCCCTCTACCAGCAATCATTGATGTTACAGCTGAAACTATTCCAGGAGAATCAGGAGATTCAACCAATATCGTCACAACTCCATATCCGAGGAGTTCACGAACGCCTTCAAGAGATGGCCCAGCAGGTTTCAGTAATTTGAAGAACTCGCACAGATCAGATTTTTCGCAAATATCCTCAGTGGTTGCACGCACAGTTCTTCTATCAATATCAAGGGCGGCTCCAAGAGATTTGAGAGGTATACGAATATCGCCACATTTTATCAGACCGGGTGCTTCAACGCTGAATCCATGACGAACAATAGCTTGAGCTACTTTTAGCCTCTGAGGGCTATCTTTGAAGAAGTCAACAATTTTGCGCCACATTTGTTTGCACCATCATAGAGGTTTCACTATTCTTTTTCCATAGGCACTCCTTCTATAAAGCCCTTCGTTTCTTCATTTTTTGAGCATCGAGTGATTGCGAGGTTCAAAACCAATTAATACTCCATCAAATTCGCTTTCCAACTCTATGAATCACTAGGTATGACTAAAGGCAATAGTTACAAGGCGCTAATCTGGAGAAACTGAAAACTACTTCGTGAGCTCTTTCTCCATGAGAACTTCGTTGATGAAACCAGTTGGCATGTTGAAATGATTTTCTCGGATTCCTACAACTCTGTAGCCAAGATGAAGATACAGAGATTTAGCTACTTCATTGTCCTCAAAGGTGCTTAGGACTATTTTCGTGAAGTCACGCTCAAGTCCCATTTCTTCACCAGCTAACATGAGAGAACGGCCCACACCCACATGTCTATGTGTTTTGAGCACAATGATTCCAACCTTTGCTACATGTTGGGATGCATTCCATTCCTCAGGTTGTAGAGTCAAATGGCCAGCATACTCACCATCAAGGAAAGCAATGAGCAAGATATCTCGATTATGTTTGGTTTTATCAATCCAGTGAACCCAATCTGAGATATGTGAATTCGCAGAGAATGTTGGTAACCAAGTACCTTCATCAACCACGGCACGAAAACCTTCATGCAGTTTTGGAGCATCACCACGGTCAGCAGTACGGACTAATATTGGTCGACCGTCCTTTGATGTGTACTCCCATGATTTCATGTACTGCACCGAAAATTTGTCTGTGGGAGCCTACAAAAAGGCTTACGGTCTGACGAAACTCTCGGTCATTCCTCCTGTTCTTCATTTGTAGTTGGTTCCCTAGAATTCTTAGTCATCCCAGACCATGCTACTTGGGATACCCCTTCTTGTCTTGCAACATCTACAAGATGTTCCATGGTCTCCTCAGTAATCAGGTCTGCATCTTTCAGTGGGTACTCTAAATCGAATAGTTTGTACTTGTCAGTACACATTCGATTAAAGGCAAGCAGATCGTATCTTCCAACATTCTGCATTTTTGTCGTGATGAATTGTGATATGGCTCGTATATTTTCTTCACTATCAGTATGACCAGGTATTATTGGAGTTCTAACCCAAACTGGTTTCCCGCTTTCTGCAATTATTTGCGCATTGGATAGAACTCGGTCAAGGGGAACACCAGTGTACTCCTCATGCTTCTCAGGATCCATTTGCTTCAAATCATAGAGAACCATATCTACATGCTCCAACATTTCTCGTAGAACTTTTTCACTACAGTATCCGCAGGTATCGAGTGCAACATGTACTCCATTTTCTTGTAATCCAATTGCGACATCAGTAGCAAACTCAGACTGGTACGTGGCTTCACCACCGGAGAGGGTCACACCACCATTTGACGTAGTGAAGAAGACCTTGTCCCGTAATAACTCCTCAACCAAATCGTCAGAATTCCAGCTCGTCCCCATTAACTTCATTGCGCCTGTTGGACAAACCTCTTCGCAAGTACCACAAACTTGACACAAATCAAGATTGATTTTCATCCCATCGGAAGTTGGTTCGATTGCAGATTCAGGACATGCTCGAACACACCCTTGGTCACCAATACACTTGACAGCGTACCAAACTAGTCGTGGATTTGCATCGATTGTTTCGATATTGTGACACCAGATGCATTTCATAGGACAGCCCTTGAAGAATACAGATGTTCTGATACCAGGACCATCCTCAGTAGAACACCTTTGGATGTTCGTCACAAAACCGGTTGATGTCATTATAGTGAGTGCTCCGTTCTAGTGATGATCTCTTCTTGGAGTTCTCTGCCAACTTGAGTGATTCCACCATGCAAGTGCTTGAAATAAGAAACCTGTCTGTCTTAAAAGATTACATATTTCGAGAAAAAATAATGAATTGAGTCGGTGTGAAAGTGTACGACTCTGTTACTGGCGCTAGGCTTAAAAGCAGTCCAACTTTTCTGGGGCCATCCGCCCGATAAGAGATTACTGGGTTTCAGGAAGGCACCAGAATGAGAACAACAAGTAGAATATTGGCGCTCATGTTTGTCGCATTCATGATCTTGGGCTCAATCCAAGGTCAGACAATTACATCCGATGTTGATACTAATCAACCCATGGGCACTCAGTTAGACATTCTAAGTCCTGCTGCTTATGATTCACCAAACATTACAGCATCACTCGTAACTTTGGCTAATGGAAGTGAAGTATCAGAAACATTTGACATTACACTAGATATGGGCTCAGATTTTACTACTCTAAATCTAACTCTTTTTGTCAATCACACAATCTATCCTGGATTTGATCACATTAACATTTCAGCCAGTGCTAGCTGGACTGAGGTGCTAAGTAACATAGACTCTACGACCCTTCCAGAAGGAATGTTAAACTTTACAGTTCTCTTTGAGAAGATGGCTGAGAAAGAAACAATCTATCTACTCTACTATGTGAATAATGATGGATTCGATCTTAGCGTAGCACTCTATACTCCTGCAAACGAGAGTGAGATTAGCGGCCTCGTAAGTATTGATCTCAATGTAACTGCAGATGTTGATACACTCAACCTTACGGTATACGTTGATGGTGAGATCTACTCCTCAGAGTTTATTGGAACTGGAAACGTCAGTGTTATAGTTGATACGAGTACACTCATAGAAGGGTACGATAATTTCACACTCTTCTTCCAATATGATGTTCTGGCAACATACTTTTCGGATTCAATGTATCTGGTGTACATAGTGGACAATGATGGCGTGCCAATAACCATCGACCACCAGTCTCCAGCGAATCAAACCGATGTTTCAGGAACATTCAATCTTACTCTTGAAATTGGTTCTGAATATAATCCGCTCAACTTCACCCTATTTGTTGACGGAGTAATTCATCAGTACGATAATGTTTCTATAGGAATTAAGACCCAGATAGTATCCATAAATACAACTGATCTCGCAGAAGGTCTATTGAACTTCACTCTGTTCTTCTACTACAATGTTACTGGTGAAGATGCTTCGGTGGTATACTCTCTTGTATTCAATGTCAACAATCATCTTGTACCAACCATCGTTATTCTGAGTCCCGAAGTAGATGCAACTGTAACAGGACTTGCAGATTTCTGGTTGAATATCACAACTACACACCCAGATGTGTATCTCAATGTGACAGTTGATGGTGAAATTACACAGGAATTCAATTCCACTCCTATTAGTGCAGGAGCATTCAACTACACATTCAATTCTAGTAGATACCACAATGGAAACCATATCATTGGAATCACTGCATTCACTGGTGAGAATGCCTCCATTACTACTGCTATTGATCTGGTCTTCTTGGATCATGTTAGACTTTGGATATTGAGTCTTAGTAGCTATGACACAATTTCTGGAGACCAAGAATTCAATTTCAGAGTTGAAACACCTTATGACAATGGTACCGCATCATTCTTCATTGATGGAAACCCTGTATCAGGACTTCAGAATATCATCGTGTACCCTGGAACAAATAGTTTCAATTTCAATACAACATCGTATTCTGAGGGTGAACATCAAATCATGATTCTAGGTAGTGATGCATCAGGTCATGAATGGGAAGCCTCACTGATATTGGTGATTGATAACAAAGGAGCTCCGGTCATCCGATTTGCTACAACTGATGATGTAGTGACAGGATTAACCATCTTCACAATCGAAGTAAGTTCGAAATGGGATGAACTCGTAGTAGCAATATATGTTGATGATGTAGTATTAGAGAACTACAACAACGTCACTGTTGATGTTAGTTCTGGAATCTTCACATTCACGATAGATGTAGGAGCATTCGATAAGAACGAGCATTCCGTTAGAGTTCTCATGACAACACCAGAGGGAGATAGTACAGAAGTAGATAATGTCTTTGGATTTGCGTCACTTCGCATAGAAGAGATTGCAAGTATAGGAATTCTTCTTGGCCTTGCTTTTGTCATTCCTCTATTCAGAAAGAGACAGGGATATTCATTGAGGACTACTTTCATTGTTGATGCAATCTTTGTAGCAATTGTCGGAGGTGCATTCATTGTTCTTGGAATATCGACAATTCCATTCTTACTCTGGCATGTCAATATGGCAAGCATCTGGGCGATTGGTGGTACTCTAGTCTTCACAAACTGGGCTCTACCCTTCGTAATTGGAGAAGTCGAAGAATAAGTCACAACAGTTTAGTCACGGGAATATCCGTTGACAACTCAGAGGACCACTTGGCGAAAGATGTGAATATGCCAACTTGGTCCTTTGGGATTGTAGTTTCTACGAATTTTACTTTCCAAGGTATTGCTACTCTTGCAGTCCTTGCTATTACGAGAGGAGCATGATCAATTCCTTTCTTTACGACATCAGCTACAAAGCTAGCATTCTTAGCATCTTTTCTAACAATTACCCCTACACCAATAACTCGGCCATCAGCCGCAAATTCAAGAAGTTGCCCCTTTGACCGTCCATCGATCACGTCCCCAGCCATTTCAGCAAGCGAACCGGGATATGCAATGTTAGAGAACTTCATCGATTTAGGTAACTTTTCCGGACTCTTGATCTTCACAGTCTTTACCTTTGGAGTTCTCATCTCGGGAACTTTCTTCAGTGATAGTCGGAGGTTTAAGATTGAACCTCGTGCAAAATACTTAACCTTCATCCAATAATTGTATGCTGCTGGTGGAGTTGTAGCAACTACTCGAACCACCCTTTTACCTTTCATAGCAACCTCAGCTGCTTGAGTCAGTTTGGTGCCAACATCCAGTTTCTGATGCCTGACATCAATATCGAGATTTCTAATTATACCAATCTTCCCAGCAATAGGATTCTTCTCTACTCGGAATACTATCTCTCCAACTACCTTCCCTTTTTCCTCAGCAACTAACCAACCCCAACGAAAGAATGCAGCACCACGATGCTCTTCCTTTATTTGTTCTACAGAAGTGTATCCACCTTCTTTGATTCTATAGAACCAACGAGTACCTTGATACACTTCAAACAAATCGGTGCAATCCTTCATCTTTCCTTGGCGTATGAGTACCATTACTAGAGACTCCTTACATTGATTTTAGATTGAAAAGGTAAAATAAAACACTGTAAGACACGTTATCATGATTACATTGATTCACTGAGTTTCACACACTTCTCACTCAGTTCTCGTGCATTTGGTCCAAATAGGTACAGTATTGGTTCAACACCATAGTCTCCAGGAGAATGAATTGCAGGGTATGCTGTTCTTGGTCCAGGAATTGCTTGACCAGACTTGAGAGTACCAATAATCTTCTTAGAACTACTTTCAGACTCCTTCAGTGTTACAACCCTAAACCCGACCTTCTTTGCTGCTCTAATCACAGAATCTCTTCCGGATACATACAAACAGGATCGAATCCCAGACCATTTTTCCATCGCATTAAGAAGAAGTTCAGAGGTGTGACTTGAAGCTCCGAATTGGGGGCTCACAAGAGCTCTTGCGCGTCCATCAATCACAGTGATGCGACCTGGAACACCTGCAACATCCTTTGTAGTCTTGGCAGTATCATCGCATGTGACAATATTTGCCCGAATTTGAGGTACGATGCCTACAAATGATTCAGAGGCTTCGATGATCCTGAGAGCATCTAGCATGTCGCTAATGATAACAGCCCTCTTTGACAGTTCGTTATCACTCCCTCCAAGAAGTTGAGCACACACTTGGCAATTAGCAGCCTTCAAAGACGGCACCTTTCTCTGATGCATTTCACACAAAGTTGAACCGAGTCGTGAGCGCATACAAGCTTCACAAACTTCTCGAACCATACTATCAGCATCAGTATCACCGCTCTTTATCATCTCAGTAAGTTTCTTGGATAAGATATCAATCTCAGTTGCAAGTCGAGTCTTAGTCACAGGTTGACTCAGATATTTACTCACAGCCGCTTGAGTCAACTCC
>Ga0209976_10001147_pt1 | contig 15907 bp, 12 predicted proteins | sample SumtaG_FD_182806 | JGI IMG/M metagenome (GOLD analysis project Ga0209976, IMG submission 182806) | Deep subsurface microbial communities from Indian Ocean to uncover new lineages of life (NeLLi) - Sumatra_00157 metaG (SPAdes) (version 2) | ecosystem: Environmental > Aquatic > Marine > Oceanic >...
ATTTTCTCATTAACATACAATCGATATGTAATTTCTTCTACAGATAAACCATCAGGAAGAGACTTAATAAAATTTAATACTTTATCTTTTGAAGATAATGGTGGCATACTATATATATAGAAATTTGATAATAAATATTTTTATACGGCTTGAAATTATATGTGAACAATGTAATTTCTTTAAATAATCTAATAAAATATCATTATAATTATTAACTAATCTTAATTTGGTTTAAATTTTGAATTATTATTCCCATAATTCAAGAAAATCAAATTCTGAAAATGCATTAATTCGTGGAAAATGCTTTTTATCTTTTGTTATTAAAATAAGTTTGTTTACGATTGCTATAGAAGCATTCAATAAATCAAATTGAGGTACTCGCATACCGTCTCTGTCCAATTCCGCGCAAATCTCGCCATAAATTTTACTAGAATTTGAATCTAATGTTTTAATTTCGGAAAGATTGCTGAGAAAATTATTTAATTTTTTTGCTTCAACAATTTGTTTCTGTTTAGATTTTAGAGCATAGACACCGTACCACAATTCACATGAAGTTATTTGAGTTATCGTTAAATCAGTTCCTTGTGATATTAAATTTTTGATTTTTTTTTCAACTTTTGAATCATTTCCTCTCAAAAAATCAATAGCTATATTTGTTTCTACTATTTTAATCATTCTTTCCACTACCAGTTAAATTTTCCTCTCTGATTTTTGTTAATTTTTCTTCTAATCCTTCCCATAATTCAGGATCAAATTTTTTTTGCATCATTAACCAAGGATTTTTTGTCTTAGATACTAGTCTCTCAATCACATTTGAATAAGATTCTCCCTCCCTCTTTTCTTTTTTTAATAACTTAAAAACTCGTTCTGATAATGAAATTGTTTTTTGTGTCATATAATAAACTATAGAAATAGATCTATTTAAACAGATCTGTTTACTTAAGATAAATGTATTGAACAATCCGGAAAGCTTAAAAAAAAGATATTACTCAAATGCTTTCCAATTGGGATATTAAATTATTGGAATGGAAAAACAAAACGTGCTTCCTCTATTTTTCCCTTCTGATTCTACCCAAATTTTCCCTTTATGTAATTCTATAATTTTTTTCGAATTATAAAGACCAAATCCAGGGCCCTCACTAGAAATGTCCCATCCTTTACCGTATCTCTCAATTTTTCCAAACTGTCTGAAAAGTTTATTTTTTTCATTTTCTGTTAATCCGATTCCATCATCTTTTATACATATTACAACATCATCATTATTTACTTTAGAACTAATATTAATTCGACCGTTCTTTGGAGTATAATTGATAGCATTGAGTAAAAGGTTTGAAAAGACTTTTTGAATCTTTTCCTTATCAAATTTCGTCAATAATTTGTCGTTTAAATTGAGGATTATTGAATGATCTCTCAATTTTATTACATTATTCAAATTCTCTAAAGTATTCTCTATTAAAGCTATTAAATCTCCTTCTTTAAGATTCAACTTAATTTGACTCTTTTCTAAACTTGAACTTTCTAAGAGTTCATTAATAAGGTTTTCTAGACGTTCACTACCATCCATAATAGCTCTTAAATAAGAAATAACTTTATTGTCCAACTTCCCCTTATATGTTCTTAATAATAAATCAGTATAACCTTTAACAGGAATTAAGGGAGTTTTAAGTTCATGTGATATACGATATAATAACTCCTTTTTTAGTTCATTAATTTCATTCAATTTGACATTTAATTGATCTATGTTTTGCTCTAATTCTTTCTTTAGTACCTCATCCACAACCGGTTCATTTAAATCAATTAATTTCCCACTATTTCCTTCAATTTGTTTGTATGTAGAAATAAATTTAGTCAAAACAAAAATAGCGGGTTTACCCATAAAATGAAATCGTCGACCATAGGAGTGAACCCAAATTTTTGTTCCATTTTTATGATGCAAAGGATACGTAATATCTAAAGTTTCTTTAACCCCTCTTTCTACTTCTTGAAAGTTTGATTTTATTAATGTTCGATATTCAAAAGGGATAAAATCCAATATGTCATAAACAGTCATATTCATTAAATCAAAAAATGAATGCCCTATTATATCTGATAAATGTTTGTTTACATATTTTATTTTATTATCTTGAAAAATTGATATTCCCAGCAAGGGATTTTCATCTAAGAGTTGATCAAAATCTAAATCAAATCTCATATCTTTTTTTTCGGGGTTATTAGCATTGAAATTCAATTCAACAATTTCGGTATAATCTTGCATTGTGATTAAAATAGAAAAACTATCTCGGTTGTCGATTACCTTAGAAAAAATTTTTACCCATTTAATTCTGCGAGATCTAGTAATAATTCTGCAATTAAAGGTTGCAGTTGAATTCTTTCCTTGGTTTACTATTTTGTTAAGATTATCCTTAACAAGATCTAAATCTCCTGGATGAACTATATCAAACCAGCCATATTTTTCTTCATTTAAGATATGGTCAACAGAGCATTCAAATATATCCGCTAACCCCCTATTTGCAAATATAATATTCCCCTCTCGAATTAACCCAACACCAATCAAGTCATTATCTGAGGATAACAGTTCAATTGCTTCAAAAATTAGATTTGTATTGTCTTCAATCATTTATTTTACCCCGTGAATTTCTTATAAAAAATAAATAAATGTAACCCAAAAAAAGTTAATATTTGTGTATAAATAATTTCTCTTTCATTAATTGTATAACAAAAAAAGTATTTGAATCGTATTTATTTTGATAGATTTTCGTTCTTATAGGACAGATGGATTTTTTAAACTTTTATAATATTTATAGCATTAATTCTTTGCTGGATTTAAAAATCTTTTATGATCTAGGTTTTTATCACAGGGATACTTCTGATGTGATGGATAGAGTTCAAGATCTGGTTGTTCTTTACCAATTTTTCATAAATTTTACCAGTAATTCGTAAAGTTTTACCACTAGAATATTTGTTTTACTACTGTTTCTTCTTATAATCTTTTTATTTAGGAAAATAGTTTTTTACTAATGTGTTTAAATTTCAAAAAAAATTGAATAAAAAGTTTCAAAATTAAATAAATGAAGGTGAAATAAAAATGAAGAGAATCAACTTTTTACTCTTCTTTACTTGATAGTAAAGTATTTGGTTCTATTAATTTTAGATTCTTGATATTTTTAAAATCATTATCCGTGCTTATTATTATTCCATCAGCATGCAAGGCACTAGCACAATGTAAAGAGTCAAAATAAGTTAGATTATGTGTTTCTCTTAATTTTTGTGCAAGAATAATTATAGAAGAATTCAAAGGTATTTCTTTAATATTTTCCAGAGCTTTAAAATGAATGATGTCTCTAATCAATTCGGGTGTTTTTATCTTTTTACTCTTGAGTAATAATTCATACTCCATAAAAACACTTGAAGGAATAAATATATTTTTTATTTCATTTGAGTTAATTTTTTCAAAGATTTCTTTTGAAGTGCCGTGGAGTTTATCAAATGAGGAAATTAATCCGATTAACAAGTCTAATTCAATTACAGGGATTTTTTTTTCACCAAATCCAAGAAAATATCATCAGAAGTTTCTTCTAAATCTTCATATGTTAAGTCTTTTTGTGAATGACGTCCAGTTAAAAACTTTAAAGGTTTACTAGCAATAATTAAATCAGCAGTTTCATCATCACTTAAAATCCAAAATATTTTATCCCCCTTCTTAATATTTAATCTTAACCGGATTTCTTTAGGAATTGTAGTTAATCCCTTATTACTAACAGTAGAAGTTAAATTAATTTCTAAACACCTAAAAAATTATTGTTCTATATATTACATGATTCTAAGAAATTTAAAATTTTCTAAGAATACTGAATTCAACTTAAAAAGAAGTAAATACTTGTTGTAAAATTTCTGCCATGATTACGATCTAGATATATAGTACCTAAATGTATCATCATCAATCTGCCATGCTTCAAAAAAATCAAAAGATTTCTTGGTATCCCATAGGTTCTTAATGTTTTTGATGCCATTATAAAGATCTGTTAAGAGGTTTTTATCACAAGGATACTTCTGATGTGACGGATAAAGTTCAAGATCTGGTTGTTCTTCACAAATTTGCATTAATTTGGATAGAGATTTGAGAACTACTGGAAATAGATCTCTTTTAGGTAGAAAAGTATCTCCGTAATAGGCTACATCACTCGTAAAAAGTTCACCCGTGTTTGTAAGTAAACAAATTGATCCTGGGGAATGTCCCGGACAATGGAGAATCTTAACTTCTATTTCTCCTAAATCAAAAATGTCATCATCTCTTAACCTTTTAATTATTTTTGAAGGAGGGATTAGAAAATTCTGTTCTCCATATCGTTGGACAATTTCATTTGGAGAATCTTTTAAAAACGAGAGATTATAAGATTTCGATACAACATGTGCTTCATTTTCATGAACATAAACTTCCTCAAATTCGTTATTTCCTAAGATGTGATCCCAGTGAGTGTGAGTATTGATAACTAGTAATTTTCTTTCTCCAATCAGACTCTTTACAATTGGTTGTAGAGGATATAATCCACATCCAGTATCAAGTAAGAGTGCTGTATGAGATCCCAAAAGTAAATACAAATTTAGAGGATCATTTGTATAAACAGGATGAACAAGAGAGATATTTTCCTTTATAACATATAAATAATCTTTATGTTTTGAAACTTCAAAATGGTGGTTACTATTACTCATACTTCAAGTAATGTAAGAAGTAGATTTAAATTTTTAATACACTCAAATTGGATTGATAAAATATAATTATCATCATTAACTAATTTTTACATTAGTTAGATTTTGAATAAACGAACAAATAGTTGTTGTAAAATGGATTTCGCATTAAATGACCAACAGAAAATGTTGAAAAAGATCACAAGGGAATTTGCTGAAAAATATATCGCTCCAGTTGCAGAGGAGAGCGATTTTAATTCAAAGTTAGATGAAAAAGTTTTTCAAAAAATGAAGGAAATGAATTATTTTGGCACATGCATTCCAGAAGAATATGGTGGAGCGGGTCTTCATGATGATACAATAAGTTTTTGCATTGTAACTGAGGAAATTGGCAGATTAGATGCCTCGTGGGGAATTACTACGGGAGTGCATTGTAGTGTATGTGCATACCCTATTTATAAATTCGGAACTGAAGACCAAAAACAAAGATTTCTCATAGATCTTGCCAAGGGTAATAAAGTAGGGGCGTTTTGTTTAACTGAAGCAAATGCTGGCTCAGATGCGGGAGGAATTCAACTGAGTGCTGAAAAAGATGGCGATGAATGGATATTAAACGGGAGCAAGATTTTTGCAACAAATGGTGGAATTGCTAAAACTTTACTTATAGTTGCGAAATCTGGGGAAAAAGGATCCAGAAAAGAACTAACAATATTTATCGTTGACGCTGATACTCCTGGTTATTCGGTAGGGGTAAAGGAAGATAAAATGGGAGTTCGAGCTTCAGACACCTCCGAACTCGTTTTTCAAGATGTTCGGGTTCCTCATGAAAACATATTGGGTAAGGTTGGAGAGGGTTTTAAACTAGCTATGAAAACATTAGATTATGGTAGAATCTCTATTGCGGCTCAATGTGTAGGCTTAGGTCAAGCCTGTTTAGAAGTTTCCATTAAATATGCAAATGAAAGAACACAGTTCGGACAACCGATTGGACGATTTCAAGGTATTCAATGGAAAATATCAGATATGGCATGTGCAGTTGAATCTGGAAGATTGCTAACATATAAAGCGGCGTATATGTGTGACAATGGAGTGGAATATGGATTAGCTAGTTCTATGGCAAAATTAGTTGCTTCTGAAGCAGCGATGAAAGCTGCTCATAGTGCCGTTCAAATTCATGGAGGGTATGGCTTAATGAAAGCATATGCAGTAGAAAGATACTTTAGGGATGCCAAAGTAGGAGAAATATATGAGGGGACTAGTGAAATTCAAAGGATGGTTATTGCAAATCGATTATTAAGGCAGGGAGCTAATATCTTATAAGTTCATCCAATGAAATAGTGAATAATTTTGAAGATTTTCGTCTGTATAAAGCAAGTACCAGGAGTCTCTGAAGTAAGAATTGATCCTCAGACAAATTCTTTGGTAAGAGAGGGTATTCCGTCTGTGACTAACCCTTTTGATAAGAATGCCATTGAGTTAGCTTTAACTATAAAAGAAGAACAAAACGCTGAAGTTATAGCAATAAGCATGGGGCCACCCCAAGCCAAGGAAGTATTAAGAGAAGCATTAGCCATGGGTGTAGATCGGGCTTTCTTATTGAGTGATAAAGCATTTGCAGGGGCTGATACATTAGCTACGTCGTATACTTTAGCTCTTGCTATAAAAAGAATTTTGAAGGGCTCTAAAGATAAAACGAATTACCTTGTTATCGTTGGTGCTCAAGCAATTGATGGGGATACGGGTCAAGTAGGACCGGAGTTAGCTGAAGAATTAAATATACCACAAATTACCTATGTCCAGAAGTTTGAGTTAAAAGAAAAAATAATTCTAGTTGAAAGAATTTTTAGAGAAGAAGAGATTGTTATCATTGAGACAAGAGTACCCGCGTTAATCTCTGTTTTAAAAGAAATCAATACTCCTAGAAATCCACCGATGTCAGGAATTGTAAAAGCGTATAAAAAGGAAATAAAAGTTTTAAATGCGGAAGAATTAAAACCTGACAAACGTAAAATAGGCAGACATGGTTCAATGACAGAGGTATGGAAAATTTTTGTACCAGAAAGAAAAGGTGAACAAATTATTCTCGAAGGCACTAATGAGGAAAAAGTTCAGGAATTATGCAGGAATTTAAAAAATGATAAAATACTCTAAGAGAATATTATAAATGAGCATATTTATAAATGATGAGCTTTGCACTGGATGTGGTAGCTGTACAGAGACTTGTCCCTTTGTAGGGATTGAAATCATTGATAATAAAGCAGTGATTACTGAAAATTGTAATTTTTGTGGGGCCTGTCTTGACGCTTGTCCTGTTGATGCGATTTTAATTGAAAAAAAGGAATTCGAAGTAGAAAAAATCGATCTTTCAGAATACAGAGGAGTTTGGGTTATAGCTGAACATTATAAGAACATTGTCCATCCGGTCGTATTTCAATTGTTAGGAAAAGGAGGGGACCTAGCAAAAGAATTAGAAGTGAATTTGACACTTGTTATTTTAGGGGCAAATTTTGATGAACGGTTAGAAGAATTCAGTTTACATGGTCCAGATGAGATAATATATATCAAATCTCCAATTTTGAAGAATTATTATTCGGATTTATATGTTCAAGCCTTAATTGAATTAATTAATGAGAATAAGCCAGAAATTATTTTAATAGGAGCAACTCCAACAGGAAGAGATTTTGCCCCAAGAATTGCAAAGAGATTAAACGCAGGTTTAACAGCAGATTGTACGGGATTAGAAATCGATCAGACTACAAGAAATCTTTTACAAACTCGCCCTACTTTTGGAGGAACTCTCATGGCAACAATTAGAACACCAAATAGTCGACCACAAATGGCAACAGTCAGACCAGGTATCTTTAATTCTCCAGAGAGAAGCAAAGGGAAAACCAGAATCAGAAAAATTGACTTTAATTTCAAGGAAAAAGATTTGGTTACCAAAATAGTAAGAGTAATTGAAAGGAAGAAAAACTCTATAAATCTTGAAGATGCCGAAATCATTGTTTCGGGGGGTAGAGGAGTGGGATCTAAAGAGAACTTCAAGATCATAGAAGAGCTAGCCGAAGTACTAGGGGCAGAATTAGGAGGTTCCCGTGTTACAGTTGAACTGGGCTGGTTAGATCAAGACAGGCAAATTGGTCAAACCGGCAAAACAGTTTCTCCTAAACTATATATAGCTTGTGGTATTTCAGGGGCTATTCAGCATTTAGCGGGTATGCAAAATTCAGAAATTATAGTAGCAATAAATAAAGATCGAAATGCCCCAATTTTTAATGTGGCTCACTATGGAATTATTGGTGAGATCGACGAAATTGTACCTTTATTAATAGAAGCATTGAAAAAGGAATTAAACCAAGATTAAAAAATCAAAAATTTTGGAATTAAGTAGTAATCTATTATGTGTATAAAAAAGAATGAAATAAAAATGAAATAATTTATTTTTAACGTTAGACTTTGTCTAGACGTCCACCATTGATACCTATAATCTCTCCATTCATAAACCACGCATCATCGCTACATAAAAACAGTATTACTTGAGAAACATATTTTGCTTCACCAATCCCTAAAGGAATTCTTCCAGAATAGTATTTTCGCCATTTTTCTTCCTGTTTGCTCAATAAATCTTTCAGAATAGGGGTTTCAATTAAAGTTGGCATGACGGCATGTGTTCGTATATTGTAACGGATTAATTCTAAACCTGCTGTTTTAACCATTCCGAGCATCCCAGCTTTAGCCGCAGAATAATTCAATTGTCCAATATTTCCTTCTGCTGCTTGACTGCTAATCGTAATTATCCTCTTATCAGGATATTCTGAAATCTTTTCTTTTGGATTTTCTTTGCAGTAAGTTATCCATCGTTTAGCACATGCTTGTAAACTCAAGAAAAATCCCTTGAGATGAGTGTTTATTACGTCATCCCAGTTTTCTTCAGATAATCTATGTATCATTCCATCCTTTAGAATTCCTGCTGAGTGTATTAAAAAATCGACAGTACCGTACTTTTCAAATGCTTTATTTACTCCAGATTCAACCGATTCAGAATTTCTCACATCTCCTTCAATGAATAAAACATCTCCACCAGCTTCTTTTATATCACTTTCAACCCGTAGACCATTTTCTTTGTCAATATCAAAAAGAACAACTTTTGCTCCTTCAGAAGCGAAAGCCTGAGCTGTTTTTTTTGCTAAGCCCGAAGCTCCACCTGTGAGAAAAGCAACTTTATCATCAAATCTTCCCAATTTCTTCATCCTTTAATTTTAGATTTTAAATATTCTATTATTTCATTGTATAAAATATTAGTTACTCAATCTAGAAATTAAATTCATTGTCAAATATAATTCGAAGTTGCATATCAATTTAAAATAATAAATTGTAAGACTCTTTTAGTAAAATAGAGAATTAGAGAAGGTAAATGCAAAAAAAAAGTAATGGAATGAATTTTAAGTCAACTTATTGTGGAGGAATAAATTATGGCAAAAAGACATTCCACTACCACGCAGAAAAAAAAATCTTTTTTTTCTGTAATATATCTAGCTACCTATCCTAATAAATGTTTGTTTCAATTTTATGAACGTTCTATTCTATTATTCTGTAAATTTTATTGGTAAGATACAGTATTGAGATACAGAATTTAACATTTCTTTATACCATCCTTATTTTAAAAATAAAAGCTAAATAAAGCTATAAATTTAATGAATAAAAAAGTTTTTTCATCAAAAATATGGGAATAAATACAATTTTTTTCGTTTACCACACCCGAATTTTTAAAAAAAATTTTGATCTAAAAGTTATGAGTATGTTCTTATCTTAATTTTATTACGAATTTAATAACGGTGAAATCACTTTAAACCAATGAAAACACTGAAGATTTTCCCAATCACTAGATTTTAAAGCAATCTCGAATTTTTATTAAATATATTTGGGGATTGTATAGGTATCTTTATATGAATAACTATTAATTGTTCATAGATTCGAGTTGATGATAATAATAGATGATCTAAAAATAAGGAAAGGGATGTCAATTCATGAAATTGATGAATTTGTTGAAAAAGCTATTGAAGAAATGACTTTAGAAGAAAAGACATATGTAATGACTGGACATAACTTTTATAAGAACGTTCTTATAGATAAGAAATTTGGTGCGAGAGCTTATCCCGGGGGAGGTGTTAAACGACTAAACATTCCTCCCTTTTTATTTACAGATGGCCCGCGGGGTGTAGTAATGTCGGGATCTACTTGTTTTCCTGTTCCCATGGCCAGAGGTGCAAGCTGGGATATGAAATTAGAAGAGGAGGTGGGGGAAGCAATCGGTAAAGAAGTTCGTGCTCACGGAGGGGATCTTTTTGGTGGTGTATGTATTAACATATTACGCCACCCTTCTTGGGGAAGAGCTCAGGAAACTTACGGCGAAGATTCCTTCCATATTGGACAATTTGGTTCATCATTAGTAAAAGGAGTTCAAAAACATAATGTTATGGCTACCGTAAAACATTTTGCAGCAAATAGTATTGAAAATGCACGTTTTAAGGTTAATGTTCTAATGGATGAACGAACATTACGTGAAGTCTATCTTCCTCATTTTAAGCATTGCATCAAAGAAGGTTGTGCTACTATAATGACAGCATATAACAAACTTCGGGGAGATTTTTGTAGTCATAACAAATATTTATTGCGGGATATACTTAAAGGTGAATGGGGATTTGAAGGTTTCGTTCATTCAGATTGGTGGCGAGGAGTTCATAGCACTCTAGGTGGAATTACAGGAGGTTTAGATGTTGAGATGCCCAATTCAAAATACTATAGCAAAAGATTAATTAGAAAAGTTGGAAATAAACAAGTTTCAATTAGTCTGATTAATGATGCGGTAAGAAGGATAATTCGTACGGTTTTAAAATTTGACACGAGAGAAGACCCCCAAAAATATGATTCAAGTTTAATAGGTTGTAAAGAACATGTACTATTGGCACGAAAAGTTGCAGAAAAAAGTATGGTTTTACTTAAAAATAAATCTAATCTTTTACCGCTTAATATTGAAGGAATCAAAACTTTAGCCATTCTTGGTTCATTAGCTGATTTAAAGAACACTGGTGATCATGGAAGTAGTAGCGTAGATCAACCCAATATTGTAACTCCATTACAGGGATTTAGGAATCAAATTGGAAGTAAGGTTAAAATATTATACAATAATGGAAAAAAATTGGATAACGCTCAAAAAATTGCTCAGAGCGCTGATGCTGTTGTAATTGTAGTTGGTTATACATATAAAGATGAAGGAGAGTATCTTCCTTTACTCAAGAGGGGAGAAGGAGATAGAATTGACCTTGGTTTAAAAAGTAAAGAGATAGAATTAATTAAATCAGTTTCGAATGTTAATCAAAATTGTATAGTAGTACTGATTGGTGGTAGCGCGATCATCATAGAAGAGTGGAAGGAAGAAGTCCCTGCGATATTAATGGCATGGTATTCTGGGATGGAAGGTGGAAATGCGTTGGCGGATATTATCTTTGGTAAAGTAAATCCAAGTGGAAAACTGCCATTCTCTATACCAACAGATCCTGCTCATTTACCATTCTTTGATAAAGATGCAGATGAAATAGAATATGGATATTATCATGGATATAGTTTGTTAGATAAGAAAAATATTCAACCTGCGTTTCCATTTGGGTTTGGGTTGAGTTATACTGAGTTTAAATATGAGAATCTTAATGTAAATCTTTCAGATGAGTCTATAATAGCTACAATAGATGTAACAAATATAGGAGATATGAAAGGAGAAGAAGTAATACAATTATATATTGGCTTTGAAAATTCTAAAATTGATCGACCTAAGAAATTGCTGAAAGGATTTAAAAAAGTCGAGATAACACCAAAAGCAACAAAAAATGTTATAATTACAGTCAATAAAAAAGATTTAGCATATTATAATTCCAAAAATAAAACCTGGGAAATCGAAAGAATGAAATATAGTATTTTTGTTGGATCATCATCAAACTTAAAATCTCTCATGAATACAGAGATATTTATTTAATAATATTATTTATTAATTTCCAAAAATTAGTCTTGAAAGCAATTGAAACAGAAAAAAAACACTCACATTTCTTTTCAATGATTTCGATAAAATCATCAATATAATTTCATTCTGAATAAAAAAAAAAAAAAAGATTAATTATTCAAATCTAACCTGGGCGTTTTGTCAAAATTTTTCCTTTTCTCTTCAAGACATAAACGACTACTACAGCTCCTGCTGCTGCTGGAATTACTATTGCTAATGCAATGACTAAAGCAGGATCTAGAGGAGGTGTATAGGACGCTTTCAAATCACTTATTATAAGTAGTTCAGTATCATACTGACTTATCGATAACATAAATTTAGCTATATTATTTCCAGCTCCATAGAATTCAAAAACTAAATAGAATTGATCAGAAATTGCTCCAAATTCAATAGTTATATTATTTTCATCATCTAATAGTTGTATTAACTCTAGGTTAGGACCAAGACTATCAATCCATGGAAGATCCTGCATTAAATATAGGTCATATCCGCCACCAGTTATATTTTCCGTAGCAATTACTAATTGGGTCCATTGATATGCTGTTCCGTCAACTTCGACAACAAAGTAAGCTTGAGTGCTTGTAACCGCACCAGGATTCATTTCGGTATAATTCATAGTTGTAACTAATCCATAATTATAGATTGGTCCGGTTAAATTAGAATATCCTGAAGATGTATAGTTACTTATATCTATAGCATGAAGATTTACTTCAGGAGATAAATCTGCAATATCGTATGTTGCCTGGTGTGCATAGCCCAAGTAATTTTCGACAGCTAACTGAATGAATACTGACCCCGGAATTGTCCACAGTTCAGGAATAATTAGAAGTTTATATGTTCCCGGTTCTAAACCAATGATCATAGGATCAATACTTTCAATAATCCTTGATGCCAAACCATCATATTCACTGATATCGTCATCTAAACCAACCATTAGATTAGTAGGATCAGTTGGTTGATCTATATTAGGGTCACCCCAATAATCTTCGTATTGATATCCAGATTCTCCTATTAGGAAATATTCTAAATCTCCTATTAGTGTAGCATTTAATAACGTTAAAGTCTGAATTAAAGGTACAGTTCCACCACTATAATCGCCAATGCAATCTATTCTCATCCAGAAATAGTCATTCTCATCTATGTTTGGATCTATATCAATTCCTCCAGTTCCCCTTATCCAGTCATCAAAATCACCACCAACATCTCCCAACACATCAAATTCTACTGTACCATCTGTGGTAAGTTCACTTGTACCATCATTTTCTTCATCCAATACTACCCATCCACCATCATAAATTTGAAATCCCATAGTTCCACCAGCTCCAAGAACTGAAAAATTAAATGTCATACCAGTCCATATATTTGGCGCACCAATGTATAAGTAATCACTTCCAGTAGGAGATCCATCAAGTGAAAAAACAGGTTGTGGGTATCCAAAACCATAAAATTCTGAGTCTGTGCTGTTATAGGTGTAGAGATACATGGGTGAAAATGAAGTAGTTAATCCTGTATTATCGGAAAGCCACATACTTGTATTTAATCTGAATTGACCAATATCAGGAATCTCAATATCAATTCCTATTGGATTCTTAAGACTCCCAAACTCTGAATCTGGTCCAAATTCAACAGTTACAGATTCTGTAGGATATGTTGTAGGATACATCATGGTATTGACCGGAATAGACTCATCAGACCAATCATATACTTGAGAACTAACTTGAATAAGCCCATTTGCAAAAGGATTCGTGTTTTTGATGACACCTATATAAGTTCCAGCGGGCATGTAATGCCAACGCAAGACAGTCGAATCTACTGTTCTTGTAATTTTAGCAGTATTAATATCATAGCACATAAAATTCTTTGAATCTCTGAAAATAAAAGCATTTGCAGTTCCCAAAGAATTCAAAACAGGTGCTCCAGTAGGATTAGGGAAACTAGTGTAATTAAAACGCACTATTGAATCTTTTGGAACTGTAAATTGTATTGTTTTAGCTTCATCCATAGAAATACTAAATATGGTTGTATCGCCTAATGTATAGTGTTCATTACTAGCTTTTGTCAAAAATAATGTATATCTATACCAGTCTTCAAAATCATCGTCAGTTAATGAGACATAAGCAACACCACTTTTACCAAAATATATTTCATGAGATCCAGTGCCAACATTACCATCAAGAATGTAGCCATTTGCACATGGAGTCCAAATGTCTATTGTTGGAGTGAATCCAGTTGAAAATTCCTCATAAATTTCTAAATTAAACACTTCTCCTTTTTTTCCATTAATTTTAAACCATTGGGATTGCCAATTAGCAATCTTAGTTAAATCCAGAGTTCCATAATCATCAAAATTCCCTCCATATCTTACAGATTCTAAATGTAAGGAAGAAATATCAAGATCTAAAAATTCCAAATTTAAAGAGGCAGGATCAGTAAAAGCTACTACGCCTATAATTAAGCGATATGCACCGATTTCACTTGCGGAAAATAAAATATATTCATAAAGTGGATTAACTCCCAGGAAATCTGCTTCATCGTCATAACAATCAACCTCTTTTCCTGAGGGTGAACTTAAGAAATACATATATGTGACTGAACCGGGAATAGGTGTTATCCAATCTAATTTTAAAGCCTTTGGACCTGTGCTCTTTACTATTAGATCAATTTGCATTGGATGATCGTAATTGAAAGGTTGAGAAAAAACTCCTCCTTCTTCCATCGCAAAATAATCAAAGACAGTACTCACAGTAAAAGGTGATAAAGTTTCAGCTTCAGCATTATACGCAGAAACGTTTACCCAATGAACTTCAGTCCAAGGGTCAATCTCATCATTAGATGATATACTACCTATACCATAACTATCTAAATCTGTAGGATAATATAGAGAAATGTCTTCACCAGGATAATTGACTATTTCTTCTGCTTGAATACCTCCTGACCAATCGGTAACTGTAAACTTACCTTGATTTGTTCCATCAACATATAAAGCACCGAGGGCATTAGGAGATGGGATTAACGCACCATAAGCTTCAGGACCTAATGGATCTTCCTTATCAAGATCAAAAACAGCATCATCTTGGATAGTGGCAGCAGCTACATTAGATAGAGCAAAGATGTTGAATAAAAGGAATACCAGTAATATGGAACCTATTGCTATTTTTTTATTCTTCATTGTAGATTTCATCTTATTTCAATTTTTTTATAAATGATCAAAAAAATGATCAGTATGCTAATCATGAGTAATTCATCTATATAAATCAAAGGGTATTATCAATCACCTATGATTTGAAAAACTCATTCCCATTCATAAATTCACTTAAATTTATTAGTTAAATGTTTTGTTGTTATATTATCAGAAATGTTTGAAATGCATTTCAAAAAAATTACGAGGATTTTGTATGTCAAGTGAGGAATCTGGAAAAGACCATTATGTACCATTTATAGGCCTTCTTGAAGAGTATGTGGGACGTTCTCCATTAGACTTTTATAGTTGGGGGCATATAGCATTTGGAATTGGAGCATTTTCTATATTTTCATTAATCATTACGGTCTTCGAGCTTCTTTTTCCAGTCCCAGCAATTATGCCTTGGTGGTGGATATTGTCTTTTGTTATTGTTGTAGGTATTGGCTGGGAAGTCATTGAAAATACTATCTTATGGAAATTAGGTGTCAAATATGAAAATCGGCGTGATACTCTTGTTAATGCGTTTTTCGATGTCATATTCGTGATATTAGGTGGATTAGCTACGTGGTTGCTTAAATGGATAATTATGGACATTATGGTACAATTGGGCAGATGGTTTTATATTTCAGCATTAGTTCTATTTGTTCTTATTCTAATTGCGTATTTCATTGGATTTTATGTTACAAACAAGAAATCAAAGCAAACCAGAAAAGATTTGGGTAAGGTTATAAGCTAATACAGTTAGTATTTCTATAATTTCCACTTTTTTTTATTATGGTGTTAATTTTTGTTTTGTTTTGTTTTGTTTTGTTTTGTTTTGTTTTGTTTTGAAAAATTACTCTTTATCACCTAATTCGGATCAGAAATTATGGGAGTTCATTCCCATTGGTTATGATCATGTATAAGTTAATTAAAAACTAGTAATTAAGTAGCAATAGTAAGATATTTTATTCGATTAAGCAATCATAGAAGGGCATCATGGAAAT
>Ga0209976_10001149_pt1 | contig 15900 bp, 15 predicted proteins | sample SumtaG_FD_182806 | JGI IMG/M metagenome (GOLD analysis project Ga0209976, IMG submission 182806) | Deep subsurface microbial communities from Indian Ocean to uncover new lineages of life (NeLLi) - Sumatra_00157 metaG (SPAdes) (version 2) | ecosystem: Environmental > Aquatic > Marine > Oceanic >...
CCGAACAAAGAAGAAGACGGCGAATCCGACGAGTCATATATTAAGTATAGCCAATCCAGCCACTCCGTCAATCTTGACAGAATTGATATAATCCTATATACTATAAAGCAGTAAATTACAAAATTAAAATAATCTTAAAGAGGAGGGAAAGATGATGTTTCGGTCACTTACAAAAGCATTGGAGGAATTAGAGAGTATAATTAGAAAGATAAGAGATTTACATTATCCACCAGGGAGCAAAACAGGAGAGATATGGGAATGGATATCAAAGGTTTATAACCGTATAGAAACAGGCGACGCTGAGGAATACCTAGAGCGGATAAAAGAAAATATTAGAGAAGCGCAAAGGGTATTCGAAAAAATAGAAAACGAGTATCAAGACGTTAGGTTATCAATTCGGTTAGCCATCATAGCAAGCTATCTCCGTTTCCTGTTTCCTGTCAATAAATTTCTGGCCAGTTTGGTAAAAGAAGGCAAGAATACAGCCAAAGAGGTTCATAATTATGGTAAAATGTGGTATGGCCATCTTAAAATTCTTGAAGACCAAATTACAGAAGAAGAGAATGATTTTACTATGAGATATCTTTAAACGGAACGGAGGTTACGAATTATCATTAGCAGCGTCAATAGCTTTAATAATAGAGTTATTGGCGCTTTTTTATTTGGCTGGCTTGCCAATGGACTTATAATGAGATAGTATAAAAATGTTATGGAGAAGTTTGTTATTCAGGGAGGGCGGAAATTAAATGGAACGATTAGGGTTAAAGGGGCTAAAAATGCTGCTTTGAAAATTTTGGCAGCTTGTCTTTTAACTGATAAGGAATGGACTATTTCCAATGTTCCCCAAATCGAGGATATTTTCCGTTTAATCGAATTACTTAAAGGATTGGGAGTTATTGTGGAGAACAGTTCTCCGGGGGTTTATCGGGTTAGAGCAAAAAATATCCAGACGACTTCTTTAGAACCAAATATCGCTCAAAAATTAAAAGGTTCAATTCTAATGGCTGGTCCTTTATTAGCTCGGCAAGGAGAGGTGATTTTTCCTCATTCAGGCGGCTGCGTTATTGGTCAGCGGCCGCGTGATATATTTTTAGACGGCTTTAAGGCATTTGTCGTTAAAGTAAAAGAAAATAAGGGTGAATATCATTTATTGACTAAAAAATTAAAAGGAACTAAGTTTGTTTTTCCTATTGTCAGCGTGACAGCTACTGAAACAATGCTCTTAACGGCTGTTTTAGCTAAAGGGAAGACGATTCTTAAAAATGCCGCTTGCGAACCAGAGATTGTTGCTTTAGCTAATTTTTTAAATAAATGCGGGGCTAAAATTAAAGGAACGGGGACGCCTTTTATAGAAATTGAAGGAGTTAGTTCTTTAAGCGGCGGCCGTTGTCGGGTTATTCCTGATAGAATTGAAGCAGGTAGTTTTGTTATCTTAGGGGCAGCCAGTCAAAACCCGATAAAAGTTGTTGGTTTAGAGCCAGAGGATTTAGAAGTTCTTTGGTTTCTTTTAGAAAAAGCCGGTGTCGATTTTAAAATAGATAAAAATTCTGTTATGATAAAGCCGGGTTTTAAATTAAAAGCGGTTAATCTGAAAACGCATGAATATCCTGGTTTTGCTACTGATTTACAAGCGCCTTTTAGCGTTTTAATGACTCAAGCCAGAGGTCTTTCTTTGATTCACGAAACAATTTTTGAAGGACGACTCTTTTATACTGATATGCTTAATCAAATGGGCGCTAAAATTATTATGGCTGACCCTCATCGGGTTATTGTTCAAGGACCAACTAAATTATCCGGTCGCTATCTGATTAGTCCTGATATTAGGGCGGGTATTGCTTTGGTTATCGCCGCTTTAATTGCCAGAGGCGAGTCAGTTATTGAAAACATTTATCAGATTGATAGGGGATATGAACGAATAGAGGAAAGATTATCTATGATAGGGGCTAACATTCAGCGTGTTAGCGATTAAAATTTTTGGACTTGATTCCGAATTTTCAATTTTCAATTTTCAATTTCCATTAAATTATCAATTCTTTAATTTTCAAACATAATTAATTTAGTTTAGAAATTAAGTCATTAGAAATTTAATAGAAATTAGAAATTAGAAATTGAAAATTATTTTATATGTTCATAAATAAAATAGGCATTGATTTAGGCACCGCCAATACCCTTGTTTATCTTCCCAAAAAAGGGGTGGTTATTAATGAACCGACGGTGGTGGCTATTTCTATTGAGGATAACCGTATTTTAGCGGTTGGTAATAAAGCCAAAGCAATGCTCGGTCGGACACCAGAGACCATTATTGCTTCACGACCGATGAAGGACGGAGTGATTGCTGACTATCGGGTTACTCAAGCAATGCTCCGCTATTTCGTCGGTAAAGTTTTAGGCCATTGGCGGTTTTTTCGGCCTGATATAATGGTAGCTGTGCCAGCTGGTATCACCTCTACGGAAAGGAGAGCGGTGATTGAGGCAACAATTAAAGCAGGCGCCAAAAGGGCCTATGTAGTTAAGGAGCCGGTTTTAGCGGCTATTGGAGCAAGTATTCCTATTAATGAGCCGGCTGGCCATATGATTATTGATATTGGGGGAGGTACTTCGGAAATGGCTGTTATTTCTTTAGGCGGGATTGTTTCTTGGGCCTCGGTCAGAGTAGGCGGTGATAAAATTGACCAGGCCATTAGTGAGTTTATTAGAAAAAAACATAATTTAGCTATTGGCGAAAGAACAGCTGAGAAAATTAAAATAAAATTAGGCAGCGCTTTGCCTCAAGAAGAAGATATCTTTTTGAAAATTCAGGGCCGCGATTTAGTGGCCGGTTTGCCTAAGTTTGTTAATATTGGCAGTAATGAAATAACTGAAGCTATTTCAGAACAATTAAGAGAAATTATTCAGGCAGTCAAGAACGTTCTTCAGGCAACGCCGCCTGAACTGGTGGCTGATATTATGGATAAAGGGATGATTCTAAGCGGCGGCGGCGCTTTGCTTCGAAATTTAGACAAGTTGATTATTGAAATGATTGGCGTGCCTTGTCGTTTAGCTAAAGAACCAATGCTTTGTGTGGCTAAAGGAGCTGGTTTAGCTTTAGAAAATTTGGATATTTACAGAAGAAGCATAATGAATAAAAAATAATATGCTTATCGGCATCAATGCCAGCGCGGCTTTTAAGCAACCGCGAACTGGCGTAGAAGAATATACTTATCAATTAGTCAAACATTTAACGATGCTTGAGAAAAATAGCAGGTATCGGTTTGTTTTATATAGTCAGGGGGCTGGCGGCCAAGGGACTGTCCTCAAAGGACAGTCCTTTAGGGACAGTCCCTTGATTATGAAGCAATTAAAATGGCCTTTGCCAATGTGGACGCAAGTCAGATTATCAACGGAAATGGCCATCAATAAACCAGATGTTCTTTTTATTCCGGTTCATGTTTTACCTTTGGTTCATCCTCAAAATTCAGTGGTCACTATTCATGGTTTAGAATATGAATATTATCCAGAAATGTATCCTTGGCGACATTTAAGATATCTGCGTTGGAGCACTAAATACGCCTTAAAAAATGCCCGCAAAATTATTGCTGTTTCCGAGAATACCAAAAAGGATTTAATAGAATTATATGGCGGAGAACCAGAAAAAATAGAGGTAATTTATCACGGCGTTGAACAGGGATTGTCTTTTAAAGATAACCCTGCTCTTAAAGGACAGTCCTTGAAACTGCCTTACATTCTCTTTATTGGCCGTTTAGAAACAAAGAAAAATATTCAGGGCTTGATTGAGGCCTTTAATTTGTTAAAAGAAAAATATCAAGTGCCGCACAGGTTGGTTCTAGTTGGACCAATTCCAATGTCAGATAAAGGTTTGACCTTGCAAGTAGCGACCTTGAAGAGGTCGCGCTTGAGAGGTCGAACCTTTAAGGTTGTAAAAAGGTCTGACCTTGAGATTCTTGGCTATGTTTCTGAACAAGAAAAATGGCAATTACTCAAAAAAGCTGACCTTTTTGTCCTACCTTCTTTTTACGAGGGCTTTGGCATACCGATTTTAGAAGCCCAGGCCGCTGGTTGTCCGGTAATTACTTCTAATGTTTCTTCAATGCCCGAAGTGGCTGGGGATGGAGCAGTTTTAATTGACCCAAAAAACATTGAACAAATTGCTCAAGGGATTTACCAAGTGATTAGCGATGAAAATTTTAAGAAAGAATTGATTCAGAAAGGATATAAAAATGTTAAGAGATTCAGTTGGCAAAAATGTGCCAGAAGAACATTCAAAGTTTTAACTGAATAGAAAATTAAATTTTTATTTGTATATTCGTAATTTGTAGACAGTCAGCATGAAAATTGCTTTAGTTCACGATTATCTAATTCGTTTTGGAGGGGCCGAGAGGGTCTTTTTAAGTTTGAAGAAGATTTTTCCTCAAGCGGAAATTTATACTTTACTTTATGACCAGGAGAAAATGGGGGAGTATTTTTCTAATATCAAAGTCCAGACATCTTTTTTGCAGAAATTTCCTAAGTTCTGGCGCAAGCGTCAAAAATATCTGCTGCCTTTCATCCCAATGGCTGTGGAGACCATTGATTTAAGAGATTTTGATTTAGTTATTTCTTCTTCTAATAGTTTTATCAAGGGAATTATTACCCGGCCTCATACCATTCATATATCTTATTGTCATAGTCCGATGCGCTTTGGCTGGGATGCTTATGTTGGTTATCTTCAGGACCAAAGAAAAGGATTTTTGACTAAGATAGCTATTCGTTTAATGATGCACTATATCCGCCTTTGGGACAGGTCAGCCGCTAATCGGGTTGACTATTTTATGGCTAATTCTAAAACCACTGCCCAGCGAATTAAGAAATATTATGGACGTCAAGCCAAAGTCATTTACCCGCCAGTGAATGTGTCCCCAGAAAGTAATTCCCCTCGCCCATCTAGCACTAAAGAATATTTCCTCATTGTCTCCCAGTTAACTCCTTACAAGCGGATTGATTTAGCTATTGACGCTTTTAATAAATTGGAACTGCCTTTAGTCATTATTGGCGAGGGCCGCGATAAAAAACGCCTTCAAAAAATGGCTCGGTCTAATGTTAAGTTCCTTGGCTGGCAGTCGGATGAAGCAGTCAGGCAATATTTTCAGAGCTGTGCGGCTTTTATCTTTCCCGGTGAAGATGATTTTGGTATTGCTCCAGTTGAAGCAATGAGTTTTAGTAAACCAGTCTTGGCTTATCGCAAAGGCGGCGCCACAGAAACAATCTTAGAGGGAATAACTGGCGAATTTTTTGATGACCCGGCTACTGAATCCTTAGCTGATGGCATCCGCCGCCTGCGTCTGAATCTTAACAATTATAGCCCTTTAGTGATTAAAAAAAGAGCTGAAAAATTCTCCCAGGAGAGATTTGAAAGAGAGATTAAGGAGTTTGTTATAGAAGTAGTTGAGAAAAGTAAAAAGGAGTCATGATGACTCCTTTTTTGAATTTTAAATAGAGAAAGTTTGTCAATAGGTGGTTAATTGTGTTTTGAGATTTTTTATTCATCTTCGATTTCCTTTATTATTCTTTCTATCTTTTCGAGCTTCTGGTAGATATCTTTAAGAACTGCTGATTTTATCCGTGCTTTTTCTTCTTTTGTTAACTCCACTGAAGCTAATTTATTTTCTGACATATCTTTTTCTATTTTACTAATATCTTTCTTTATTTCGCTTTTTATAATTTCTTTAACTCTGACAACATCCTCTTTTGAAATCTTTGTTTTATTCAGTAGTCTTAAAATTCGATATCTATTTTTTTTCTTAATAAGACTTTTTCCGCTTTCTTCGAGTCGGTCTATCTCTTTTTCAGCTTCTTCTTCTAATTTGGACATTCTCTGACACATTTCATCAGCTATTTCTGGATTCTGAAATATTATTAAAAAAGAAATACTAATGAAAGCCCCGAAAAAAAGAACACCTGCTTTTATCATGAACTTTACCACTTTTATCAAAAGCCAGTAGAAATCCTTGTAAAGGATTAGCCATCTTTTAATTTCTAACCATTTTTCCATCTTTTCCTCCCTAAAAGAGATTTTAATTTACTAACAAAGAACCACAATCAATATCTCATTTTATCGGCTATTTGTCCAGAGTTGCCAGGTTTTTAGAGATGTGGTAAGATATAAGCTGTATGATTATCGGTCACCAACGGATTTTAGATTTTTTGAAAAAGTGCGTTAAAAACAAACGATTAGCTCATGCTTATTTATTCACCGGTTCAGCTCATCTGGGCAAGAAAACAGTTGCTTTGGAATTTATCAGAATGTTAAATGGTCAGGAAATTGACCAGGCAATTCATCCGGATATTCTAATTGTTGAACCAGAAGTTGTTGAAAAAGATGGTGTGAAAAAAGAATTAGAAATTGGCATTGACCATGCCAGGAAAATCCAGCATCAGATGAGCTTGTTTCCATATCAGGCGCCTTATAAAATTGCTTTGATTGACCAGGCCGAGAAAATGACTGCGGAAGCGAGTAATTGTCTTTTGAAGACATTAGAAGAGCCATTGGGTCAGGCCATTTTAATCATTATTACTGCTGAACTCCGATTACTTTTGCCAACCATTGTTTCGCGATGTCAGATAGTTAAATTTTTGCCAGTGGCCGAGGGAGAGATAGAGAAGCGTATTCAAGCTTCGGAATACTTTTCAAGGTTTGACATTAAGAACGAAAGAGGTTTGACCTCGGGAGTAGGGACCTCTTTGAGGTCCCGCTCAAGAGGTCGAACCTCTGAAGTTCTGCTCGAAAGGACAAACCTTGATTCCTTAAAGCGAATCATCCGTTTAGCCAATGGCCGGCCAGGTCTGATTATCCAGTACTTAGAAAATCCAGCCCTGCTTCAAGAACAAAATAAAATTATCAATCAATTAGAAAAATTAATCAGAGCTGATTTAAATGAGCGATATCAATATGTTGAAGTAATAGCTAAAGATATTCCTCAAGCTCGTCAGATTCTTAAGTCGTGGAAGTTTTGGTTTAGGGATTTGCTTTTGTTGACTTTGGGCTGTTCTGATTTAGTTATTTATGACCAGTCATTTCAATATAAGGATAGTTATTCTTTAAATAAACTAAAAAACATCATTCAAGCGATTAAAAAAACTGACTCTTTTTTGGCTAACCCGAGCATTAATACTCGCTTAGCTTTAGAGGTTTTAATGTTAGAATTATGAACAAGCCCTTTTTCGTCATTATTCCTATTTTTACTTTATTAGCTTTTATTCCTTTTAATTGTCAAAGTATTAACGATGGCGGGCTTTATACTTCTGAAGATATGGGCGAGACCTGGCAGCAGCAAACAGTCAAAGATAAAGAACTTTCCATTACTTCTTTAAATATTTTAAGTTTAGGTATTGACCCTGATAATTCGGATATTCTTTATTTAGGCACACGAGAAAACGGCATTTACAAAAGCAATTCTCAAGGAAAGCAGTGGTATAAATTAGGAGATGAAAATGGAGTTCTTTCTGGTCGCGCCAATGTTCATGATATTGCTATTGACCCCAATAATTCTAATCGTCTTTATCTTGGTGTTTACCAGGATAAAAAAGGACGAGTTTTTCGAACACAGGATGGTGGCGAATCATGGGAAGAAGTTTATGTGGTTTCTGAAGAAGAGTATGCTGTTTTTGCCGTAGCTGTTGACAGCTACGATTCCACAGTAGTTTATATGGGCACAGCGCAGGGCGGCTTTTTGAAAAGCACTGACTATGGCAAATCCTGGGAACTAATGAAATGGTTTGATGATGTTATTTCTGATATTGCTATTAATCCTCAAGACACCCAAATAGTTTATCTAAGCACTTTTAAAGAGGGGATTTATAGAACCAATGATAAAGGAAAAACCTGGCAGTCATTTGAAGAGGCCTTGAAAGAATTTAGGCAGGCCCAGAAAGTAGAAAGATTGATTATTGATTCCCAACGGTCAAATATTATCTATGCTGGTTCTAAATACGGGCTTTTGACATCTAAAGATGGCGGTCAGACATGGCAAGAGGTTAAAATAATTATGCCGCCGGAATCAAGGTCGGTTTTATGCCTGGCTATTGAATTCCAGAATACTGACCATTTATATTATGGAGCTGGTCCGGTTTTGTACCGTAGTTTAGACCAGGGAATAAATTGGACTGTTCATGAATTATCCAGTCAGCGAAATATCAAGGCAATTATCATTGACCCGAAAGACCCGCAGGTGATTTATGTGGGGATGCACAAATAGAATTTTTAATTTTTAATTTTTAATTTTTAAATAATTTTTAATGTCTTAATGTTTAAAAATTAAAAATTATAAAATTTTAAAGCCGTGTATAAAGAAATAATCAACAAACTAAAACCTAACTTCAACAGAACTATTGAATATTTGAGAGGTGAATTAGCTGGTTTACAGGCTGGTCGGGCAACACCCAGTTTAATTGAAGATTTAGAAGTGGAATGTTATAACCAGAAAATGCCTTTGAAGCAGTTAGCCGCTATCCAGACACCAGAGCCGAGAACAATTCTTATTCGACCTTGGGATAAAAGTATTCTTAAAGATATTGAAAGAGCTATTATTCAATCAAAATTAGGATTAAGCCCGGTTATTGAAGAAGAATTTATCCGTTTAAAGATTCCTCCTTTAAGTGAAGAGCGGCGGAAAGAATTGACTAAAATTCTTCAAGAAAAATTAGAAGAATGCCGAATTAGTGTTCGGCGTCAGCGAGAAGAAGTTTGGCGAGAGATTCAAAATTTGGAACAGCAGGGAAAAATTTCAGAAGACGATAAGTTTAGAGCCAAGGATGAACTCCAGAAATTAATTGATGAGTATAATAAGAAGATTGAAGAGATGGGGAAGAAGAGAGAAAAGGAAATAATGGAGGTATGAATAAATAATTTTCAATTTTCAATTTAATATAGCTTATGTTTCTGACTATCATTGTATTTATTCTAATACTCGGTTTACTGATTTTTGTCCACGAACTCGGTCATTTTGTTTTGGCTAAGCGGGCTGGCATCAGAGTAGATGAGTTTGGTTTTGGTTTTCCGCCGCGGCTTTTTGGTATAAAAAAAGGAGAGACGATTTATTCTTTGAATCTTTTTCCAATTGGCGGCTTTGTTAAGATTTACGGGGAAGAAGGCAAATCAGCAGGTCCTGCCAAAAATGACGCCAAAAGAGCTTTTTACAATAAACCAATTAGAACCAGAGCTGGCATTTTAGTCGCTGGAGTTACTATGAATTTGGTCTTAGCCGCTTTTCTTTTAGGTTTCGGTTATTGGCTGGGTTTGCCTTCTATTATTGATGACCAGGCAACTGATTTAGCTGGAGCAAAGATTCAGATTACTCAAGTTGCTTTTGACTCGCCAGCCAGTCAGGCCGGGATTGAAATGGGAGATACAATCGCTTCGCTCAAATTCCAACTTCCAAATTCCAAATTCGAAATTGTCAATGCCTCAACAGTTAGCCAGGTACAGGAGTTTGTAGGAGCGCATCAGGGTGAAGAAATTATAGTGGTTATTCAAAGAGGCGATGATGTTTTGGAAAAGACCTTAGTGCCGCGTGTCAGTCCGCCAGCCGGAGAAGGTCCTTTGGGTATTGCTTTAGCCAGAACAGCCATTGTTTCTGAACCATGGTATCGGGCTTTAATTATGGGCATTACCGGGACAATTAATTTAATTTGGCTTATTGCGGCTGCCTTTGGTAATCTCCTTTGGCAATTATTATTCACTGGTCATTTAATCGCTGAAGTAGCCGGCCCAGTAGGTATTTTTAATTTAACCGGTCAAGCAGTGGAGCTTGGTTTTATTTATGTTTTGCAATTAACCGTTCTTTTGAGTGTGACTTTAGCTATTATTAATATTTTACCTTTTCCTGCTTTGGACGGTGGTCGGCTATTGTTTTTGGCCATTGAAAAAATTAAAGGTTCGCCAGTCAGCCAGAAGGTTGAAAGAATAGTTCATACAGCCGGCTTTGCTATTTTAATTCTTTTAATGATTGTGGTAACCTGGCGGGATATTGGTCGCTTTTTTTAAATTAATTACGACAACCGTTGTCGTAATAATAACAATACAATTTTATGAATATTGAAAATGAGTCAAAATTTTTTAAGAAGCATGATGAGATGAATTCTGAAGAGAAGGAAGAAATTTATCAAATCGGAATAAAACGAGCCCAGGAAATAGGGAAAAAAGAGGGATTGAAAATTGGCCAAGTTGTCGTTCATCCTAATGAAGATATGGCATATGAATTAAAGGAAATTATAGACGAAAGGGCTCTTGTTTGGTTGCCGGGGCAAGAAGAAACAATAAAAGAATTTCCACTTGAGGAATTATTTGATCCCAATGTAGCCAGGGAACAAGCATTACAAGAGACAGCAAAAAGAGGACCTGAAAAACATCCAGAAATTAATAATTAAATAAATTGCCAAAAATTAGAAAAAAATTTAAAGGATACTTGGATTAAAAATCTAGTAGTTTCAGAATCCTGACTTTCGTCAGGACTCCAATTAATAAATTCGTATATTCGTAATAAATTCGTAATTCGTAGAGTTATGAAACAATCAAAACTTTTCACTAAAACAACAAAAAATATTCCTAAAGATGAACTGACCCTGAATGCCCAGCTTTTGGTCAAGGCCGGCTTTGTTTATAAAGTCATGGCCGGGGTTTATGCTTATTTGCCTCTTGGTTTGCGAGTTTTAAATAAGATTAGGGGAGTTATTCGGGAAGAAATGGATAAAATTGGCGGACAGGAGATTTTAATGCCATCGCTTCATCCAGCAGAGAATTGGAAAAAAACTGGCGGCTGGGATAGTATTAATATTCTCTTTAAAGTTAAAAGCCGGACTGACAAGGATTACGCTCTTGGTCAGAGCCATGAAGAGATTGTTACTCCCTTAGTTAAAGAAATGATTCAGAGCTATAAAGACCTGCCTTTGGCGGTTTATCAGATTCATTGGAAATTTAGGGATGAATTAAGGGCTAAGTCAGGGCTTTTACGGGGTCGGGAGTTTGAAATGAAAGATATGTATAGTTTTCACGAGAGCCAAGAGGATTTTGAGAAATTTTATGAAGTTGTTAAGCAGGCCTATCTGGCTTCTTATCAGAGATTAGGTCTGGTCGCCAAGGCAACCGAGGCATCAGGCGGAGCATTTACTGAAAAATTCTCTTATGAATTTATGGTTTTAACTGATGCTGGTGAAGACGACATTTTATACTGTCCTTCCTGTGAGTTTTGCGTTAATCTTGGTATAGCCAAAGACAAGGACAAAGGAAATTGTCCAAATTGTAAGAAAGATAAACTTAAAAAATCCCGGGCTTCAGAAGTCGGCAATGTTTTTGATTTGGGTCAGAAATATTCCAAGGACTTTGATTTGACCTATACAGATAAAAAAGGGAAAAAGAAACATCCTTTTATGGGTTGCTATGGTTGGGGCACAACTCGGACCATGGGAGTTTTGGTTGAGAAATTCCACGATGAAAAAGGGATGCTCTGGCCAGAAATAGTTGCTCCATTTAAGGTTCATCTTATTGGCTTGAGTGAGAATAAGAAAGTCAAAGAAAAAGCTGATGAGGTTTACAAGGATTTGAATAAACAAGGTGTTGAAGTATTATATGATGACCGAGATAAGAGCGCTGGCGAGAAATTTGCTGAAGCGGACTTGATTGGCATTCCGATTCGGTTGGTAGTTAGCGAAAAGACATTGGCTGAAGAGGCGGTGGAGATAAAAAGAAGGGATAGGGAGAAGGTAGAATTGATTAAAATAAGAAAAGTAATAGAGAAAATCAAGACTTAACTCGAAAACAGTTAGTGAATTTTCAATTACCAATTTTCAATTTTCATTAAATTTTCAATTTCTAAATTTTCAATGAATTTTAATTTAATAATTGAAAATTAAATCATTGAAAATTGATTGGAAATTGTAAATTGAAAATTGAGAATTATTTATGCTTAATAATCTTTTTGGTTTTTTCTCCAAAGACATTGGCATTGACTTAGGCACGGCTAATACCCTGGTTTATGTCAAAGGCCGGGGAATTGTTATTAACGAACCGTCAGTAGTGGCTATTAATCAGAAGACCGGTCAAATTTTGTCTATTGGCCAAGAGGCAAAGAAAATGGTTGGCCGGACGCCTGGTCATATTGTTGCTTCTCGTCCTTTAGTGGCCGGGGTTGTTTCTGATTTTGAGGTGACCGAACAGATGCTTAAGTTTTTTATTGATAAAGTTCATCGGGAGAGTTTTTCTATTTTACCCCGACCGCGAGTAGTAATTGGTATTCCTTCTGGAGTGACTGAAGTAGAAAAAAAAGCGGTTGAAGATGCTACCCGAAGCGCCGGAGCCAGAGAAGTATATCTGATTGAAGAGCCGATGAGCGCGGCCATTGGGATAAGGTTACCGGTTCAGGAAGCGGCTGGTAATATGATTGTTGATATTGGCGGGGGAACTACCGAAGTAGCTATTATTTCTTTAGGCGGCATTGTCATCAGCAAGAGTTTACGGGTGGCTGGCGATAAACTCAATGAAGATATTATTCAGTATGCTCGAGATGATTTCAATCTTCTTTTGGGTGAAAAAACAGCTGAAGATATTAAGTTAGCCGTTGGTTCGGCTTATTCTTTAGAAGAGAAATTAGAAACAACTATGCGAGGCCGTGATGTGATTACTGGATTGCCAAAACAAATAGATGTTGAGGATAGCCAGATTCGTAAGGCCTTAAGCCGGTCAATTAAAACCTTAATTAATGCTATTAAAGGAACTGTTGAGGAAACGCCGCCAGAATTAGTAGCTGATATTATGGAAAGAGGGATTTTTTTAGTTGGCGGAGGCAGTTTATTGCGAGGTCTGGACCAATTAGTGACCGAACAGACAGAAATGCCGGTTAAATTGGTTGAAGATCCATTGACTGCCGTAGTCCGCGGCACTGGTATGGTTTTAGAAGATGTTGATGCTCTTAAAGACACTTTAGTTAGTACTCAATATGAGGAACCGCCTCGATAAAGTAAGATAACTTTAACAATAGTTGTTGAAGTTGTAGGATGTCTAAAAAAATTTTAAAATTTCCTAAAGGATTTTTCTGGGGAGCAGCTACTTCGGCTCATCAGGTGGAGGGTGGTAATCTTAATGATTGGTCGGTCTGGGAAAAAGAAAATGCCGGGCGCTTGGTTAGAAAAGCGAAGAAATATTGGCAGCCGTGGCAGCAGGAAAAATTTCCAGAAATGTTTAAGCCAGCCAACTATATTTCTGGTCGAGCTTGTAATCATTACGAGCTTTATGAGCAAGATTTTAATTTGGCTAAGTCACTCGGTCATAATGCTCATCGTTTTTCTATTGAATGGTCGCGGATTGAGCCAGCTGAAGGAAAAATTAACCGAAAAGAAATTGAGCATTACCGGCAGGTTCTTTTAGCTCTAAAAGAAAGGGGAATTGAACCATTTGTTACTCTTAATCATTTCACTCTGCCAATTTGGTTAGCTCAAAAAGGCGGCTGGCTTAATCCAAAGACACCTTATTATTTTGACCGCTATGTAAAGATAATTAGCGAGAATTTGTTTGATTATGTAAAATTCTGGATTACTATCAACGAACCCAATCAATATGCTTTAGAGGCCTATTTAATAAAGGCCTGGCCACCTCAAAGAAAGAACCCTTTTAAATATTTTAAAGTTCTTAATAGCTTAGCTAAAGCGCATCAATTAGCTTATAAATCATTACATTTAATTGATTTGAATTGCCAAGTAGGTATTAGTAAGAATCAAACATTTTTTGAAGGTAATTCTATAAAATATTTGGCTGATTATATTCATAACAAATATTTTCTGAATAGAATAAAAGAAAATTTAGATTTTATCGGCTTGGCCTATTATTTTCATGATTTAATAAAAGGATTTTGGTTTAGTCATTTTGATAATGTTAAATTTTCTGATCTTGGTTGGGGAATATATCCAGAATGCATTTATCATATACTAAAAGATTTACAAAAATATCAAAAGCCAATCTATATCACTGAAAATGGCATTGCTGACGTTGAAGATAAAAAACGGGCTAAATTTATTAAAGACCATTTATCTTGGGTTCATAAAGCTATTCAAGAAGGAGTTGATGTGCGGGGGTATTTTTATTGGTCGCTTTTAGATAATTTTGAATGGGATAAGGGTTTTTGGCCAAGATTTGGTTTAATCGGGGTTGATTATAGAACAATGGAGCGGAAAATTCGTCCCAGCGCCAAAATCTACGCTCAGATTTGTAGGAAAAATTCAATTTAATGTGTTTTAAGTTTTAAGTTTATGAACTGGCTTCTCATTGCCATTATTGCTCATTTTATTTTTGCCCTGGTTTTTATTATTGATAAATTTCTTGTTTCTAAAACGGTTCTTCAACCAATAACTTATGCTTTTTATGGTGGTTTTTTACAAATTCTTGTTTTAGTTTTGATTCCTTTTGGTTTTGTAATTCCTCCGCTTAACCAAATTATCATTAGTTTTATAGCCGGCGCTTTATTCACTTTTGCTGTTTTATCTCTTTATCAGTCACTTCAGACAGATGAGGTCTCCAAAATTGTGCCCATGGTTGGTGGAGCGGTTCCTCTTTTTACTTTTATTTTAACTTATTTTCTCTTAGGCGAACGTCTGTCTTTTAATCAATTGACTGCTTTTTTTCTGCTGGTTCTTGGCGGGGTAATAATAGTTTGGCCAAGAAAGAAAAATCTGGCTGCCGAGCCAGCTAATGCTTCTTTAATTAAGCAATTATCTTTGGCTCTTTTAGCGGCTTTGTTTTTTGCCGGTTCTTTTGTTCTGACCAAATTCATTTTTAATTACCAACCCTTTATCAATGGCCTTATTTGGACTCGGCTGGGCGGCTTTTTAGGGGCTGGCTTGTTAATTCTTTGGCCTGGCAATTGGCGGATAATCTTTAAAACATCAAAGAAAGTCAAGCTTAAACTTGGCGGCTTGTTTGCTTCTAACAAGGTCTTATCTGCCTTGGCTTTTATTTTACTTAACTACGCCATTTTTTTGGGTAGTGTTACTTTGGTCAATTCTCTTCAAGGCGTCCAATATGTTTTTCTTTTGATTATTGCTCTTTTCCTTTCTAAAAAATTTCCTCAAATCATTAAAGAGCAGGTTAGTCAAAGAATGATTTTGCAAAAAATTATAGCTATTTTATTTATTGGCCTTGGTTTAGGCATTTTGGCAATATGATTAATCGCAAATAATCACGAATTTTGCTCCCCGCTAAAATTTTTGCGGAACAAAAATTTTAGCGGGGAGCTCACGAATAAAATCACGAATAGATATTCGAGATAATTCGAGATGAAATTCGGGATTGATTAGAGATTGTGAGATTTTTTAAAGACACTTTAAATCCATTTCGTATTCTACTCTGGCTTATTTTTATTATTATTTTTTGTTTGTTTAGTTTTTTAATTTATATGTTTACCGGTCGGACAGAGCCAGCTCCAGAAGTTACTTTTGGAGTTACCTTTAGTCAAATTTTTGCTGAAGATATGGGACTGGATTGGCAGGCGGCTTATCTGGCCATACTTGATGATTTAAAGGTAAAGAAATTGCGTTTGGTGGCTTATTGGCCAGAAATTGAGCCCAGACCAGGTCAATATCTATTTGATGATTTGGACTGGCAGATTAGAGAGGCGGAAAGAAGAGATGCGGAAGTTATTTTAGCTATCGGGCAAAAGGTGCCTCGTTGGCCTGAATGTCATATTCCTGATTGGACAAAAAGCTTAACTAAAAAAGCCCGGCAAGAGCGGCTTTTGTTATTATTAACTGCCATAGTTGAACATTATCAGGGCAATCAAACAATTAAGTTTTGGCAGGTGGAGAACGAGCCTTTTTTAACGAGCTTTGGTCAGTGTCCTGAATTAGATGAGCAATTTTTAGGCAAAGAAATCGCTTTAGTTC
>Ga0209976_10001150_pt1 | contig 15893 bp, 26 predicted proteins | sample SumtaG_FD_182806 | JGI IMG/M metagenome (GOLD analysis project Ga0209976, IMG submission 182806) | Deep subsurface microbial communities from Indian Ocean to uncover new lineages of life (NeLLi) - Sumatra_00157 metaG (SPAdes) (version 2) | ecosystem: Environmental > Aquatic > Marine > Oceanic >...
CGATCGAATCAAAACGGCAGGGCTGGGGGTGGGCTCCACAGTACCTAAATGTTTGATATTAAAGGAGTTTTTCCGTCACTTAGAAGTAACTCGATCCTTCTTAAAGCGCCTAGCCGCTAGGTTCGCAGCCTGCGTTACGAAGCTACAAGTATCAGCGCTGTAGAGCTTGTTACCGTTGACGACTGTATCCTTGTCGAGCTGGTAGCGTTGTCCATCCCTGGGGTAATTACTTTCGAACCATTCGGCGAACGCTTGGAAGTTGTGCCACTCATCGACGACCGTACACCCTTCGCGCCATGGTCTGCGCTCCGGACCATAGTAGCAACGTCGAAGCATTGCTCGCCAAATACTAAACGCGTGGGTATCGGCTGGCCCATCGTGGGCTTTATGGCGCCCTATCCCAATACAACCAATGCCGAACACCGTTCTAGCTAACGGATCTCGCAACCGTGGTCGGTCCGTGTTGGTTAGAACTCGCTTAGTTGTCTTCAAACTGTAACCAGTATCGACAAAATAAACGTGGACGTTTTGGCAATTCTGATAGTGGAAGACGACGACGTCGCCGCAATTCTGAGTGGTAAACCGTTCGCCGTGCATTGCCGTAGCTCCTATGTTTTACAGTATCATAGGGACTAATTCAAACACTGTCAAACACAGCTAGCGGAATATCCCTAACCTACGAATCTGAAACCGTAGCGCATCGGCATAGAACGCGGGGATCATGCGTTCCGTTTCCGCCACGACTGGAGCCAGCCAGGGGTTGCGCGGGATAACCACGGAGTCGCGGCTCAGGTCGTGGACCATCTTAATCCTGGGCCGCTTCTTGCCGCCCTGTACGCGGAAAATACCTTCACCCCGTCGTAGGTCTAGGAACACGTACTTTTGCCCCGCCTGGGCCGCCTGCTTAACCTTAAGGAAATTCTCTTGCAGCTTAGACGTAGCGCCACGGGTGCGCCGTTTGGATAGCCTGATATTCGCCAGCTTGTTAGCCTTACGGGGTAGGCGCGTTCGTGGCTGGGCGTTCGTCCCCTGGCCAGCGGAAAACGACGTCGATATCGCTACACCCTTCTTCCCGCCCTTGGTCTTCGTCCCGCCGAATTCCTGGTCTTCCATGTAATCAGCAGTAGAACCGACGGTCGCTTCCTGCTGTGAGACCCTCAGAGTACGCGCCTGGTCCACCTGTATGCTTTGTTCGGTGAATCGGTTGCGTAACGTGAGCTCGTTGCGTATATCGGCCTTAGCGAGCCTCTGAGCGGTAAATGCAGCATCGTTAATGGTTTTCTTTGTAGCGAACGGGTAAGCCCGTCTAGCGAACGTCTTAAGTTCCGCCTCCATCTCCTGAATATCGTTCGTATTGATTCGAAACATGATAACCACCCCGCACCTGTTAGAGCCAATAATACCACAGTGCTACGCCCGTGCATGGCACCCTCAACAATGCAACAAGGGTTAATCCGGGGTGGGTAACGTAACTTATTGTTTTAGATCCCTTTTACTACTTCTATACCCCTTATACCCTTTAATTACTATATAGAGTATATAGATAGATAGAGTATTATAGTTATTAGTATAATAATGATATGAACATAATAATAAATAATAATAATTCTATTAAATTACATATTACAGTAAGTCATAGGCGTTTCCGTGCGTGTCGGGGGTGAAACAGCGCAAAGCTAGATAGAATGCGGGTTGTAGCAGCCCCCAACACCGGGGTATAGCGGGGTATGGTTGCGCTACACGCGGTTATATAGTAGAATTACAGACAATATTATTACAAAGAGTATAACACTATGTCCCGCGGATACATTCAAACAGACGGAACGGTCGACCGTTTCCCTGATACAAAAGACGAAGCGAAGCGTTTACGGAGCACTATTTACATAAACAAACAGCATAACGGCGCCTGCGCTGTATGTTGTGGTTATGCTGCAGAGCCTCGGGAGAAGTACACATACAACGATTATTGCGTTAATTGTGCTAGGTTGAACGCTGGCGACTTCGCTAGGCTCGCCACGAAATTAACCGATGTATCGACGGTTGACCCAGACGATACAGACGTGAAGTGGTTGGTCGAGGTTCCGTACCAACACCGACGCGGACAATCCGTAACAGAATCTCCAGCATTCCGACCTATCAGCAGTGCCACGTTGGCAAGTTTCCGCGACGGTCTTGCCGTGCTGGGAATACTGGACGAAAGCGATCCGACCCGATTAACCGCCACCAATCCCGCCCCGCTATCACCGACCGAAGCGGTAAAAACCGATGCTCAGTTATATATCGATTATTTCGCCTGTAAGCGGTCGGGACATCTGGGAATAGTGACACTATCGGGGGAGTGCTACTTCTGTAAAAAGGAGCGGGAAACGCCCAGCCCGCGAAAGGCTGCCATAACTGCAGGTGAACGCTGGTACACACCATTAACGCCATGTAGTCGGTGTGGTGCCACATCACCAAAACGGGTCGATAATGGGCAATGCAAAGGTTGTACCGACAACGGTAGACCCGCACAAAGTCCCCGCCAGGCTGCCGTAGCTGCGGGTGAACGCTGGTACACCCCATTAACGCCATGTAAGCACTGCGGGACCGTTGCGGAACGCCGGGTCGATAATGGGCAGTGCAAAGGCTGTTCGACCGCTCCTGCAGCGCCCAAGCGGGATACTGTCGACTCCCAGCTAATACGCGACACGCCCGACTTGGTCCTTAGCCGCGCGGATGCTCGTATGATGGGGTTTAAGGTGTTCCGGACGGGTAAGTCCTGCAATCGTAACCACACGGGATACCGGTATGTTTCAACCGGTAACTGTGTTGAATGCCTTAAAGCACGGTAACGCGGCAATGGTGCCGGTCGACCCACTGGGCGCCGGTCTGTTGCTTGATCCGATTACAGGCCGTATCGGTATAGAAGTCCACACGGCCGCTGCTGGTGTTAGCGTGGATCCGGACCGTAATGGCCCGGGCTGTTGCGTCGTGAATGGTCTGCATTACTTCGCCACCATGTTAGCCGCTTCCGCGTAGCTGATACGGTACGCGACGATTTTTACGATTTTGTAAGGCTTCTTGTATTCGCAGCGGTTGAAAATTACGGTTTTTTCTTTGGTATTTACTACTGCGGCAATAGTGAAACCGGTCATGACGTGGCCAGGGCGTCCCGCGTTGTGACGTACGAACGTCGAACCCTTGCCAGTAAATCCGGCGGCTTTCAGGCTTTTTTCCAGTTCCGCTTTAGTCATTGTCCCGGCTCCGTTGTTTGTTTCAGTAAGTTAACTATACGCCATAGTAACGAACCCGTCAATAAGGAATATAAATAAACATAAAAAAGCCCGCTCTGGGCGGGCTGGGTTGGATATTGCTACAAATCGTTACAGCTTAAGACGGAACTTACTTTCGCCGAACCATTCGACCCGTCCTTCCTGGTCGGTCTCTATTTGATAGCCGTTGGCGCCGATTGCTCTAACCCGGTAGTCGGCACCGGCCGTAAGGAAATCTTCGAACCCGTCGTTATTGATACATTCGATAATCATCATATCAGCCCCATTTGCGACGCTTGCCGCGCCTGTTAGTGTGTTGCTTCCAATCCGCCGAACCGCGTTTCCCGCCTTCGTTCCGACCAGGGATATACGGTTCCAATTTCACCGGTATGTCGTCTAGACCGTCCCGCGGACCGCACACAAGCGCTTCGGCCATTGATTCCAAATCACCCAACGGATCGGCGGCGGCATCGCTCCAGTTTATCAACGCTATAGCCAGTCCCAGGGAACTAATACCCCTCCCTACGATTATCGCGCGCGAATTACTCATTTCTGCAGGTCCCCCGCAATGGACCGGAGTACCGCTTCGATACTATCGTCCAGGATCCGTCCCAGGTGGTCCAGGACCTCAAGCTTAAGCTCCTTCGAGTCGATAGCCACGGGGGTAACCGTTAACCGCTTCTGCAGGCCTGCTAGTGCACTACGAACCGCCACCGGGTCGAGCTGGTCCAGCGGTTTAGCGGGGGAATGCATTAATGGGCATTTCATAAACTGGACGTTCCCTTCGTGTTCTGGTTCCGGGTGTTCCGGATGCGCGCAGTGTTCGATAGCAACTTCGCCATTGCTATCGAGTTGATAACCGTAATGCTGGCAGTGGCTACCAATAACCGGACAATCGACACGCCCTTCGGCCTGGGTGTCGGATTCCGTCTTCGATTCGAGTTCGGTTGAATGGCTAACCAACCCGTCGCATTCGTCACCCTCCTTAGAAACCGGATTCGTACACCCTGCAACCCTGCAGAGTATGGCGGGCTTAACGTCCGGCACCACTGTACAAGGGCATTTATAATCCACACTTTCGCCATCTGGAAACGGGTGATTGCATAATGCACAATATAATGGCGGTACACGCATCGGACGCTTCAACGATTCGTTTATCGGCCTGGCATCCAGGGGTGATACTTCCTTCTTGACCGGCTTCTTCGTTCCGCTAGCGTTCCGTTCCTGCAGTAGTTTGGCGTTATAGGCTTCCGGTGCGGTGCGGAGCGTATAGCTACCGTCGTCCGTGGCCAGCAACCCAGGGATCCGCCGCAGCGCGTGTAACGTGTTGTCGAGCTGCGTTGGTTTGACCTCCGGCATCATTGCGACTAACTGGGTCCTGGTCCTACCGTGGGGATATGCCGATTCCAGGAGCGCGACAACCAGCTCCTTACGTCCTTCGCCTGTCATTTGTCCCATAGTCCTTTTTCCTTAAGTTGTGACATGTCACGCAGCACATGCGCGAATAAATACTCGGTTTGGTCTTCATAGCCCAGGAGCGCGGATGCCTTAGCGATCGCTTCGCGCTCACCTTCGCCGAACTCGTGGACCCACGGTTCCATGCCTAGCTTTTCGTCGCGTTCGTCTTCGCGCTTACGCTGGGTCCGTTTGCGTTCCCGGTTCTGGCGCCGGATCCGGTCTTCGGTCGATTCGTTTTCGTCAACCGTGGTCATACATCCCCCAATTTGGCCCGCAGTTTCGCTAGGGTTGCGCGGCCTATTTCTTCACTGGTTAAACATTCGGGCGGTTCCGGATCGTTCATATCCCAGGTTAACCCGCACCGCTTACAGACTTTCTGGTCACTGTATTGGATCGCCTGGCATGTTTTAGGCTTCGGCATATCAAACCCCCGTATATGGTCCGTTATCGTCCTGGTCGTCGCTCCAGGTAGGTTTAACCGCATCGAATCCACAGCAGCACAACACACCAACCGGAATGCTAGCGGAACATATTGCAGATAGCGCCAACACGACCCGATCCGATCCGGTAACCGCGTAGGGCGCCAGGTATGCAACCACACAAACGACAACCATAAGTAGCACTATTGCAACTGCAGGCGCGCAACGTTTCATTTTTTACACCCCACACAATCGCCACAGTCCCCGCCGCACTGTTTGAACGGGACCGACGCTTCCCGTAAAACCACGGGATCGCCTGCGTTCTGGCGGGCTTCTACGCTGTTACGAGCCTGCAGAACCACCCGCCCCCGGGTACCGTCGGGCCGCTGCGTGATTAGCGTATATTCGCGCAAATCGCCGCGGTCCATGTGGATACACTTATGGTCGTCCGGGGCCCCACATTCGTCGCTGTTGCATATGATATAGCCGCAAATCGCGCCACGTACCGGGACGCCGTTAACCTTGCAAGTCGTCATGATTGACCTCTCCGTCTAATTGTTGGATAGCCTGGTCCAGTCGGTCGCGGGCTTCCACTAAGTTCTGGCGCATACGTCCACGAGTGGCGCGCATTTGCCCGATAGCGATTTCGATATCTGGGCGGGGTGCCTGCATAGTGTCGGCGATAGCTACCAGGACCAGGGCGGCCCGTTCGCGGGATTCGAACCACAGATCCACGGACGGGGAACCACACTTCCAGCGTTCGCGGGTCATTGATTTTTGAACAATACCCACGAATTCGCCGTCGCGCTTAACGTGATAGGTCGAATGCCCGACCGATTCGAACGTTACACTAGCCATTCTGCAGGGCCTCCCGTAGTGTCGGACAAGCGGTCCGGGCGTCCCCTTCGGTGCTGGCGTCTAGCGCGTCCAGTGCCGGAATAGCAGCCGCCCGCAGCTTTTCGTACCGGGTCGACAACGTCCGGAGCCGGAGTTCCGATTCGGCCATAACCTGCAGGAAGTAGATATCCTGCAGGACCGACGCGGCCACTTCGTCATGGTCCACATGGGCCGCGATAACGCCCGCCTCGAGCGCCAGGCTGTTAGCCGCATGGCGGAACGCGGTAAGCATACCGAGCGCGTCGTCGTGTTCCTTGATCGCTTTGGTCAGGGTTTCCACATATATCGGGACGCGTAAAGCCTTGTTCGCCGTTGCGTCCGCTAACATTTCTTTCAGTGCATTCATTGTCTCAACTCCTGGAAAGGGTTAGGCCGCCATTTTCTTAGCGAACCGCGCGTCGTCCGCGATTTTGTTGGCTTCGGCGCGCTTACGGGCCGCCGCGTAGAGGGGGTGGTTTGCGAACAGGGTAACGCGGCCAGTTTCGAAATAGTCGGTCATGGTGTCGGTATCGTTAACGTAGCCTTCGGATCCCATTACGTCGTAGAGCGCGTTGCTGTAATCCTTGTGATAGATAGTGACGCAGTCGCGACCGTCGGTACGATTGTCCGTTGAGTAGTGAACGCGGGCCTTTGCTTTGGTTTCGGTGTTCGTTACGTTGTGCTTGTTAAACTTGATCATGGCGGCGTTCCCGTGTGTTGTTTGTTTCAGTAAGTTAACTATACGCCATAGTGACGGAGCCGTCAACAACCAATCACAAAAAAACCCGCACGGGGCGGGCTTCGGTTTATCGGGAGGGGTTATGGTATCGAAATGTCGGTCTTGATCTGGGCGACAACGGCCAGCCCTAACACTTCAGCAGCGTCCGCCCCGGCGGTGTCACCATCGGCCCGCTTTCGCAATGCTTCCATAAAATGCTTATCTGATTCGCTACCGTAGCGGGCTTCGCGCTGCTGGACCGCCTGGTCCGTCAGTTCTGCAGACGTATAACTCCGGTATTCGCGTTCGTAAACGCCATCGACTAGGACCGCGTTACCGGTGGCCACATCATCGACGATTGACGGTTCGCGAAGTTCGGTGGCGTTCAATAGTTCCAGATCGTGTACAGACAGTGGTTGATTTCGACCTTTAATGACAAGCCCTGGATGTTTGCGGTGTAGATAATCACGGCTGCAAATTTCACCCGTATCTAAGTCAAAGTACATCATGCTCCTACACCTCCATTGTATAATGCTGATACTTCTGATTGTATTACTTCCCGTTTAAATATTCGGGCCAAATCCATACCACCGTCAAAAAAGTTAGCTCCGCCGATCTGGGTTCTACGACCCAAACGCAGCGGGCCATTAGTGTCGTTAATAACCTGACTGGAAACAAAAGTATCCTTGAGAACCTCATTGAGATAAATCTTACCAGTTCCGCCTGATGCTATGGGAAACACCCCCACAACATGATCCCAAATGGTATCTACTGGAGTAGATATTAACGCCTGTGCAGGGTCGGTAAAGCCGCCGTTTGCGTCATTAACTGCCACAAAATAACCACCCGATGTATGTGCTAAATAACTTCCCAATGTTATATTGCCAGTATCTCCACCTATCCCGAAAATCTGGTGACTGCCTGTAAGTATACCCGGCTTCACCCAGATACTAACCGAGAAATGACCAGACCCAGGGAAACCGGTAATACTTGCCCGATCTGTTAAATCATTAATGCCGTCAAAATCTAAAGCGTTTCCTATTAAACCCGGAACTGCTATGGCGCCCGTGATGGTTGAATCATTTCCGTTTGGGTTTTCATCGACTAACGTCGATCCCGATATATTATCCATCGTGTACATAACGATTAGATCAGGATTATTGGGGTTCAGTATTGGATTTAACCCACCCGCTGCAACCATCTGCAATTTTGTAGCCAGCGAAGCACCCATTACGATATACCGCCTTGGTCCGCTCCGATAATCAATCCGTCGATATTTGTAAATAGGAGGCCGTGTTTCGCTTCGATAGTGGACGGCACCGTCCCGCCCTGGGTCCATTCGTCAACGTTGGTCAACGTCAAAGTATTAGCGCCCGGCACGACCTGGACCAATACGGACTGGCCTATCGCCAGGTTCGTAAACGTCCACGTTTCGTTTCCGGCCATGGTCCTGGTTTGGATATTACCGTTAGCCGGATCCACGTCGAGTGCAGGCATAACCCCGACGATTTCGGTAACGTTGATCGTAGGACCTGCACCACCTAACCCCGTGATATTGAATCCCATGGTTACACCTCCGAAACTACAACGTCACCGCCGACACCGTCTGCGCTAGTGGTGCGGGCAAAAACTTTTTGCCCAGCGGTAAGGGTGTAGTTGATCGCCTCGGTCGGGTTCAAGATATGTCCGGTAACCACGCCGGCGCCCGGGTCGACCGCCGCTTCCCGGTAGATTATGGCACGACCGCCAACGTTGGTTATCATGCCCGCCGACCCCTGCTGGATCTCAGTCCAGCCGGTCGAAATAATCGGCGTATCCACGGAGTCCGACATATTCCAGCCCTCAAAAATTCGAATTGATCATTAGAATAGCATTTTTTACAGACTGTCAACACTATTTAAACGCATCCCCTGCAGTCGTCCCCGGACGGGCGCCGACCGGCTGGCCCTGGGCTTCCTGGTACTGGCGGACCACTTCGGCGGGGCTCGTTAGGTTCGCGTGGATATGCCCGTCCTTAATGAACAGGCGGGGCTTACCACCATCCAGGGCGATAGGGTTGTTAACGCGCCCGTTGGTCTTCGCTAGCGCCGGGTGCCAGTCGTAGCCTAACCCCTGCATTAGTTCGCGGCGTTTGTTGTGCGGTATCGCGCCAGCCTTGCGCATACCGTCGAGCAAGCGTTCGACCGCCATAGACGACACCCACCCGCCGGCGAACCCTGGCCGCCCTTGTTCGATCGATTCCATAATTTCCTGCTCGATACCACCCATAGACGCCGTAACAGCCTCTTCGGTGCTGCTGGTAGTTGGGGCCCGGTGGCAAGCGCCGGCCGGGTTGAGCGCGTCCGGGATGGCGTACGTTGCCAAATAGTCGGTTACGTGGGCGTAGCCGTCGGCCTTAAGCCAGTCGTATAGATTCGGGAAATAATTACCGCCCATACCGTCGCGGATAACGTCTTCGGCGGACTGCTGGGCGGTGTAGAAGATACAGAAGCGCCGATCGTTGCGGGTCTTACGAACCGCGTCTTTGTGGTTACTGTTCAAGATAAAATTTCCGAAATTGTCGCCCATAACTTGAGACGCCTGCATAGCGCGCATTGCTAATTGGCTGTTCGTAATCATGGGTTTGAGTATTTCCAAAATTTCCTTTTTGTGGTCCGGGACGTAGATATCTTCTACCCCGATAAACAGTTTACGGAATAGCCATTCGTTAAATTTTTCCGCTATCTCTGCAGCCGGTGGCATGTGGGTATATCGTCCACCGACCGCAGCGGCCACACAGCGCGTAAACAGCGTTTTACCGTTGCCTTCCGCGCCCTGGATAAGCGGGGCCCATTGGAACTTGACGCCCTTGTGCTGGACGCACGCGGCCATAAACGCCATCAAGATAGCCCGATCCCCTTCGACGGGTAACACCCGCTGCAGATGATCCAGGAACGGCCCGACGTCACCCGGTACGCTCTTAACGGTTATCGGGATATAGGTATTAACTAGGACTTGCCCTTCCTCTTCGATCAGCGTACCGCTAGGGAGTGCCGGCCGGAAACACGATCTACTAGCTATTGGGTACTGGATCCCCTGGGACTCGGTAAAGGCTTCCCAGGCGTTTTTGGTCGTCTTACCGCTCGCGTTATCTTCGAGCTGGAACACGTACCCTCCGTATGTCGCTTTGAACTGGTCGGGTTTCAATAGCGACCCGTCCGGGGTGAATACCTTGTGTGCGTCCTGGACGTAGACGCACCCTTTAAATAGTTCGATTTGTCCGTCAATGCTTAAGAATTGCCACCCTTCGCGACGCCGTGGCCCGTCCACCAGCCCCGCACGGTTAGCGGGTTCGACTGGCACGCGCGGCGGTTCCTGTTTCGCACCACCAGTATAAAAGCTGGTCTGCAGGGAAACGGCCCGGGTAATCGTGCGAATAAGATAATCTTCGCGGTTCCATTTCTCACGGACCAGGCCGGACCGTTTCATAAGAGCGAGCATCCGTTCGCAGTTGTTGCCGGTCCAGAATGCTAAATGTTGAGCGAGCGCGGCGTCGGCGCTGCTGCCGTCGTAATCGCGGCGCCCTTCGTCGTCTGGATACGTGGCGGCCAGGACCGCGACGTTACATTCCCATAAGTCCTTAAATCCGGCTTTACTGCCGAACGCATTAGCCGCCCCGCCCGACGCCAGGGCCCGGGCGATAAGGTCGTCGTCTGATTCCGAGGGCGTCGCGCCGGCTACGGGCGCCGTGGTCCAGCCCTGGTCCTTCGTTACGGTCTTCGGTGGGAAGTAGGAACCCACAAGGCCGGGGAGGTGTGCGATACAGTCGACCGCAGCCGACCCGACGGCATTGGTACCGGTAAGGGCTATAAACCGCCATTCTGTATAGAATTCCAGGTCCAGGACCGTATTTTTACAGGCATGGTCCGCAATGTTTCCGACTCCGATAATATGAAGCCCACGGCCCGACTGGGATACTTCAATCGCAGCGCCTGGCAATTTCGCCATTATGTCGTTAGCCACCGGCGACCAGGTCGCGTCATCTGCTTCCAAGCATTTGTCCAAATCCACAAAGAAAAACGGGTCCTTATCGGTAACGATAAACCCGACGCCGTACAGATCGCCGCATAGCACGGCGGCGTTTATGGCTGTTTCGCAATCTGTAACGCTTGCGGGGTCTTTTTGCCAGTCGCTACCCTTCGGGTAAGTTTGTAGTGTGTGGGGCGATACCGGGATTTTGTTATATTTCTCCTTCGTTGCATCCCACACGAGTTTATAGAGCAAAAACTGCTTATACGCTGCCAAAGGCGCCAGCGCGTCCGGTAATGACTGCATGTGGTTTTACCCTAGGCGTTGGCGATTAGCTGCACGGCTTCCTGCTTCAACGCGGCGGGGGCTTTCTGCGCGCGCTTGTCACCCTGAGCGAGCCCCTGGGCGATAATTTCGGGGATACTCTGTTTAATCGCTTCGCCCATTACTGCGCGCTTTAGATTCGACATAGTACCGAAATATTTGGTAACCAGGCCGAACGATACGCCCGCAGCTTCGGCGATGCCATCCCGGGTGATTTTCGTATAGCCTGCAGTCTTCGCCAAATTCACGGCGACGGCTAAAATATGTTCCTTACGCAGCGCGGCCGGCACCCGGGACTTACTAACGGGCGCCATGGTCTGGGCCAGGTTTTCCAGGCGCAGCTTATTGACCAGCTCCGCGAACGTGCACCCCATAACGTGGGGGAACGACCCGTCCGGGATCCCCGCACGCTCGCAGAGTTCCCGCCTGGAAAGGTTGATAAGCCCGGATTTGCGGACCATACCACGCGCCACTTTCAATACTTCGGTTTTGGTTGTCATTGGTTCGGTTTCCTGTTCGGTTCGATACTGTTAAGCCGGATATTAAGCCTTAATGTCGGGTTCGTCAATACAGAATACAAATTCGCTATAGGCGATAGCCTGGTCGTCGCCGGTAACGTACGCCAGCCACCGGGGCGAACGGTACGTCGGGGGGCCCATCATATCGACGACCTGGTCCAACGATTCGAACCCGGAATCCGTCGACGGTCCGGTCGTTTCCTTCGTTGCCGGATTGTACGGCGTAGCGTAGATGGTCATAACGTCCCCTCTGCAGTAACGAACGAAGCGTCGCCGCCCATAGCCGCCACCAGTTCCAAAAATTTAAGCTGCGCGAGCTCGTGTTCGGTCGCCGTATATTGCCACCCGCCCGGCTTACATTCGCGCGCGATAAATATGCCCAGAGTACAGCCGATGTGTCGAGGCGTGATAACCACGGGGCGAATCCCGATCAGGTCCGCCGATTTTATAACTTTGTTCATTTGGGGCGAATCGTTGCAGAGTCCCCACCGCGTACCGGGGGTCGGGGGTTTTCTCTCGCTATATGCCCCGACGTTGTTCCGCCATATCCTGCAGCCCTTAAGACTGGCTTCGAGGCGTACGTTATTCTGGACCGCCGCTTCGCTGGTTGTATCGTACTTCGCGCCAGGTAGTCCGAACTTAACTTCCGGCTCCGTGGATATGGTGCCGAATTCCCGGCGTAATTCGTCCAGCGCTTCGAATGGTACACCCCACTTGATACCCCACTGCGTTAGGTTCACCGCTTAAACTCCCGTTTTGTAATCGTTTCTTTGGTGTGGTCCGAATAATGGAAAGTCCAGGTATGCACGACCGACCCGTCGTATACCGGGTGGCGCATGTATTCCTCCCTGATACACGTTCGCGGCAAAAAATATGCCGTTATTCTATCCCGGAAGCTGTAGTCCGTTTCCCCTGGTAATCGCTCCATATCGAAAAGCCGCCCCCATTTGTCTAATTCAGAATCGGTCATTGCTCAATTCTCCTAGTTTTAGATTAACGCGTTCGGCCAGCCCCAGCGCGTCGGCGGTTTTGTATGCCGGTGTTTGAGCGGTCCACATATCGACCCCGAACGCGAAGAAAAAACGGCGGTAGATTTCGCTGTCATTCATGCCGGCGGCCCGTTGATATCCACCCCACCATGCCATAGACGCCCGCAACGCTTCCTGGGCTTCTTGGCGTTCCCGGTGGCGTTTCAGTTCCGCCCGCTGGCCGACCAGGGGCATATACTTGGCCTGGACTTCCGCCAGTTTTTCCGCTTCGGTCATATCCACACGGTCGATTTCCCCGCGCATAATTGCGCACGCTTCGTCGGATAGTTCGATAAGGTCCCCGTCGACCTGTTCCGGTAGGGATCGGCCAGTCGGCGGCGTAACGAATCCGCACTCTGGACAAGCCTTATAGATGCGTTCGTAAACAAATTGACAAACAGGGTTCAGGTTTAAACAGGTCCGGACCGGGATAACGTCCGACGGCGCCGACTTGCTACGGCGTTCCTGGCGGTCGAGCGTCCATTCGCGCAAAGCGTCCGGTAGCTTGTGGCGTTCCACGTTATCCACATGGTCGATAATAATAGCCCGCGGTTTCGAGCTGGTGGCGATATGTTCGCGGCGTTGTTCATTGGTCAACGTATCCCAGATCGGGTATAGCGCCCCGTCGATCATAAGGCGAAGCGCCCGTCCGAACTGCTGGACGAACAACGCAAAGGATTGGGTAGGGCGGGCCATGCTAACGACTTCGATAGCGGGAAGGTCGAACCCTTCGCCGAATAGGTCCACGTTAACGAGCTGCAGTAGTTCGCGGCGCTTGAATCGTGCCAGGATTTCGATACGGTCCGCGTCGGGCGTTTTGGCGCTAACCACTTCGGCCGGCACTCCGGCGGCGTTGAATTGTGCGGCGATATCGGTAGCGGTTTCGACGTCGGTAGCGAACGTAACGCCCAGTTTGCCGGGTGCGATTCGCTGGTAATGCCCGACAACGTCCCCGACGATATGGGACTTGCTGGCGGCGGTCTTCAACTGGGCCCGGGACCAATCGCCGGACGCGCCGGTCTTCTGATCGTCGATAACCAGGTCGGACCGTGGGGCGAATATTCGATAATCGGTTAGATATCCCATGTTGATAAGGTCGCGCATACCCGGGCCCTGGACCATAACGTCGAACAATCCGTCCGCGTGACGCCCCAGGCCCTTACCGTCCGCCCGGATCGGGGTGGCCGTTACTCCCAGGCCTTTAGCGTTCGGGAACATTGCCGCAGCCTTGCCCCATTTATTATCCGCTAGTACGTGGTGCGCTTCGTCCTGTACCCATAGGGTTACCGATTGCAACCAGTCGGCCAGCTCTGCAGCGCGGCGGACCAGGGTATCCACTCCGGCGACCGCGCACGGTGCGGACGGGTCGTAGTAGCTGGCGCCTAGTTCCGCCATGTGCTGGTTAACGCAGAGTTTAACGACGTTCTTAGGTCCTATGATCCGATGGCGGACCCGATCCCGGGCGAGTGCTAGCGATATCTGGGCTACGAGCTCCTGGCGGTGCGCTATGGCACAACTGGCCCCCGTGTGGTCGTGTAGGATATCGGAAAAGGTTACCGTTTTACCGGCACCGGTGGGGAGTACAGCCAGGACGTTGATAGCCCCGGCATCCCAGGCGCCGTATATGTCGGCCTTCGAGTCCGCCTGATACGGTCTTAGTTTTAGCAGGATGGCACGTTGGACCGCTACGACTGCAGGTTTAAGGACTCCGGGAAAGGTCATTGTTCAAACGTTATTTTAGGTGCCAGTTTCCCGGCTCTTTTGAACACTCCTAGTCTGAAATCTTCGCAAAGTTTAGATAGGTCTGCTCCTGATAACTCCGATAATAGGAATTGTCGAGGGGCGATATATTGCTCAGTAAATCCAACCGGGTGCCCGGCAGGCATTGCGGGAGGGATTGCAACTGGTCCATGTCTACCCTGCGGTGTTTCCTCTACCAAGCCAGGCACTTTAAAGGGTGTTATTTGAACAGTTATTGTAGATTTCATTTTCTGCAACTCCGTTTGTTATTTCCTGTTGACGGGTTAGAGAATACGGCATAGAATCCATATCGTCAACTAACCAACACGGAAACGAAACCATGAAAAACGTTAGCCTAACGGTCCCCATGGACTACAACGCCCTTACCCGTGCCGCCGATATGTTGCACGGGCTGGCCATCGATATGGAAAAGCAAGGCAACGAGCCCGTCGCTGGTGCTCCCGAAGATGGCCCGCTTATGAAAATGGCGAAAGCCTGCGGAGCGGTTGAAGACGAAGAACGAGTGATCGCCCCCACCCCTGCAGCGCCCGAACCGATCGCCCCCACCCCTGCAGCGCCCGAGGTAGACCCGGACCTACCGAAAGAATACGCCGGCTCTGTATTCCTTAACCCCGATCTTAACCCGGCTATCAACCCCGACGCCCCAAAGCCTGCAGAAGTTGTAACGGTTCAGGGCGGTGTGAAACTTGCTAAGGACTCAACCGGCGCTATGGTCCCGTGGGACGAACGAATCCACGCGGGCACAAAGTCCACGAAGGCGGACGGCGGGTGGAAGGCTAAACGCAACGTCGATAAGGCGCTCGTCGCCCAAGTCGAAGCCGAACTCCGCGCGGCTATGGCAATCCCTGTCCCAAACGCGCCGGCGGATCCTGTCCCCGTTGCGGGTTCCGCTACACCAACGCCCGCCACCGCGCCGATTGTAACGCCCTTAACCCCTACACCAGCCCCGGCACCCGTAACTCCTACTCCGGCCACCCCCATGACTGCTCCTGTTGCCAGTGCGACCCCTGGTAGCATTACCACCCTTCCCGCACTTATGAAGGCCGCCACCGGCGCCGGTAAGACTCCGGAAGAAATGCTCGCAGCGGCCCAGATTGCCGGTCTGGCATCTATGGCACTCCTGGGGGCCCGTCCTGATCTGATTCCGACCGTAGCGACCGCTTTAGGTCTGGGGGTTTAGTATGTCCGCACATTCCATCATTCCGCCGTCGTCGGCTGGTATATGGGGTAAGCCGGACGGCTGTACCGGCTGGGTCTTAATGACCCAACTCTACCCCGAAACCGAAGAAAGCCCCGAATCCGCAGAGGGTACCGGATCCCACTGGGTGGGTGCCGATGTGCTGGCGTCGTACTTGGCCGGTAAGGTCGTCCGCACTTGTAGCCAGTACATCGGCGAAATATGCCCGGAAAACGGCGTCGTGGTTACCGAAGCAATGGTCGAAGGCGCCGAACTGTACGTCATGGATATCCTTAAGGTCTGTAACGAACGGGGGCTCCTTCGTGCGCTCCATATCGAAGAACGGCTCGAAATG
>Ga0209976_10001154_pt1 | contig 15853 bp, 18 predicted proteins | sample SumtaG_FD_182806 | JGI IMG/M metagenome (GOLD analysis project Ga0209976, IMG submission 182806) | Deep subsurface microbial communities from Indian Ocean to uncover new lineages of life (NeLLi) - Sumatra_00157 metaG (SPAdes) (version 2) | ecosystem: Environmental > Aquatic > Marine > Oceanic >...
CCTTCCTTAACAGAATAAGTGGGATATCCGCTTGAACTTCCGGCCGGGCAAAACCAACTATTGCAACAATTAGTTGGATTGGCATCAATGTACCCATGGATGTACCCTTTATTTCTTGTTGGGAATGGTAATTCTCCGCTCTCATTTTTATGAATATTCCTCAATCCACAATAGCTCACATCATTTTCAGAAAGAATACATTCATTTATACAGAAATTACACTTTATTTTAATGTTTGAATCTGCTTTGGGTGGTGCTTCTGGCAATTCTTCAAGTTGTCTAACTTTTTTATGTATGGAAAGAACGTGAGATTTAACGATATTCCAATCTTGATTTAATACACAATCCCTGCAGATTTGCAGGACACTAGATATACAATTATCTTTACTCCCACAAAATTTACAAGTTCCCATTTTTTATCATTTTTTCTTTAATAACAAAAATATTTGCCCTGATTTCTGATTCGGAATGTTCTTAACCATGAAACCTTCGAATCCATTTTCAGTGAATGATGAATTAAAAAGTCTTAGTTCTTCATCATTTTCAGGATAAAATTCAATTACAATCCTACCATCTGTTTTCAAAATCTTATTTAGAGATTTAGCAGTATTATTCACAATCATCTTTTTGTTTCTTAGGCCATGTTTGTCATGTGTAATGAAATTATATGCCGAAATTGAAGTAATAAAATGAATAGAATGGTTTCTTATTGGTAAATAGTTTATATCGGCTAAAATAAGCTTTAAATTATTAATGTTTAACATTTTCCTCTTTTCATTCGCTTTTGAAAGCATGTCATTAAGAATATCCACTCCGATTACTCTAAAACCATTCTCAACTAATATTTCAGAAGAAAATCCTGTTCCACATCCTAGATCCAAAATAAGTAGAGGGAGATCTTCTTCTAAATTGTAATTAGGTTTACCTAATTTGTCATCAAAAAGATATTTAATTGTTGTTAAGGTTGTTCTTTTCTGATTTCGCTCCATCCATTTTAAATTGTCATATTCATCTGCTTTATCACCTAGATATGACTCGGGAAATTTGGGTTTTGTTTTTGCCAATGCGATCACATTATCCACAAAAAAAAACAATTAAATATTCGAGATCAATATAATAGTTAAAATATATTAAAAACAATTATCATATATAGACAATAAATTTTTTGTAATTTTTGGTAATTTTTTGTAAGGGATATGACAGCAAAAAAGACAATCCTAATTGTTGATGATGAGCCTGACATCGTTAATTTGACCGAGAAATTTTTGAAACTCGGAGATTTCAATACTATTACCTGTAACAACGGCAGAGATGCCATGGAAATTGTGAAAGAAAGCCATGATGAAATTGCGCTTATTTTACTCGATATAATGATGCCTGGTACATCTGGCTATTCTGTATTAAAAGAAATAAAAACTAATGAGAAATATAGTAATATAATCGTTGTACTCTTCACCGTTAAAAGTTTTAATGAAGATATTCAGAAAGGTAAAAAACTTGGTGCTGATGGTTATTTAACGAAACCTTTTTCGGGTGTAGATCTATTAAAGTATGTAAAAGAGAAATTAAGTGCTTAGACCAAATAGGATAAAGAATAACCAATAGATCAAGAATATTAGGAATAATATACAGGTAAACTTTCTTATTTTATACCTACTATTTGAGCGAGGTCTCCTACCTTCTCGATTTAATAATTTTGGAAAAAAATCGTGGTCATGAGGTTCTTTCTGATACCAATAAGCCGTAGAGGACCAATCATCACTACGATGATTATCATGTCCATGTTCAATGGTTACATTAATTCTTTCATTAAAATAAATCGGATCTTCGATATGATATCGATAATAGGTTATCTTTCCCCGCCAATTAAAGCCTCCTGTTTTTATGGTCCCATGATAAGGTGCAGAATATTTTTCTCGTTGAGAAAATGCCTGGTTAACATAATCTTCTGTTCCAGTCCCATAAAGAGTAGGAATACCTTTATCAATATCATCATCTATAAATATCATATCATCGCCCTCTCCTGGCCAATTTAAAAACCAAGGCATAAATGTGATATTGTCAATATCCAAATGGCATCCAACATAATGTCCCTTTCCTTTTGCCTCTAAGATCTTATAATTATATTTTAATGGTTCTGTGTTTAGACCATAAAACATAAATCTAATTGGCCTCTTTGTTGTATATTTTCTACCTGAGCTAATACTCCACTTTTTAACTGTTGGTGGATTTTCTCGGCGCCATTGTGCGTGAAATCTACCATAATCAGCTTCATTTTCGAAACCATTCTCATATAACTCATAATCAATATAATAGTACAAACGAAATCTCTTTGGATTATCATTTTCAAGAATAATCTTAAAAGATTTTGAAAAGGGCATTGGCCACCAACAATTAAAACCTTTTCCTTTGCGAGGACTCATTTGAAGTGGTAATGAAACGAAGTTTTTTCGTTCACCGTGACCCATACCAAAAAAATCTCCAATCGGAACTTCAACGCTAGGGCTTATTTCATCTTCTCCATCCCAATACATTCTAATAATTGCATTTCGTAGTGAGAACTTCGAAGCACACAAACAAGTACACCAAATATGAGCAATACACCCTGCTCCTTTTATTTCGCCTAAGATTACTGTTTCTCCTGCTTTAATATCAATCCAATCAAGATTACCCCCTTTTTTATCATAACTAGAAATTCTTCTCCTTTTTACAGAATCAGGTCTGAGTTTTGCAATATTGGCCAAACTTGATCTTCCAAGTTTCATAAATGTTATTAAATCGTTAAGTTATTAAAGAATTTAGTTACAATTATCAAATAACAAAAAAAAGGTTATATCAGATTTTTAAAAACAAGTGATTAGAATGGTTGTTGAATTGGAAGATGATAAAGTTCCCTTTTATACCCAATATGTATCCGTAGCGATAATTGTCATTAATGTACTCGTTTTTTTAATCCAACTTTTGGATCCCACAGGAAATATGTTGATCTATGAAGCAGCGTTCATTCCGCGCGACTTTTTCGAAGGGAGAAGATACTGGACTATAATTACTTCAATGTTTATGCATGGTGACTTTATTCATATTATTTTTAACATGTGGTTTTTTTTTGTCGTTGCCGATAACTGCGAAAAAGCAATGGGACACTTATATTTCTTAATTACATATATAGTATCTGGTATTTGTGCAGCATTACTGCACGCGCTTTTTACGGTACTCGTTCCATTTATGATGGACATTCCTACATTAGGAGCTTCGGGCGCAATCTTTGGAATTATTGCAGTTTATGGAATTCTCTTCCCAAAAAACAAACTTGGATTACTTGGGAGTACGAGAATGCGAAAAATTTCAGCACAACAATTTATACTCATTTATTTTGTTACTGAAATAATATATGCTATAATTTCGCTAGGTGCATCAGGAACAGCTCATATGGCGCACGTTGGCGGATTCATTGCAGGTGCCTTTTTTGCTTACCTCTTTAAACTATTTAGCAAAAAATATTAATGAATAACACCTAATTAAACCCTATTAATTCATTTTTTTCTTTTTTTATTTTTTTCTAAAGAATGCAAATTATAGACTTATTTTTTTAAAATTCTTTCTTAATCAGATTCATTTTCTCAAATTTTTTCAATTATTAATAATTTATAAATACTTAAATTACTAAATTAATCATTAATTGAAAAAAATTCGAGATTTAATATGCCTACAAACATAGTAGTAATTGGAATGGGATATGTAGGAATCCCGATGGGCGCTCTACTAGCCGATGTAGATGATTTCTATGTTACTGGAATCCAAAGAAGGTCTCAAAGAAGTGGCTGGAAAATTGATTGGCTTAATAGCGGTAAAAATCCTTTTGAGGGAGACGAACCCGGATTAGATGAATTAATTGCTCGTGTAGTTAAGAATAATAAATTTCATGTTACTGACAAATATGAAGCGTGTGATAACGCAGATTATATTTTAATTGATGTACAAACTCCTGTCGATGATCATAAGATCCCTAGATATGAGTCTTTAAAAGATGTTTCTAAGTTAGTAGCCCCTCATTTGGGAAAAGGTGTTACGGTTATCATAGAATCCACCGTTGCTCCGGGAACTACAGATAATATTGTTCAACCAATTCTAGAAAAAGGCAGTAGCATGACTAGAGGAAATGATTTCTATTTAGTTTTTTCATTCGAACGTGTGATGCCCGGCAAATTATTAGAATATATAATTGATTTTCCGAGAGTTATTGGAGGAGGATGTGAAGAAGCAAATGAAAAAGCAAAATTTTTATATGGTAAAGTTGTAAAAAAAGAGCTTCAAGTCACCGACACACTTACAGCAGAACTTACAAAATGCATTGAAAATACTTATAGAGATGTAAATATTGCATTTGCCAATGAGATGGCCTTAGTTGCCGAAGATTTTAATCGCAATATTTTTGAAATCATCAAATTAATCAACTATAGGCATGATAGAATGATGCATTATCCTGGTTCTGGCGTAGGAGGTCACTGTTTAACTAAAGATCCATGGCTATTAATGTATGGATTAACAACATATACTAATAAAACACATTACAATAAAGTCAAGATATTACCGTATGGTCGCAATTTAAATGATTGGATGCCAGAACATATGGTTGAATTAATGGAGGATGCCTTAGAAGAAGCAGAAAAGCATGATAATATTAAAATTGCATTAATGGGAGTTGCTTATAAGGCTGATTGTGATGATACGAGAAATACCCCTACTGAGAAGATCGTTCAGATTTTAAATTCACGTTATCATTCTCATAATATCGAATATATCGCTCATGATCCTTGGGTTAAAGAAAAAGATTACAATTTAACAGAATTAACCAATAGTTTAGATAAAGCTGTTGGTAACGCTGACATATTGATATTTGCAACTAATCACAAACAATATTATAACATGAATTTGGATGAATTAAAAACAAAAATGAAAGTAAATCCAATCATTATTGATGGTCGAAACATTTTTGATAAAAAAATTATGCTCGAAAAAGGTTATATTTATCGCAAAATTGGAGAAGGGGCAAATAAACCGTTAAATACATAACTTTAGTATTATACCTAAAAAAATTAAAAATTGTTAATCTCAGGTTCTTGCGGAGCCTTAAAATTAAATCCTAATATTTTTCGATTTAATTCTTTGAGATTTTTAAGATTTTTTGTTTTCTTGTTTACTTTCTTTCGATTTATCTAATTTTTGTGCTCTTTGGTACCATAATTTAATTAAGGATCAACTCGTATAATAGCAATTATCATCAAATCCAATATCAATAAAATCCTCTTCTTTAGTAATTTTTTTCACCTCAATGCTTCTTAAACTGTATTTTTTGATTGTTTTTTGTTATTAATATATTCTTTTGCTTTTCGGACACAATAAATTATTCCATCAATGATTCCTCAACCAGTACAGAAGGGTTCTTTTTTCTCGGACTCATCTACTCTATTTTTCCATTCCGACATTTTATTTATTCATAATTCTTTTATTATTATTATTCAAATAAATAAAGGATAAATAAATTCATATTATATATAATAAAAAAAGTTGGGACAAAAAATACATAATTTTATCAGAATCATAACGCTAAAAGGTTCAGAAATATGGGAGGTATAAAAGAGCTAAAAGAAGAATTAGCTGAAATGAATTCAAAACTCTCGGAATTAACTAATGAATTACACGAGACAAAAGAAACAATTAGAGAATCCCTTAAGTTAACCACTAATACATTAAATGAAATGACTATGAGTTTTACTAAGACTTTAAAGGAAGTCATGGAAAAAATGTCAGATGTGAACATTCAGATGAACGTGAAAGATTCAATTCTTAAAAGCTTAGGAATTGATGCTTTTTTGCCTGATTTTTTTAAAAAGAAGAAGGATTAAATGTCTTATTTTTCTAACAATTTAATCAGTAAAGCCTTTTGTAAATGTAATCGGTTTTCAGATTGTTGAAATACAATTGAATTTTTAGAATCGAAAATTTCATCAGTTATTTCTATTCCTCGATGCGCAGGTAAGCAGTGCATTATATAAGGTTCTTTTTTAGCGTAATTTAATAGCTCTCGATTCACTTGATAATCTTTGAAAATTTTTAATCTCTCATCCGTTTCGGCTTCTTGTCCCATAGACACAAACGTGTCTGTATAAATAATATTTGCATTCGCGACAGCTTCTTTTGGATCTTCAAAAATTTTAAGATATTGACTTTTTTTTTCCTTTCTAACCCAGTCTAATACATCTGGATGTGGTTTATATTGTTTGGGTGTAGCGACTGAGATATGTATATTTAATTTAACACACCCAATAATTAACGAATTACATACATTATTGCCATCTCCCACCCAAGTAATTGTTAGGTCATCAAAACTCCGAAAAACCTCGCGTACAGTCATTAAATCAGCTAAAATTTGGCAGGGATGGTACATATCAGATAAACCATTTATAACAGGAACGCTTGATGCCTCTTGTATCACTTCTAATGTCTTTTGTTCATAAACTCTCGCCATAATCAAATCTGTATAGCTTGCCATACACCTTATCTCATCTTTTAATGAGCCTAAATGAATATTTGTTGATCTCCAGTCAACATAAATAGCATTTCCGCCTAATTGATACATTCCATTTTCAAATGATATTCTTGTGCGAGTAGAGGTTTTTTGAAATAATAAAATAATGCTTTTTCTATTCAATGCTGAAGCGTAATTATCTGGATTATGTTTAACAGCATCTGCTAAGTTTATTAAAGAAAGGATCTCTCTTTCACTCAAGTCCTTAATCGTCAGTAGATTCTTCATAAATAATATTCAATTCTCTTTTTTTCAATAATATAGGAATATAATTTATATAAGAAATTTCTTTTTTTACCTTTTTATTCATATTCATTTAACTCTTTTTGCCATCTCTGGGCAACAAAATATAAGATTATAAGTGATATGATATACATAATAGCAAACAACAACCACATAATAGCTACAAGATTATCATTCTCTACAAAGTAATAATATATAAATCTATAAATAAAAAAAATGCTCACAAGAGATAGTAGTCGGATTCTATTCTGTAATTTATTCATATTATTTTCTATGTTTTTTTTAGTAATTAATAATAATATATTTTTAAAATTAAAAGTATAATTACAATATAAGATATAAAAAGATTATTAAATTAAAATATGTCTAAAAATCCCCCATTCTGCTTTATTTGTGAGAAAAATTACGAAAATAATGTGGATCAACTAAATTATTGTATTTGTGACATAGCGGTCTGTCCCGATTGCTTGAATTCAGTAAAAAAAAGTGAAAAAGTCTGGATTTGCCCTAAGTGCAAAAATGAAAACGATGTAGAAAAAAGCCAATTATTTAGAATTAAGGATTGAGTTAAAATATTAGAGCTCTTATTCTAATTTAATAAAAAATCAAGCTAATTTTTAGCCAATGATGAAAACATTAAGAAATGAATTTAGGTCAATAATGATAAAATCAAGGAAGTCTGAGGCGTAAATTTTTATTTGAACTATAAGAAGTTTTTAGGAATATAATTGTAAGGTTAAAATTTAAGATTAATATTATTTTTTACATACCTATAACTTAAATAAAAAATGTGAATTTATTTTGACAACAATCTCAAAAGTGCTAGAAATAAATAACTGCCCGAAAGACAAACTTGTAGAAGCCATTTATACATCTAAGTTTTGGGAAGAATTAAGTCCAGTTTCTAAAATTGAAGTGAATTTTATCGCACCTAACGTATTTCACAGTAATATAGTTGATAAAATAAAAGTTATAAATATCCCAATTGAAATGGAAGGGGAATTAGTATTAACTGATAAGGGAGAACAAGAAGGAAAAGGAAGGTTAATAGAATTTAATATCAGAAATAATAAAAATGTTAAAAGCCTAGATGGAAATATGCGAGTAAAAGCGCTTTCTGCTAATAAATCTAAGCTTGGAGTATTCGTACATCATTTTATCCTAGAGGATGATTTTCTTAAATTATTTGGAGGGGCGGCAGAACTCACATTGAGAACAAAAATAACTAAGATGTTAAGAAATTTGGAGAGTTTTTGTAAGACAAATGATCTTAGTGAATTCTTATAGGGATATTATTAACCTATAAATTTAATAATAAATTAGATACATATAGAAATTGTAAGATACACAAAAAATTGTAGAACTTTAAGAGTATTGAGGTTAGAGAATGAATATCTGGATATTAGACTCAGATTCAGGAATCACCCTCCTGTACAAATCATACATGGACCTTCCAATTAATGAGGACCTTGTTTCTGGATTGTTGACTGCTCTCAATCAATTTACAATCATGGAATTTAAGCAAGGCTTGGAAAGTATTGATATGGGGGGTTTAAGATGGGTTTACATTATGCATAAGGAATCTAACCTCTTATTTATAGCAGCGGGCCCAAAAGATGTTAACGCTGAAATGTTAAGAGCACGCTTAAATGTCATAAAACAAGCGTTTACTCAAGAATATTTTGCTGAAAACGAGCAAGTAAAAGAGAGATGGGACGGAAATGTAGAAACATTTGAACCTTTTAAGGATGTAATTGATCAATATTATACTGATTGGCTAGCCGCGGAAAATGTAAGCAACATAGCTGAATTTGTGGATATTTTGGGAATTTTTCAACAGTTGTTTTTTGATATATTAGGGACTTTGAATAAAATTCCAGAACAATCCAGAGAGTACCTCTATGATAAAATTGAAAAAATGTTTGAAAATTATAAAAACAATGAATATATCAAACAAAATCAAGAATTAAGTAAAATTACTTTTTCGCGAGATACTGGAATTAATATTATAACGATAAACCCAAATAATTGCGACATGATTATTGTTGAAAAACAAATAATAAACCTTCTAAGAAGGGTAATAAGCTCTATAAAAGAGGAAATAGGGCACAATGAGAGTCTTAGGCTATTTAATGAGGAAGATATTTTAAATTATATTTTAAATAATATTGATATGTTGCACAAGTTAAATTTGGATAAATTTTTACTCCAACTTTTTTTATTAGAATAAATTTTTAAAATTTAAATTAATGTTTTAATTGCTGGCTGTATTTAAACGTAATAGATCATCACAAAGCTCGTTTTCAGCAAAGACATTAATATTATTTGATCTAATGTCGATTCAGAATAATCTTGCGAAAAATATAAACTCTTTCCTCCGTGCTGTTTTGTGGTTAACAGAACCAAAAACGATCGAATCCGTAGAGAGACGCATTAGGGCAACGCTAAAATTGAGAAACCATCGCGAACTCTTATATGAAATCGAAATAGAGCGAACCGTGAGAGGAGAATTTTTAATAAACAATCTAAAACTTATAGAGTATGTCGATTTACTACAAAGGGGTGTTATCGTGTAAGATAATAAAAAAAGGGATTAATTTATAATTGATCATTCATCTATAAAATTAACCGCTATTTTATTAAAATTCATTTTCTGGTAAAAAAATGAATGTCCCTCTTCTGATTACAATTTTCATAATATTTGTTCTTATTATTGTAAGTTTTTCGCTTAAAGATTTAGATTTTGTAGCTATATCTTTATTGGGATGTTTTGTAGCAGCAACAATTACAGGTTTAATAAAAGGTCTTGGCATAGAGGCTTTTATTGCCTTCATTGAATGGGAAGCTATCATAATCATTTTTTCAATGAGCATCATTACAAAAATAATGAAAGATTCAAATATATTGGAGTATGTAGCAGTTAAACTTTTTAAAATTTCAAAGGGCAACCAAAGAACTTTTTTTTGGTTAATTTGTATAGTATCCACTCTTTTATCAGCAGTAATAAGTGACGTTGTGGTTGTATTAATTTTAGCACCTATTGTAATTCGACTCTGCCACTTTTTAAAAATTAGGTCTGGGACTTATTTAATGGGCATAACAATAACGATCAATATAGGAAGCATCATCACACCGTTTTCAAGCGGGGAAAACATCATAATTTCAACTGCGTTTGATTTAAATACATTTTATTTTATGCAATATTATTGGATTTTTTCTTTTTCATTGTTATTTATCACAATTTTCTTAATAGATAGGTTCATTCTAAGCAAGGAGCCAAAAATCGATGATCAACAAAAAAGATTTGTATTAGATTTAATTGATGCGGACGTTATGATAAAGAATAAAAAGATGTTTTATTTTAACAGTATTGCAATGATCACGACTATAGTTTTATTTGTAATTTTACCATTATTATACTTAACAGCCGTCGTGTCTGCCTTATTACTTGTTCTAATTAATAGAAAATATACTAAAAAAAAAATGACCCAACTATTAAAAGACGTCGAATGGGAAATAATTTTCTTTTTCATCTCTTTATATATTATTGTCGGATGCCTTTTAGAAGCAGGATTTCAAGAACTCATTGGTCTATTTCCTTTCGAAAATTTTAATGTATTTCTTTTATGTCTTATAATTTTAATAATTGTTAGTTTATTGTCCGGGGTTGTTGCAAATACTCCTACAGCTTTAATATTTATTCCAATAATAGCTACTTTAATCGAAATTGGATTTCCGCCTGTACCTCTATTATTTGCGTTTATTATTGGAGTAAATCTTGGGGGAAATTTTTTACCGCAAGGTGCAGCCTGTGATATGATGACCTTAAAAATTGCGGAGGATTCTGGTGTTGAAAACTTCAGTTATGGGCGATTATTAAGAACTGGAGCTGTTTTCGCACTAATTCACATTGCAATTTCAATAGGCTTTTTATTCATTCTTGTTCTTCTTTTTGGATGATTATAAAGACTTTTGAGTTCTATAATTCTTTCTTTATTTACTGATAACTTTTCCATTTCTCTTCTAGGCTTATATCTTGAATTGTTTCCATTAAATATATCGTAAATTCCTCACCTGTAGCGCCATTTGATCTTCCTGTTATTTTAACTTTTCTTTCATAGATGGCACAAATATCAAGGGCCATCTCTAATTTTTTCGCTTTTTCAATGAAACCTATATGATTTAATAACATCGCCGCACCTTTTATCAAACTAGAGGGATTGGCAAATTTTGCTCGCCCTTCTTCAACCATCCTAGGAGCACTACCGTGAATTGCTTCAAACATTGCGTACCGCTTTCCAATGTTCGCACTTCCTGCTGTACCAACGCCTCCTTGAATCTGCGCGGCTTCATCAGTAATAATATCTCCATAAAGATTTGGTGCCACTAAGACTTTAAATTGACTCCGACGGGCAGGATCAATCAATTTTGCAGTCATTATATCAATATACCAATCGTCCCATGCTACTTCCGGAAATTCTTTTGAAATTTTTTCGGCCATGTCAAGAAACTTTCCATCGGTTGCTTTTAAAATATTTGCTTTCGTTACAACTGTAACTTTATTGATATTATTTTTCTTTGCATAATCAAACGCCAGCCTAATTATACGATCTGAACCTTGGGTAGTAGTTACCTTAAAATCAAATGAGAGGTCATCCGTGACATTTATTCCCTTAGATCCTAAAACATAAGCACCTTCAGTATTCTCCCTAAAAAACATCCAATCAATATTTAATTCGGAGACCTTTACTGGACGAATATTTGCGAAAAGATCTAATTCACGCCGCATTGTAACATTAGCACTCTCGATATTGGGCCATTTATCTCCTTTCCTTGGTGTTGTTGTTGGTCCTTTTAATAAAACATGACACTTTTTAAGTTCCTCAAGAACATCATCCGGTATGGCTTTCACAGCTTTCGCTCTGTTTTCTATAGTTAATCCTTCAATTACTCTAAACTCAACTTTTCCACTTAGTAACTCATCTTTTAACAAAAATTCGAGTATATTTTTCGCATGTTTGGAGATTTCAGGACCTATTCCATCACCTCCTATAATACCTATAATGATTGGTTTAAGTGTAGAATAGTCGGTCCAATCTTCTGCTTTTTTCATATATTCGACTCGTTCTAATTGCTCCTTTACCAGAGTCTCAAAATGCTGTTTAGCCTTCTCAATTATATTATTCATGTTTTAATTACCTTTAATTTTTATAATTTCATATTTATGGATAAAACCCTCTTAATCTGATTGCTTCTGCTACACGTGATACAGCAAAAATATATGCTGCCATTCGTAATGATATTTTCCTCTCTTGCGAAAGTTGATATACATCTTCAAATGCACTTAAAAGAACTCTTTTGAGTTCTTGATTAATTCTTTCTAGATCCCAGAAATAAGCGTGTATATCTTGAATATATTCAAAATAAGAAACTAAGACCCCACCACTATTGGCTAGTATATCTGGAATAATTATTATTCCCTTATTATTCAAGATTTCATCAGCTTTAGGTGTAGTTGGACCATTTGCTCCCTCTAATATAATTTTACAATTAATTATGTCAACATTAGCATTAGTAATTTGGTTTTCTGTTGCAGCCGGAATTAAAATATCACATTTGATTTCAAACAACTCATTATTATTAAATAATGGTTTAATACCAGGTGCTTTAAATTCTCTCAATTTATTCCCTTTTCTTTTCCATTCGATTAATTTATTTACATCTAAACCCATTTTAGAATATACTCCACCTTCGAATTCTCCGATAGCAAGTATCTTACAACCATGTTCAAATAATTTTTTTGATATCACCTTTCCCACCTTTCCAAAACCTTGAAGGACAACAGACATCGATTTTAAATCTAAATTTAGTTTTTCACACATTTCTTCAATAATATAATACATTCCCGTTCCTGTGGCACCTTTTCTCCCTACAGATCCCCCAATTTCTATTGGTTTTCCCGTCACAACCCCGGGGATAGTTCTTCCTTTCTGCATAGAATAAACATCCATCATCCATGCCATTGTTTGAGCATCTGTTTTTATATCAGGAGCAGGGATATCTTTATCTGGACCAATTATATTAATAATTTCAGCGGTATAACGTCTTGTAAGTCTTTCTAATTCATTTATTGATAATTTTTTAGGTTCAACACAAACACCTCCTTTTGCGCCACCGAGAGGTAGGTTTAAAAGACTAGTTTTCCATGTCATCCACATAGCCAAAGCCTTTATTTCATCAAGGTTTACATCAGGTGAATATCTTATACCTCCTTTACCAGGTCCTTTAACTGTAGAATGATGAATTCTATGACCTTGAAAAACTTTGATTTTTCCATTATCCATTCTTATAGGGATTGAAACAGTTAAAATTCTTTCCATGTATTTAAGCTTTTCATGAATGTCAGGATTTAAATTAATTAATTTAGCAACATCATCGAGTTGCTTTAAAGCCGATTCATAAGGATTTATTTCCATAAAAGTCTTTCACTTTATGTATTTTATATTTATTTTTGGGAAGAAATCTACTTTATAAAGTCTTAATTTGTATTTAAATATTTGATCTATAAGAAATTGATATTACTTTCAAATTTCTATGAAATTCATATTTACCAATTTTTAATTATGATTTTTATTCTTATAAACAATGCAGATTTAAAAAAAAACAATTGAGAAGAATTTTTTAACATTAATTACCAATGTCCTTGAGCAATCATCGCTTTTGCTACTTTTAAAAATCCTGCTATATTGGCTCCAAGAACATAATTTCCGGGCTTATCATATTGTTTTGAGACTTGATATGTCGTATTATGGATATAAACCATGATTTCATGAAGTTTCGCATCAACTTCTTCCCGTGGCCATGATAATCTCATAGCATTTTGGCTCATTTCCAACCCAGAGGTTGCTACTCCACCAGCATTTGCAGCCTTTCCAGGTCCAAATGCTATACCCGCTTCTAAAAATATGCCTGTTCCTTCTAGTGTTGTTGGCATGTTGGCACCTTCAGCTACAGCAATAACTCCATTATCAACTAAATTTTGAGCATCGACTTTTTCGATCTCGTTCTCTGTAGCAGAGGGGAAAGCTATATCACATTTTATATCCCATGGACGTTTATTAGGGCGATATTCAACATTAAATTCTTCAGCATATTCTTTAATTCGGCCTCGCCTTATTTGTTTCAATTCTAAGAAATACTTATATTTTTTTCCATTAATACCTTCAGGATCATAAATAGAACCATTTGAATCTGATAAAGTAACTACTTTGCCCCCTAATTGATTAACTTTTTCTACAGTGTATTGAGCTACATTTCCCGAACCAGAAACAGTACATATTTTTCCTTTAAAATCTAAGCCTTTAACTTTTAACATTTCTTCTGCGAAATATGTTGCTCCGTATCCCGTAGCTTCGGGTCTAATAAGTGACCCGCCATATTCAAGCCCTTTACCTGTTAAAACTCCATCACTTTGGCTAACAATTTTTCTATATTGTCCATAAAGATAACCGATTTCTCGACCTCCTACACCAATATCTCCTGCAGGTACATCAATATTCGGACCGATATGACGATAAAGTTCTGTCATAAAGGATTGGCAAAATTTCATTACTTCTTTATTTGATTTCCCTTTTGGATCATAATCAGATCCTCCCTTACCACCCCCCATTGGTAAACCTGTTAGGGAATTTTTAAAGATCTGTTCGAATCCAAGGAATTTCATTATTCCTAAATAAACAGAGGGATGAAATCTAAGACCACCCTTATAAGGACCAAGTGCTGAGTTGAATTGAACTCTAAAACCTCGATTCACTTGAATTTCATTGTTATCGTCCAACCATGGAACTCGAAATATTATAATACGCTCGGGTTCAACTATCCTTTCCAATATTTTTTCTTTTTGAAATATTGAATGTCTTTCCAAAGCGGGGACTAATGATTTAAGCACTTCTTTTACAGCTTGATGAAATTCTGGTTGCCCAGGATCTCTTTCAATAACTTTTTCATAAACCCTATTAAAATATTCAGACATAATTTTGACTTTAAATTTTTTCAGTAATTCTTATTATAAATAATAGTATAAGTTAAACAATTTTTATTATTTTTATTGATTTAGCTAATATAACTAATATATTTAATATAATTCCTGAACATTATAACACAAAAATAGGTGCAATTTTGAACAAAGAAAAGATACATCTAATGAAAAATTATCTACCTAATTTATTGCCTGAAGCTGAACAATACAGAGACATTATAAAAGTTTTTAAGAATTCCAGTGAATTAAATGAACCAAAAATGCATTTTTATTCAGATCCTGTAAAGCAAATAGCCATATTGTATTTAGAATGATTTAATTAGTTCTCTCCTATTGCCAAAAAATGAAATTAGATTTAAATTAATAATAATTTTAAGAGAGGTCATTACTTTTATAGAATTAATTATTATTGTTGTAAGATTGCAGAGTGATTATGGATAAAATAACAATAATTGATTTTGGAGGCCAGTATTGCCACCTCATAGCAAGAAGAATTAGAGATCTTGGAGTTTATTCTGAGATTTTACCGTCTAACACCTCTTTTAGCAAAATAGCTAGCCTTAAACCAAAAGGGATTATCCTCTCTGGAGGACCTAGTAGTGTTTATGAAGAGGGTAGCCCTAAATTATCCAAAGATACTTTCAAAATGATTATTGAAAATAAATTCCCCATTTTAGGTATTTGCTATGGTTTTCATTTGATAATCTACAAACTAGGAGGTAAAATTGAAGTAAAAGATAAAAAAGAATATGGAAAAACATTATTATATATAATCGAGCCCGACCTTATATTCAATGAGCTAGACGAACAGGAAATTGTGTGGATGTCGCATGGAGATCAAGTGACATCTCTGCCTAAAGGATTTGAAATTCTAGCAAAAACAGAAAATTGCCCTATTGCTGCGTATGGAAATAATGAAAAAAGTATATATGGTGTACAATTTCATCCTGAAGTTGCCAATACTCCCAAGGGAAATAAAATTT
>Ga0209976_10001155_pt1 | contig 15852 bp, 19 predicted proteins | sample SumtaG_FD_182806 | JGI IMG/M metagenome (GOLD analysis project Ga0209976, IMG submission 182806) | Deep subsurface microbial communities from Indian Ocean to uncover new lineages of life (NeLLi) - Sumatra_00157 metaG (SPAdes) (version 2) | ecosystem: Environmental > Aquatic > Marine > Oceanic >...
AAAGATAATCTTACTGGATTTATCATTCAACCTTCCTATGGAATTGCAGAGCCAGGATTGGAATTACTTATGAAATTTTATGATCTTGTACAACCTTACTATCCAGAGGTAAGAGTTGTTCCTCAACTACACAAGTTTATTGGTGCACCATAAAAGAAAGGTTGACAATAGAAAATTTTAGGTTAAACTTTCAAATATAACTTCGATTTTCTTTTAATGATGGACCAAAATAGAATAAAAAATCTAGTTAGAGAATTAATTATTGAATTAGGAGAAGATCCAACTAGAGAAGGCTTACGTGATACTCCAGAACGTATTGCAAAAATGTATGAAGAAATTTTTAGTGGATATGATATTGATTCTGAACTTTCAGTACAATTTTCGGAGGACTCTGATGTAGTAATTGCAAAAAATATCCAATTTTATTCAATGTGCGAACATCATATTTTGCCTTTTTTTGGAACTATCCAAATTGCATATTCTCCTAACGGTCGGGTTTTTGGAATTTCAAAATTAGTTCGACTAGTTGAAAAATTTTCAAAAAGACTACAAATCCAAGAACGATTCACCAAGGAAATTGCAGATGAGCTTTACTCTCAAGGTGTCAAGGGAGTTGCTGTGATAGCAGAAGCTGAACACCTTTGCATGAGAATGAGGGGTGTAAGAAACAATGCTACTATGACAACTGCAGCTTTTCGAGGAATTTACGAAAAGAAAGAAGAACGAGAAAACATTATTGCCCTTATTAGGAAACGTCCATTTGAATCATTAAAGCTCTAAAAATTACTGAAAAAATAAATAATCAAACCGTTTCATCGCTTTTGTGGCAACCCACGACAATATTCATATTCCAGGTCAATCATTTCCGCACTGGATCTGGTTTACAATAGAATTTTTCATTGTTTTGGGGATAGCTTTAGGCATTTCCCATCAATTAACTCCTGTATTTGAAGATATAGTCGTAAGCCAAAATTGGGTCTGCATTCAAGAGTCTCATATTACAACATGTTCTCAAGAAGAAGAAGTTACAACGAATGTACAAATGTTAATCTGGATTTTTTGGGGGATGATAACTGCTATTTTCTTTACTTGGTATATTATTATCCGCGGTTTAATTCTTAAAAAACCAATTTTAGGAAATCGCAGCTAAAATATTTAATTTTTAACTATCCATATACTTGGTTTTATCAACAATACCTGCTTCAACAAAAGCTTTCTTTCTATTATTACATGACTCACATTTTCCACAATGTAGCTTGTTATTCTCATAACAACTCCATGTTTTGAAAACCCTATCTCCTAAAATTTTGTAACCCTTTTTTAACAAATCACTTTTAGAAAGTCCTTTACTAAAAGGAGACCAGATTTTAATTTCGTTTCTAATTTTTAATTTAATTCCATCTTTTTCTCCCTCGTTGAGTGCCTTTTCCATTTTTTTTGCAAAGTTAGGTCTACAATCAGGATAATGCCAATCTCCTTTATGAGCACCATATGCTACAAGTGAAGCATTTAGTGTAAAAGCCCAGGCAGTTCCAATGGATAAAAACACTGCATTTCGAACTGGAACTACAATTGAATAATCAAAACTTTTGGGGATATTTTTTTTTGAGCTTGTAAGAACATTAGATTCTCCGTACAAATCTTTCATGAACTTTATGTCCAAAATTTTATGTGATTTGAGACCAAGGATCTTGGCAAATGATTTAGTTACCTTAATTTCTTGACTAGCTCTTTGTCCATAGGAAAAAGAAATCCCATAGAGTGAATATTTTGATTTTAGATAGGCACAAGTACAAATGGAATCAATTCCTCCACTAAAAATTACTACTGCTTTTTTCAAGATTTCACCTGTCTACTCGATCAAGACTTGAGGATTTGTGCACCTTTGCTTGGACGACAAATTACAATCTCACAATCTTTTTTGACGGAAGTAAAACCTTTTTTCATTGATCTTGCAATTTTTTTTAGATTAGAAGATTTTGTAGTAAAAGCAATCACCGAAGGACCTGCACCACTAATTGTAACTCCTAGTGCACCAGCCTTTAAAGCATTATTTTTTACCTTAGAGAATCCAGGAATCATATGCTGCCTTGCAGGTTCAATAATAATGTCTTTGATAGAATTTCCTATCAATTTTGAGTCCTTGTTCATAAAACCAACAACGATTGCAGCTGCATTTGAAAGATTTACAATGCTATCAGATAATTTTATTTTTGTTGGAAGGACGCTTCTAGATACTTTGGTTTTTTTTGCAGGAACTTTCAACTTTGGGATTGCTACACATAAAACTAAATCATTTGGCGGTTCAATTTTTAAGACATCAAGAGGTTTTTTCCTAACAATTACAAAACCTCCCATAAGTGATGCTGCAACATTATCATAGTGGATTGTTCCTGCACTTGCTTTTTCACCCATTCCAGCAAACTCTAGTAAAGATCTTGGGTCAAGATTGAGTTTAAACAACTTGTTAACAGCAACTACTGTTGCTGCAGCTGAAGCTGCACTACTTCCAATTCCAAATCCAGCTGGTACTCCTTTTTTGATATTGATTTCAATTCCTGTTTTTATCTTGAATTTCTTTACCATATTTTTTACTACAAGGCCAGCAGTATTTTTTTGAGGATTTGTGGGAATTGAATCGGCAGTAATTATTTTAATTCCCTTGCCTTTTTTTGATATTGTTACCTTATCATAGAATGCATCAATTGCAAGACCAAAAACATCAAACCCTGGACCTAAATTAGCAGTTGAAGAAGGTGCCTTAACTGTAACACTTGATGTCACTAGTCTTCTACCTCGTCACCTAAGTTAATGGTTCTACTTAAGGCACTTTCTAAATTTACCATGCCTTCACCAGAAACATTAGAGATTGGAATCAAACCTTGTGCAAACCCACCGAGGTTTAAACTTCTTAAAATATTAGTTGTAAGTGTATAGGTTTCTCCATCTGCATCTTTAGAAATTGCTTCTTCCAACGATTTAAGATCTGATGACCATCTGATAATATCTTTTAATTTTTCACCAATAAGATCGGTTTTTGTCAGTACATTAATCGTAGGTAGATTCAATCTTAATTTAATTGAGGTAGCCAAAAGTGCAATTGATACAAAGTTTACTGGAGAAGTAATCAATGCTCCATCAAACAAAAACAAGTTTACCTTCTCATCAGAATCTAAATTTTGAACAAGAAATGGACCGCTAGTTCTGTATGCAAATAACTCAATTTGACCAGGAGTATCCACAATCAAATAATCTGGGTTTACGTTATTGATTTCATTTTGAAATTCATCAAATTTTGAGGCAATCAAATCATTTGCCATTATCAAAGCTCCATTTGGTCCCAAGTCATATTGTTTCATAATTGAAACTATATCGATCTTATCTCTTACATCGATATCACAAGAGTAGGGTAAACTTTCTACTCCTGGATCTAAATTGAATATTGCAGCAAAGGCTCCGTTACTAGTATAGTATTCATAAATTCTAGAAGTTAGTAGGGATTTTCCTGAACCTGCAGTGCCAGTTACAAAAACAATTTTCAACCTTTTCGGTGTACTTTTTTTTTGATTGGCTTATATTTGAATCCATGAGAAATCCATCGAATGAATTGGCGAATTATTGCTATTCCAGCAAGTATGATTCCAATAATCATTATTGTAATTCAATTTGATATTAAACTAGAAGACGTCTTTGCTATAGGCCTTCTTCCCTTTGTTGCCACAGTAGGTGTTATGATGATCAAACTTGGTCTTCAAGGAGTGAAATTTGCTTATATTGCCAAACATTATCTTGGACCAATTGCCCCCTTTTGGAATCTTGTTGGAGTAAGAGTTGGGAGTGAATTTATCAAATTTACGACTCCTATGTTTGTTGGTGCCGAGTTTGTAATTATTTACTGGTTGCACAAGAAGGGCATTTCTGCCTCCAAAGCATCTTGGGTTGCCATTTTAGATATTGTTACTGAAGTTTTTGCAGCAGGATTATTATCAATCATGGCAGGAATATTGGCTTTGATTAATGGAGCATATGTAGTAGCTGCAATAGTTCTTGGAACTAGTATTTTTGTAACAACTTTATGGTTGATTTTATTTTTCTTGTCATCAAAAAGAGTTTTCCAAATCCCACAAGGAATTGCAATTTTTGTAAAAAAACTTGGTAAAAATAAAGGCTCAAAACTCATTGACCAATCAAATCTATGGATGAAAGAAGTATGTTTAATGAGTAAAGAAAACTTTAGAACAAAAGAATCAAAGAAGGTATTTACAATTGGTTTTCTTCTTTCTATTGCATCATGGATTTTCTATGGAGTTTCCTTTATGGTAATAGCATTTGGAACAGGATATGTAATTGGTCTATTTGACTCTGTTATGGCAGTAATGGGTGCTAATGCGATTGGAAATTTACCAATCACAGTAGGAGGTTCAGGACTAGCAGAATTTGGATTAGTTGCTTATCTTAACAATCTTGATCCCTTTAATTTTCATGTTCCAGAAGAAAGTGTGCAATGGAGTGCAGTGATTGGATGGAGAATTGCTACTTATTATGTTCCAATAGGCATAACTTGGCTTCTTTTAGTAAAACTAGCCTTACGTAAATATACAAAACCAGGAATTTCATAGAAACTACTTTATTTTCAATTTGGTTTTTTGATTTATGGAATTCAAAAATAAAGTAGTTGTAATTACAGGAGCTTCAAGTGGAATAGGAGAGGCTTCTGCAATAAAATTTGCGGAAAAAAATGCTAAAATTGTGATGGTGGGTAGAAGAAAAGAAAAATTAATTGAGGTAGAAAAAAAAATTTCTAAATTTAAAGCTGAAACTCTTGTATGCAAATGTGATGTTTCAGAAAAATCCGAAGTAGAAAAGATGAGTAAAGAAGTTTTAAACAAATTTGGTACAATTGATGTACTGGTAAACAACGCTGGTTTTGGAATCTATGGCAAAGTTTCTGATCTCACCATAGAGGAAATTGAAGCTCAAATGTCCACTAATTATCTTGGGATGGTTTATTTTATCAAAAACTTTCTACCAAAAATGCTTGAACAAAAATCTGGACATATAGTAAATGTTGCATCAGTTGCAGCAAGTTTTGGTTTACCCGGTATTGCATCTTACTGTGCATCAAAATTTGCAATGCTTGGTTTTTCTGAAGGACTACATCATGAACTCAAAGGATCAGGAGTAGGTATTACTGTTGTAAGCCCAATTATGGTTCGTACAAATTTCTTTGATCATCCTTCTTTTGAAACAATGCCAAAGTATTCTTCAACAGCCTTGAGTGCAGAAACCGTTGCAAAAGCTGTTGTTAAAGCGGCAAATTCCTCACGACTTGAAATCATAGTCCCTCCAGTGGTTAGAGGAGCAGTATGGGCAAAACAGACCTTTCCTTACATAATTAATCCAATAATTGGTTCTGCATTTAAAAAACAACTAGAAAAATTAAATTAAAAAATTATTCTTCAGGTTCACTTGGAGCCTCATCAGAGCCTACATCAATAGGCTCCAATTTTTTTAAATTAAATTGATAGATTGCATTCATGTCAATTTCTTTTTCTTTTTTTAGAAATTCTGTTACTTTTTTGCTCAATGGAGCCTTTAATGCATCAAAAGTAAACTCGTAAACAAGTCCTCTTTCTAATTCGTTTGTTTTGATTGATTTTGGTAGATCTAGTGTTACAATATGTCTACCATCTTCAATTGGATCGTAAAGCTGGGCATCGGCTTTACCGTCTTGCTCATAAATTTCTAAAAGGTAACCTGTTTTTGTTTCCGACTTTGGTTTTCCAAATTTTGCACTTTTAATTTCATCTGAAACCCACTGTGGAATATCCTCTTTCTTTTTTGCCATAATTCATCAACTAACGCTATATCTGACGCTTTTCTTTCTTACTTTTTTGCCACCATTCCAAATAATCATATTGTTTATCTTCTCGCGTTACCTCTCTTTGGTTTAGACGATCTCTAATATCACTAATTTGTTCTCGTGATGCGTATAGGCCACATTTTTTACAGATAAAGTTTTTAGTTGCAGGATCTAATTTCATTGGAAATTCACCTTCTTGTGGTGGTTCAATTTCAGAAATCTGGCCTTCTTCTAATGTGGCCTGTTTTGCCAATATGGCTTTTCTTTTCCTTGCAATACATTCTGGACAATCAGGCAATGATGTTTTCACAGAATTTTTCCATAAAAGCGTTCCCACCGCTAGCTGATCGGATGTAAATTTTTCTGTTTACGGAATTTCTGGTACGCGGATCATATCTTCATCCCTTTCGGTCAGTTCGCCCATCGAACATACCGCGTACCAGATTAATAGAATACTCAACTGAAATTATTATTATTTCTTGTTTTCTAGAACCTCACAGACAATTTTTGCTGTGTTTTCAGCTCCATTATCTGAAAAATTTTCTGAAAAAATCTCTAGTTTTTCCTTATATTCATTATAATTACTCTTAATTTTTTTAACTGCAGAAACTACTTGATTTTTATTTTTAGCTAATATTCCTAATTTCCTTTCTTCGATCCACTTTATCTGATTCGTGTGTTCATCATATACTGGAATTCCGATCACGGGTTTTGCATTAGCACCAATAATTTCACCCAAAGTTGTATGAGAGCCATTTACAACTGCATAATTGCAATTTCTTAGGATAGTATGTTTTTCAAATTCTGATAAAAATCCAACGTCAATTTGGATCCAATCTATATTTTTTTCCAAAGCTTCTGCGATTGAATATCTAATACCATTCTTTCCAATTACTCTGTCAATTGACTGATCATTTCTTGCATGTGAAATAATTCGTTTTTCATTTTCCATCTCATCTTGTCTGAAAACCTCTTCGAATTTTTTACCTGTTGTATCATTGGTTGATTTATTTCCAGTTCTCATCCAATAACCAAACTCAGCTCCATTAATCAATTTCTCAAAATCAGTTTTAGTTTTTGATTTTAATGGTTTTTTACTAGCATAATGTCCTACGTATGTTACTTTTTCCTTAAGATCTTCTGGAAAATTCAGATTATATTCACAAATAGTATAAGGAGGAGGAGAATCAGCAACGATTATTCTGGTTGCTTTTGCCATTTGTTTTGCTATGAATAATAATGAAGGATAAAAGTAAAATCGAGTTTTCCATAGTTTTGGAATAAATTGATTTGTGATAAAAAGACTAGTGATTTGTCTGTTTTTTGCTAATACATTTGATCCAACATCACCATCATTAATCACCAAATCAAATTTTTCTTTATCGTAAAGTTTCCTCTCTGCTTTTAGATAATCAGGAATCTGTTTTAGAAGAGGCGGATTTTTTGAAACGGGAATAAACAAATTAATCATTGATAAAGTGATACTTGGACCGACCTGACCTTCGATTGGAGTTGGCATTAAGATTTCATGAATGAAGTTCCGTTGTGAAGGAAATTTTTCTAACAGTCTTTGATAAACTTCTGCTTTACTTGAATAGTGAATTTCATATTCGTTTTTAAGAAAATCTGGTAGTTTGTTGTTTAAAGCCATCATTCTAGAATAATGTCCAAATCCCCAAGGATAGATGAATTCGCCTATCTTTATCATTCTATAAAATTATGTAAAGCGGTTTAAATTTGGAATGATCTTAATCTAGAGAATCAAGTATATCGTGAACATTATTAGGGCCAACAACGATAGAAACTTTCTGTTTGTTTGTAAGTGATTCTTTAGCACGTTTTTGAACCTCAGCTGGAGTTTTGATTAAAGAATCAAATTTTATTTTTCCCAAGTTTTCAATTTTGTGTAAGAATTTTCCTAATCCAATCTCCTTCGCATTATCTAATATATCATCATCTAATCCAGCTAGGGGAATATGTGGAATCAAATTTTTCTCAAATACTCTTTTGATTATAACATCCGAAAAAGATGAGGGAAAAATTAGATGAGAAATTGCAATAGAAATTTTTTTTATTTTATTTGCTTTAGCTACTGTGATTAGTATTTCTGTTATGACTTGAATTACATGAAAAAAATTCTTTCCATATTTAATTGGTATAGGAATCTGATAGAACTCTAAATCAATACTTGAACAGAGTGTTCTGGGAATGATCCTATTCAAAATTTTTACATTATTCAATAACTCAGATCTTTTGTGATAACAAACTACAATCTTTACATCGAAGCCTTGTTTGATAGTTTCAAGACATGAAATAGCAGAAAATTCATCAAAGATACTGCAAACAGTCTTTTCTTTTTGTGAATTGTAAGGAACTCCACCTAAGCCCTTGTCAGTAAAAATGCAAACATAGGCGTATTTTTTGGTAAGATATGTGTAAAGTACCTTATCGTTATTTATTTCCGTGCCAGGTTTTGCACCAAGTTTTACGGTTTTTTCGATAAGTGAAGAAGTAGCAGCAATTTCTACATCTTTTGGTAAATATCCAGACGATTGACCTTCTACTTTAACATAAAATTTGTCTCCTTTCAGCAAAAGATTAGAGCCTAGTTTGGTAATAGATGCTACAACAGTTTTAAATTCATTTTTTACTTGTTTAGCTATTGCTACTCTTTCAATTCCAAAAAGCAAATTTATTGCCGATGAAGTGAAAACGGGATCATTAGCATCAACTACTATTAGAGAATCATCTCTTCGAATTTCTTGATATTTTTGATTTTTTATTTTTAGAATTTTTTTGATATTAGATACTAGAGAATTGATTTTATTTTGAGCAAAAATAGATGGAAATACAACAACTGATGCGTTTTCACTCACTTTGGTGTTTTATCTCAGGTTGTTTATAATTTTAGAATATTATCTAAATCTCAAACCTCGTAATAATTATAAAACAATCAAAATCAAAACAAATCATGAGTAAATTCACAGCCGATCAGATTGCTGAACTTAATGAAAAATTGAAAACACCAGAAGAGGTTCTAAAGTGGGCAATGGAGAACATTCATCCAAAATTGGCATTAGCCTCAAGTTTCGGTGCTGAGGATGTAGTAATCATTGATATGTTGACTCAAATTAATCCAAAAGCAAGAATCTTCACTTTGGATACTGGCAGATTGAATCAAGAAACTTATGATGTAATGGATGAGATTAGGAAAAAATACAATGTCAATGTAGAAGTTACCTTTCCAGAAGCTGAAGAGGTTACTGAAATGGTTCGCGTAAATGGTATGAATCTATTTTATCAAAGTATTGAAAACAGAAAACTATGTTGTGGAATTAGAAAAGTACATCCATTAAACAAAATGTTAGCAACTCTAGATGGTTGGATAACTGGCCTTCGTAGTGATCAAACTGATAATAGAAGTAATACATCTAAAATTGAAATTGATGAACAACATAATGGAATGATAAAAATTAACCCAATAATTGATTGGACATGGGATCAAACTTGGGATTATATCAAAGCAAATAATGTTCCCTACAACAAATTACATGATAAAGGATTTCCTAGTATAGGATGTGAACCATGTACTAGAGCAATTAAACCTGGTGAAGATCTTAGAGCAGGTCGTTGGTGGTGGGAAGGAAAATCAGATCGAGAATGTGGCCTGCATATGGACCACAAAAAATAGACCTTGTCAGAAAGCAACGGTGTAGCCAAGCCCCACGGTGGAAAATTAGTTAATAGAATAACAACTAAAGGTTCATCAGATTTATTTTCCATTTCAATTAATGCAGATCTTACAAATGATGTAGAAAATATTGCAGACGGAATATTTAGCCCACTTGAAGGATTTTTAGGTCAACAAGATTTTGAAACTGTTATAAATCGTGGAAGATTAGCAAGCGATCTTCCGTGGACAATTCCGATAGTTCTTGATGTTGATGATGCTACTGCCAAAAAAATGAAAGAGGCAGGAGATGTACTTTTAAAAAATCCAAACTCAGAAGGCTTTGCAATTTTGCATGTTGAAGAAACATTCACTTATGACAAAGAAAAAACGGTAAAAGGAGTTTACGGAACATCGGATTCAAAACATCCTGGCGTTGCAAGAACAATGGAAATGAAAGACTTCTTAGTTAGTGGAAAAATTGACTACATTAAAAGACCAGAACAAAGCGTTTTAAGAAAATATCGAAAAACACCAAAAGAAACTAGAGAAGAATTTGAAAAAGCAGGATGGAAAACAATTGTAGCTTTCCAAACAAGAAATCCTCCTCATGTTGCTCATGAAATGCTTCAAAAAACATCCCTCACTACAAGGGATGGTATTTTTGTAAATCCATTAATTGGTAAGAAAAAATCTGGAGATTTTGTAGATGAAATCATCATAAAATGCTATGAAACCTTGATTGAACATTATTATCCAAAAAACAGATGTAAACTCGCAACACTACATACTGAAATGCGTTATGCAGGTCCAAAAGAGGCCATACATCACGGAATAATGAGACAAAATTATGGTTGTACACATATTATTATCGGTAGAGATCATGCAGGAGTTGGCAATTATTACGATCCATTTGCTGCTCAGAAAATATTTGATGACTATCCTGATCTTGAAATAACTCCGATTTTCTTTCCTGCATTTTTCTATTGTAAGAAATGTTTGAATTTTACAAATGATAGAGTTTGTCCGCATGATGCTGATGTAAGAGAACAACTTAGTGGTACGAAGATGAGGACAATGATTCAAGAAGGAAAATCTCCGTCAGAATTTATTCTACGTCCCGAAGTTTCAAAAATAATTTTGAATTGGGACAAGCCTTTTGTTGACTAGATTTTTATTCGTGCACATTTGAGCCATCTTGTGAAATTTAGTTTTATCACAATACTTGTTTTTTCAATAATAATCTCACCAGCTTTTGCTCAATCTGAACGCAATCCATCATTATTTTATGAAACAATTGAAGTTCACTATGATGATTTCAATAAAATCTCACGTGATGTCAATGTAATATCATTCGAAAAACCACACATAATTAGTTGGGAAATTAAAATTTTCAATGAACTTGTATATGCTAACCCCGATGGAAACGCTGTGATAAGATTCTATGAGCTAAACAATCCAGAAAAATTCATTGAGGTAGGGATGGGAAGTCAACCAGATGAGAAATTTTGGGTAGCAGTACAGATACCTGAAGAGACTGGATACGTTGTTATTCATAGTAAACTTGACCGAGGTTGGAATCCAGATTCAAATTCTATTCTATCATATACTGAAAGAGCCGGTCTAACTGTTAACAACGGTGGACGAATTGTTGTCTCTAATCTAAATATTGAAAAATTTGAAATCGGTTCTTATTCAGTACATGGAATGGAAAGCTCTACTGATCCTCCAGCAACAAATTCAGGAAGTTTAACTTTAACTATATTATCTGGTGATCCTGCAGAAAACCAACTTCATTTATTTCCCTTCTTTTTAGTAGGAGGGATTGGAATTTTAATAGCAGTTTTGCTAGTCACGAAGAAGCGTTCTTAGCTTTATAGTATTTGCAAATATTTTTAATTTTGCAGACGTCACACATTGGTGAAATTGGTTTGCAAATATTCTGACCATACATAACAAAAGTGTCATTGATTTCAAGCCAATGTTTTTTAGGTATTTTTTTCATTAGTGCAAATTCTGTTTCTTCTGGTGTTTTGGTTTGTACTAATCCTAAACGGTTTGAAATTCTATGTACATGAGTATCTACTGGAATTGCAGGATTATCAAATGCATATACTAAAACACAATTTGCAGTTTTCCTTCCAACTCCTGGTAATTTCAACAGTTCTTCAAAATCATTGGGAACCTTTCCTTTATACTCTGAAGAAATTATTGAAGCTACATCAATGATTCTTTTCGATTTTACGTGATAGAAACCAATTGATTTGATTATTTTTTCTACATTTTTTATTTTGGCCTTTGCTAATTCTTGAGGAGATTTATACTTAGAAAATAATTTTTTTACAACCTTGGCTGTGTTCTCATCTTTTGTTCTAGCCGAAAGAATTGTTCCAATTAGAATACTGAAAGGTCCACCAGTTTCTGCCTCATGAAGTTCTCTTAATGCAGTCATACGTGGTGGATTTACAGAATTCATAGTTTCTATCATTCCACGAAGAATTTTTTTCACACATAATTATGGATTTGATTCTATTATAATGAAACTAATACCAAGAAGTTGAAGTACTCTTGTAATTTAGCGTACAAGTATTATACAGTAAAAATTGAGTAATAATATTGGAACTAACAAAGGAAGAAGAATCCGCACTAAAGGGTGAAAAAGGAGAAACATTACAACTTGCATACAGAATTTTAGTTGCAACCGGAGAAGCTACTAATGCTGAAAAACTTGTACCAATTCAATGGGCACATGTTTCTGGAGTTAACTACAACACTATAGGTGACGCTGGTCAAGAATTTCTTTCAAATCTTAGTAAAGATGCAAAAGTAAAAGTGAAAACTACAGTTAACCCGATGGGTTTTGACATTGACAATGTTTCAAAATATGGACTTGATGAGGAATTCATAAAAAAACAAGAAAATATTAAAAATTCATATGAAAAAATGGGAGTAACACCTTCTTTTACCTGTATTCCTTATGAAATATTTGATCTACCACAAGAAAATACCCAAGTTTCATTTGCAGAAACTAACGCTGCTATTTTCGTTAATTCTATCTCACATCTTAAAACAAACAAAGAAAGTGCTTTTAGTGCTTTAGCAAGTGCGATAACAGGCAAAAGCCCTTATTCAGACCTAAGAATGGATCAAGAGCAACCAAACCTTACAATTCGAATGAAGGTTGAAAATCCAAACGAACTAACTTTCGGTATGTTAGGTTTTTTTGCTGGAAAAATTGCTGATACTTCAGTATCAATTTCTGGTGTTAACAAACTAGATCAACGTAGCTGTAAGTCACTTTGTGGCGGTATGGGCACATCAGGAATATGTGGAAAGTTCTTGTTGGAAGAAGGTGGAAAAGATTCAGAAAAAGTTGATTTTGATAGAAAAGAGATGCAAAATATCTATGACGAACTAAACACTACCGATTCTGGTGATCTAATAACTCTTGGTAGTCCACAATTAGGTTTAGGAGAATTACAAGATCTTACTTCATCACTGAAAGGTAAATCCTTTAAGAAACGATGTATGGTTTTTTGTCCTAGATCTATTCAAAATCAAGCGCGGAAACTAGGTCTTGTCCAAGAACTTGAAGGTGCAGGATGTGAAATCCTTTCGGATTGTTGCACTTGTCTTACCCCATTAATTAACAAAAAAGACGTTGATGGAGTCACAACAAACAGCATCAAAGGTGCTTATTACTTGAAGAACTCTAATGGTGTGAATGTAAATCTAAAACCATTAAATCAAATCATAGAGGATGAAACAAAATGAGTCTTAAGATCATCGTAAAAGGAAAGGTTAAAGGAAAAATCATGAAAACACTAAACCCAATTAACTTTCTAGGAGCAGTTGACAAAAAAACTGGGATTATTCACGACGACAAACACGACAAGTTTCAAAAATCAATCAAAGGAGTTATACTTGTTTTTCCTTATGGAATTGGAAGTAGTGTAGGAGCATACACCATTTATTCACTGAAAAAAAATGGCTCAGCACCTTTAGCGATGATTTGTACCAAAGCAGATTTATCAGTAGCATCAGGATGTGCATTGGCAAACATACCTATGGTTATTGTATCAAACCTAGAATTTGATTCACTCAATGATGGAAACGAAATTGAACTTGATGCAGAAGCTGGTAAAATTCTATAACTTTACTGGTACAACTTTTCCGTTTGATGATTCTTCTTTAAAAATCACACCTTGAAACTTTAGAACCTTTATTTGACTATTTTTCCAAATATCGTTTTGAAGTCCTGCTTTTTCGCAAGTATGTCCAAGAAATTCTTCAGCATTCCAACTATACTCAATTGGTACTTGAGGTAATAAAAGACCAGAACTAAAACCAAATTTTACAATTAAACCATCTGTACCTACCTGAATATTGGAAGGATAATTCAAGGGATCTTCAACCTTAATTTCTTCGGGAGGTGTTAGAACCGTTACTTCAAAAGTAATTTTATCTAATTCTTCTGAAGATACTTTAGGGAATCTTGGATCTTCTGTAGCTGCTGCTATTGCAGCATCTTCTAACGCATTGTACAATTTTTTATCAGGAAGAGGAAAACCAATGCAACCTCTCAATCCTGAGGGATCATTTAGGGTAACAAAAACACCTGAATTAAAGGAAAAACTTTTTTCAAATTCAGAATCTAATTTCATTTTATTATTAGATTTTAGAAATTCTGAAACAACCTTCCTTGCTGTTTTAACAAGAATTTCTCCATCCTTATCTGATATTGGTTTATAATTTGTCATTTAGTTTCTCCGTAAATTTTTGTAAATTTTGAATATGTGTTCCCTCCCAATAGATCTTTTTACAATCACTACACTTCCAAAAATCCTCAGTATTTTCTAAAACTCCCTCAGGAACATGACCTTGTACTAGTTTTTTTTCAGTTTTTATCAAAGTACCATTACATACTGGGCATCTAGTGATACTTGCTTTAATTGTAAATTTTCCAAGGTTGACGTTGTCCTTAATTTGACCAAATTGATCAATTTCATCAGATTTTGTAATTTGAATAGTTTCAATTCGTTGTTTTGAAGCCTTCTTAGCTAACTGTACATCTTTTGTAATCATGATTCTGTTTTGTTTTTTTGCTATAGAAATTAATTCATCATCTTCAATATCAGAAGAATAAAGGGAATCATATCCTAACAATCTTAATTTTTTTGCTAGGTTGCCAAGCATTGCATCAATAACAAAAATTGGTTTTTTATTTTTCACTGGATTGATCGCCTATTCCTGTTTCAACCACATGACTTTTTCCAGCTGGCAATACACGAACAAAATCATCTAAACTGAAAGTTTTTACAACTGGTTCATTCATCTGTACTAATTCGTTTTTAATTTTTTTTGCAACATCAGTCATTTCTGAACCAGTTGGTTCAATTACAACATAACATAAACTATTTTTTTTAATTGCATTGGGTGGTCCACATGTAATCATGTAACTGGTATCTTGTTTTACAATCCCCACTGCTAACTTTAAGGTTGAAATGTTGACAAAATTACGTGTTCCATCTATTACAAATGCTCCTTTGGCAAGAAACTGTCCACTAGGTGCTGCTTTTTTCACTTGTTCTGGTTCTACCCAATATGCATTCGAACCATACACTGCTTCTCTCCAAGCTCTGCTAAAACATACTGTGGCATGAGCAATTTCATTGAGACTTGCAGGACTGATAGACTCAGTACCCTCTTTTAAAATAAAAAATGGTGAGCCATAGATATCTGCATGAAAAACCTTGTCATTTTTTTCAAGATGTTTTCTAATAATAGCCGAATTTGAAGAGGAATCACGTCCTCCAATTGCCAATATACCATCAGTAGTGTAAAACCAACGATATCTTTCAAACCAATTTTTCTTTTTTACTTCAGAAAATGTAATGGATGTCTTTGTAATTTCAACTTGTTTTTGTTGTATTTCTATTTCTTTTTCTGCTTTTTTCTTTAATTTTTCTATAGAATTTATTGCAGCGCTTTGACGTTTTGCTTCATTAAATAAATTAGAAGCAATTGCGTGAATTGATGTATCTAGATTTATTTTCATTTTTTCATCATGAATTTTTAGTAGAGTGATTCCTTTTTCACTTATGATTCTAGAATTATGTTTTTTTAGTAAATCAATTATTTTTGGATCCTTAAATGAAGAAACTCCTTGAGAAACTAATTTGAGAAGTTCATTTGCTACATTTGATATTTCTTTTGATTTTTCTTTTACTTTGATTATTGCACTATTTTGTTCATCTAGTTTGTTTTGTAGCTCGGCTATTTTTTTATTAACACCACTTGCTTGAGTTTCTTTTCCTCC